>Ga0310833_100388_pt1 | contig 36194 bp, 32 predicted proteins | sample SM_ome_FD_201312 | JGI IMG/M metagenome (GOLD analysis project Ga0310833, IMG submission 201312) | Sorghum-adapted microbial communities enriched on stacked mutant (SM) sorghum from Joint BioEnergy Institute, Emeryville, California... ...
TCCTCTTCCCTGGATGATTCCAAGCTGGTACATCTTGCTCGCTGTTTCAAACGGTGTAGCGGTGGTAATCGCCGCATAGGCCGGCGTTGCCAGGCAATAAAACAGCGCAAGAAAAAACAATGTGATGGCCAATTTTTTGGAAAATTTCATAACTATCCTCCTTTCTTTTCTTATTTTTATGCAATTCACCATCCTTTTTAATAGATTATGCAATTTATGACAATTATCATGGCGATAATATCCTGTTTACTTTTACGAAATCCGATATCGTCAAAGAATTGCAACGAGATGAAAAATCAAGATTGTCTTTCCCCGATGTTTGTGCTATGATGTCTATTGTGTCCGCGAGGACGAGATGGAGCTGTGGTGTAGAGGCCTAACATGCCTGCCTGTCACGCAGGAGAACGCGGGTTCGAATCCCGTCAGCTCCGCCATTCCATATGACGAAACAAGCAGAGATTCCAGGATCTCTGCTTTCTTTGTATCCGCTGATTGAATTCGAGGTGATGAGCATGCGCAAGGGACGATTCGCCCCAACCCCTTCAGGACTGATGCATATCGGCAATATGTGCGCCGCCCTGCTCTCCTGGCTGGATATCCGGAGTTCAGGCGGCATCTACGTGCTGCGCATGGAAGATATCGACCTGGCGCGATGCAGGCCGGAATACGCCGAGAAGATCCTGGACGACCTGCGATGGCTGGGCATCGACTGGGACGAAGGGCCGGATGTGGGCGGTCCATATGCCCCGTACACGCAGAGCGAGCGTCTGTCCGGCTATGAGGAAGCGCTGCAACAGCTGACGCGTGCAGGTCGGGTCTACCCTTGCTACTGCAGCCGCGCCATACTCCAGGCCATCGCCTCGGCACCGCACGGACTGGGCAGCGAAGGACCGGTCTATCCGGGCACCTGCCGTCACCTGAGCGAGGAAGAACGCCGACGCAGGATGCAGCTGAAGACTCCCGCCATGCGCTTCATGCTGTCTGACTCCGCCCATTCCTGGATCGATGGCGTACTGGGCCCGCAGCATATCCCCGTCGGATATGGAGGAGACTTCGTGATCAAGCGCGCGGACGGCATGTTCGCCTATCAGCTGGCGGTCGTCGTCGACGATGCGGCGATGGGCATCACGCATGTGATGCGCGGCGCGGATCTGCTCGATTCGACCGCGAGGCAGCTCGAGCTGTATGAGGCATTGGGACTTGCCGCCCCGCATTATGCCCACCTTCCCCTGTTGCACCTGGATGGCGAGAAGATGTCCAAGCGGCATGCCCATGGCCCCACCTCGATCCCCGAGATGCGGCGGGCTGGAGTGCGCGCCGAAGCGCTCGTCGGCTGGATCGCTTATCTGTATGGCTTGCTCGACGCTCCCGAGCCGGTGAAGGCAAGCGAGCTGATCGCGGAGTACAGCATCAGCAAGCTGCCCAGGGAGCGAATCGCAGTGCCGTCCGATATGCTGCAACGGCTGTATGCGCCCTGACGTATTGAAGGAAAAGGGAGAATGTCGGATTCGCCCTTCAATGATGCTTGACGAACGGAGGCCTGGAACAGATGGACTATGAACAGCTCGTCCGCCGGGAGATCGCGGCATGGCGGCAGAAGATGCTCAAGCGTCCAGGGATGTTGAACCGCATGGCCAGGAGGACGCAGGAGAAGGTCAACTCGCTCATCCCCGAGCGGGCGCACCGCATCATCACCGAGACGATCCGTAAGGTCGTGCAGGCGGCGCTGCTCGGCTCCGAGTATACAACGTCGGCGACGGAGCGTTCGCAGGGCATCACGCTGGCGGAGCGGGATCGACTGCTGGAGGAAACGCTGAACCGCTACAGGAAGATCGCCGCTGCGGAAGGCGCCGGCACCGGAGCCGGCGGCATCCTGCTCGGCCTCGCCGACCTGCCGCTGCTCATCTCCATCAAGATGAAATTCCTCTTCGTGGCCGCCAGCATCTACGGCTTCGATGTCAGACGCCGGGAGGAGCGGCTGTTTATCCTGCATGTGTTTCAACTTGCCTTCTCCAGCGACAGATGCCGCGCCGACACGCTGCACATCGTCGAGCACTGGCATGAGAAGAAGCATGGGATCCACGACATCGACTGGCGAGTGATACAGCAGGAGTATCGGGATTATATCGATCTGGTCAAGATGCTGCAACTGCTACCCGGCATCGGCGCGGCGGTTGGCGCCTACGCCAACTACAACCTGCTGGACCATCTCGGAGAGACGGCGAAGAACGCTTACCGCATGCGCTTACTTGCGCTTGAACAATAGCCAGGCGAGGATGGCGATCAGCAAGACCCCGCCGATGATCAGGATGATCGGCAGCGGTCTGGACTCGCTGCTTGCGGCAGATCCGGCCGCGTCATTGGCGAGGACGCTGCCGGAGCCTGCGGCGGGACTGCCGCCTGCTCCCTCCTCAGGGGCTGAGCCGTCAACATCGCCGCCCTGCGCGGCTTCAACATGGGTGTGCTCCGCTGCAGCCGGCGTCGCGTCATCGATCATCGACATACCGGGATCTGCGGCGATCTCTTCCTCCGTGAACTGCGCTTCCCCCACCTTGATGATGTCCAGCACACGCTCATCGGTGCCTGACGGTTCGGCCGCATACCAGCTGGCCTCGATCCACTTGTCGATCCACTGCGTGAGATCCACCGGCCCGTTCAGGATCTTCGGATGGTTGCTGACCTGATACCACTGTCCTTCCACCTTGATCCGGAAGACATCATAGGTATTGCCGCCCTCCGTGACACTTTCCTTCTCCACCTCTTCCACGAAGCCGGTTGGCCCGGTGTCATAGCCGGCCATATCGAACAGCGTCTGCCCGTTCACCGCTTCGCTGAAGAATCTTCCCATATACAGGGCGAACTGTTCGCGCGACAGCGTCGCATCGGCGAGGTCTTCGGGCACCGGCGCCGCCCCGTCGAAGTATGCCCGGCTGACGTCCGCATAGGTGGCGTAACCTTCCAGTGATTCCACCAGACCTTGCTCCAGTGCAGCTTGCCTGATCTGATCCGGCGTTCCGGCCAGTCCGCGGAAGTTGCCTGCCCAGTATGCGAGATCCTCACGCTTCAGCAGATCCAGCGGCCTGTACACAGCCGCCCCTCCCTCCCTGGCGATCGCCCGGATACCATGGAGGAGCACGATCTCCTGCTTCGCCTCCGAGTATTCGATGTCGCCATACAGATTATTTTCATTCTGCACATGGGCATGAACGGTGATCACCCCGAGGAGACCGATCATCAGGATCGCGAGCAGACATGCTTTCTTCATCTTCATCCACTTCCTCACTCCTGTCCGTTATTCCCCCGCCTGTTCGGCAGGCATGATGATGATGGCGCCGTTCGTCTGTTCCACATAGAAGTCTGCCGAAGATGGATTCAGCTTCGCATAGTCGATGACGAATCCGAGCATCTGGTTCATGTACAGATCCGAGATGCGCACACCGTTCATGAACCCCGCTTCGAACTTCAGGCTCGCTGTCCGGGGATCATCTCTGGTCACCATGCCGATCAGGATGATGTCCACATCCTTCTTGTTGTGGTGAACATAGACATGATCCGACTGGATGTAATAATCCAGCTCCGTGTACCGGTTGATGAGCTGCTCCTCGATGCGAAACGGTGAACGGGGCGTCTGGCGCACGGTGAGCTGCCGGATCCGGCGGTCGATCCTCTCCATGTCCTCCAGCAGGATCTCGTCCAGGATGCCGGCCTCCTTCGCCCACAGCCGCTCCGCCACCTGCGCCATCTCCTCCTCGCCCAGATGGCCATAGGCCTCAAGAAACGCTTCCCGTGCCTTCAGATTGGACTCGATCATCACCAGCAGCTGTTCATAGCTGGCCAAGGTGTCGCGGGTCGACTTCACCTGCATGTATTCCCGGTACAGTCGATTGAGTGCCGCCAGATCTTCGTCCAGCTTCATCTCCACGAGCCGCAGATTGGCCAGAACATCAACGATCGTCTCCGCATCGAAGACGAAGCTCATGAACACATCCGGGCCGATGGACTGGTAAAACTGGAGCATCGGGATCTGCTCGTCCTGCTTCTCGTTGAAGGCGGCATTCAATCGTTCGACATGCGGCGTCAGGTTCTCGATCGCCAGGCGCGTATCCTCCAGTTCCTCCACCAGGCGCCGCGTCGCCTGTTCATCGGATATCCCGACGAGGAAATCCCTGAACGCCCCGACCACATGAGCATAGGCGATCGTCGGGATGAGCAGCAGGATCAGACCGATCAAGGCCGTCTTCTTACCCATGTTTCATCATCTTCCTCGTCGACAGATAGGTGCCGATCAGCCCGATCAGCATCCCGAACAGGATCACGCCCAGCAAGGTGAGATTCAGCGACAGGGCGCTGAAGTCGAAGACGGCGGAGAAGCGCAACTGCAGCTGGTAGAGCGCATAATAATAGATGAGATAGACGGCAAACGCCGCCAGCAGGCTGCCGATGAAGCCGATGATGACGCCCTCGAGGAGGAACTGGCCGCGCACATGGCTCTCCCTCGCCCCGAGCAGCAGCTTCACCCGGATGTCCTTCTGCCTCTGGTACAGGGACAGGTTCATCGCGATGCCGACGGTCAGCACCGATGCCAGCAGGAAGATCAGCAGCACGATCGCGCCGTAGGTGCTGATCAGCTGGGACCAACGGAGCACCTGTGCGGCGAACTCCTGGGCGTAGAAGACATCCGTGATGCCGCGCGTGGCGGCCAGCTCTCTCGCCACCGTCTCGACCTGGCTCTGATCCTCAAGTTCGATGAGGATCGCATCGGGGAAGCGGCTGTCGCGGAACGACTCGAACAGGTGCGGCATATCGCGGAAGAGCCCCTGCAGCTTGGCCAGCGCATCCTCCCTCGTCTCGATCTTCACATGCCGGACGAAGGAGGCGCCGGCCAGGATCTCCGCCACCTGCTCCGTATCCGCCTGCCGGTCGACGAACACCTTGATCTTCACCTGATCGTTCAGAAAGCCGATCACGTCATCCACTCCCGTCTTCAGCAGCACCATCGCTCCGGTGATGGTGAGCGAGATGAAAATGAGCAGGATGGTGGCCAGGGCGGCGCCGGCATTGCGTCGTATGCCTTCCTGGGCGTCGCGCAGGTAATACCGGATCAGGTGGCCGCTGGACGTGGTGACAGATCGATCGGCCGTCCGCCGCGCCGGCGGTGTCTCGGGTGTGACAACTTTCGTAATCTTCATGCCTCGACTCTCCCTCCCCGTACATACAGCGTCCTGGCTTCGAACTTCCGAGTCAGCTCCTCCGCATGGGTCACGATCAGCATCGTGATGCCGTCGGTTTCGTTGAACTGCCTCAGCAGCTCGAGGATCATGCCCGCGTTGTCCGGGTCGAGGTTGCCGGTCGGCTCATCCGCCAGCAGCACGAGCGGCTTGTTGAGCAGCGCTCTGGCAATCGCCACCCTCTGCTGCTCACCGCCGGACAGCTCATGCGGGAACCGGTCCTCCTTGCCTGCGAGGCCCACCCGTTCGAGCAGGCTCATCGTCTCCTGCCTGATCTCCCTCTCGCTCCGCCCGATCACCTCGCCGGCCAGCGCGACATTCTCATACACGGTCTTGCGATCCAGCAGCTCGAAGGATTGGAAGATCGTCGCCGTGATCCTGCGAGATTCATAGCGCGGCAACGAACGCAGTGCTTGTCCGTTCAGCCGGACCTCGCCGCCATAATCCTCGATATCCCGATACAGAATCTTCAGCAAGGTGCTCTTGCCCGAACCCGAGCTGCCCTTGAGGAACACCAGTTCCCCCGGATCGACCGAGAAGCTGACATCCTTCAGAACGGGAATCCCGCGATACGATTTCTCCACATGCTTCATCTGGATCATCTGGTCATGACCTGCCCCCGAATGGTTCTCGAATCTTCGCCTATAAAGCAAAAAAGTGCCATACTCTGCTTTTGATCCTACCAAAAGCATTGTATAGCACTTTGTATGAAAATGGAAGTCTTTTGAACATTTAGTCACATCTTGCAGGCGGCGTGTCGTCGCCGGTCTCGACATTGATCTTCTCCGATACGGAATCCCGAATCGCGGAGACGACCATCTGCAGCAGGTAGTTGAGATCCGCCTGGGTCTGCTGGAACTGGCTGACGATCGGGATGCTGTCCAGCTCATCCTGCAGCTCCTCGATCTCCTTCTCGATCTTCTGAACCATCTGCTCGTTCTTGAAGGTCGTCTGGAAGGCGACCAGCTCCTTCTGCTTCTTCTTGATCAGCTTGATGAGCGATTGAACGCGCTCATTGCTCTGGATCTGCTTCTCCGCCTTGCGGTAGAGGGCCACCTCTTCCGAAGCGGCGATCGCATCGGCAAGCTCCTGCGTCTTCTTCAGAATATCTCCGCGAACATACAGATCACGAACATGAACCTGCTTCATCACATTTTGCTCGGACACGTGGATACACTCCTCTGTATTATGCCGTATCATGCTTCGAGAGCATGAAGAGTGGCGATTTCACCCTTGAACAACCAGGTCTGAACCTCGGTGATCCTCACATCGATCAGCTCTCCGGTCAGCGACTCCGGCCCCCGGAAGTGAACGATCTTGTTCGTGCGAGTGCGGCCCGTCAGATATTCCGGATTGTTCTTGCTGACGCCTTCCACCAGGACCTCCACCGTCTGGCCGCGAAGCTTCTCGTTGTCCTTCCTGCTCAGCTCGGCGATCAGGTTGTTCAGCCTGGTGAGCCGCTCCTTCTTCACTTCCAGCGGCACGTTGTCTTCCATCTGCGCCGCCGGCGTCCCTTCGCGCGGCGAGTAGATGAAGGTAAAGGCGGAAGCGAACTCCACTTCCCGCACCAGCGACAGCGTCTCTTCAAATTGCTCCTCGGTCTCACCGGGGAAACCGACGATGATGTCCGTCGACAGCACCAGGCCCGGGATAGCGGCCTTCAGCTTGCGCACGAGCTCCAGATAGGACTCCCGCGTGTATTTCCGGCTCATCCGCTTGAGGATCTCGTTGCTCCCCGACTGGACGGGCAGATGAATATGCTCGACCATATTGCCGCCGCGGCTGAGCACCTCGATCAGATGATCGTCGAAGTCGCGCGGATGCGAGGTCGTGAAGCGGACGCGCGGGATGTCGATCTTCTGGATGTCCGCCATCAGATCGCCGAAGCGATAGTTGATGTCCTCGAAGTCCTTGCCATATGCGTTCACGTTCTGCCCGAGCAGCGTGATCTCCTTGTAGCCCTGGCGCGCCAGCTCGCGAACCTCCGCGATCACGTCCTCCGGACGGCGGCTGCGCTCCTTGCCGCGCGTATATGGCACGATGCAGTAGGTGCAGAACTTGTCGCAACCGTACATGATGTTGACCCAGGCCTTGAGACCCGCCCGCTTCTTGGGCAGATTCTCGTAGATGTCGCCTTCCTTGGACCAGACTTCGACCACCATCTCCTTGGCGAACATCGCCTCGCGCAGCAGCTCGGGCAGGCGATGGATGTTGTGCGTGCCGAAGATCAGGTCGACATATTGGTGCTTCTCCAGGATCCTGCGCACGACGCCTTCCTCCTGCGACATGCAGCCACATACGCCCAGGATGAGATCCGGTTTCTCGGTCTTCAGCGACTTGAGATGGCCGAGCTCGCCGAACACCTTGTCTTCGGCATTCTCCCGGATGGCGCAGGTGTTGAGGAGGATGATGTCCGCCTCGCGGCGATGGTCCGTCCAGGCATAGCCCATCTCCTCCAGCATGCCCTTCATCGTCTCCGTGTCGTGCTCGTTCATCTGGCAGCCGTAGGTCTGGATATGATAGAGCTTTCCTCTGCCGATGGTTCGCAGATCATCCGCGATCCTGAAGTCATAATGAACGCGGACATCCTCCTTCCCGCGCTTCTTCGCCTCGCGGTATGAAGGAGGTTGAAAGTATATGGAATAATCCTTTTCAGGCTTGGCAGTTTTGATCGAATCTGTCACCGGGGCACTTCCTTTCTCTCGCAAACCTCTCATCATTATATCATCAGTCTGCGATGAAGATCAATTCAATCACAAGGAGAGAAACCCTGGCAGACATTCGCTTCGTCAGTCGTCAAGGATGAACGCTTCGCCGCCGTTCTTGACGCCTGCGGCATTGGCCTCATCGGTATCGATGTGCATATCCAGCGCGAAGCTGTCGGAGACGCGGGCGATCACATCCTCGAAGATGAGCGGTCGTTCGCCCTTTACCCTCACGCGCAGCAGCTGCTTGTCGCGGATCCCCCACTTCTCGGCATCGCTGGTATGGAAATGGATATGGCGAGCTGCCACGATCACGCCTTCCTCGATCTCGATCTCTCCGGCAGGCCCCACGATCTTCGCCCCCGGGGTGCCTTCGATGTTGCCGGATTCCCGCACGGGAGCCGGTATGCCCAGGGCATAGGCGTCGGTGCGCGAGATCTCGATCTGCGTCTTGCCGCGTGCCGGACCGAGGATGCGGACTTTGTCAAACTTGCCCTTGGGGCCGATGACGGCGACCGTCTCCTCTGCGGCGTACTGTCCCGGCTGGGACAAGGGCTTCATCTCCTTGAGCTGATAGCCTTTGCCAAACAGGATCTCGATATGTTCAGGTGACAGATGGATATGTCTTGCCGATACGCCAACCGGTACGGTTTTCATAGGATCACGTCCCTTTCCCTTCCATATGTAGAGTCTCTAATAAAGCTTGTGCTTTATGTAACAAATTATACGCCAAAAAAGATCAGGCAGCATCAGGAAAACCCCGACGCCGCCTGAAATTCACAAAAAATTATCGAAACTCCGCCACCAATTTTTCGAATTCTTCCCTGGTGATCTCGATGTTCTGGTTGACCAGCGCTTCCTGCCTGAAGCCCGGGATCAGGTCCTCGTAAGCCTTGCGCGACTTGTCCTGATAGATCAAGCCGGTGAGCAGACCATTCGTTTCCATGATCTTGCTCATGGCCATGATCCGGTTGGATGGATCGTAGTCCGGGAACTCGGCCAGATCGACGATGTTTTCCTTGAACCAGTCGTAGGTGTTGATCTTGTTGAACGTTACGCATGGGCTGAATACATTGATGAAGGAGAACCCTTCATGCTTGATCGCCAGCTCGATGAGCTCCGTCAGCTGCTTCAGATTGCTGGAGAACGACTGGGCAACGAAGGTGGCGCCGGCAGCCATCGCGATCTCCAGCGGCGACAGGGCCGATTCGATGGAGCCTTCCGGCGTCGACTTGGTCTTGAAGCCGAATGCACTCCGCGGCGATGTTTGCCCTTTGGTCAACCCGTAGATCTGGTTATCCATGACGATATACGTGATGTTGATGTTCCTGCGGATCGCATGGATGGTATGGCCCATGCCGATGGCGAAGCCGTCGCCGTCGCCGCCGGAAGCGATGACGGTCAGATCGCGATTGGCCAGCTTCAGGCCTTGCGCGATCGGCAGGGCGCGGCCATGGATGCCGTGGAAACCATAGCAGTTGATGTATCCGGAGATGCGTCCCGAGCAACCGATACCCGACACGACCGCGAGGTTCTCCGGTTCCAGACCAACGTTGGCAGCTGCTCTTTGGATGGAGGCTTGTACGGAGAAGTCACCGCATCCAGGGCACCAGTTCGGTTTCACATTGTTGCGGAAATCTTTAAATGTAGCCATCTTAGATCAGCTCCTTAAATGCATGGTACAGTTCAGCCGGGAGGAACGGGTTGCCATCGTATTTCAGCACGTTGCGGATCTTGTCATGGTGGCCAAGATGCAGTTTGATCTGATTCGCAAGCTGGCCTGTCGCGTTGTTCTCGACGACGACAACCTGCTTCGCCTGTTCGATGTACGGGCGCAATTCTTCCGTCGGGAACGGATGGATCTGACGAATCGTGATATGGTTCGTCTTCGCATCCAGACGGCCGCGCGCCTCGTCGATCGTGCCGCCCGTTGATCCCATGCCGATGATGAGCAGATCCGGCTGTTCATGCGGCGCGTCCACCTTGATCGCGTCGGTGATGCGCAGGTACTGCAGCTTCTTGAGACGCTTCTCCATCATCTTCTTGCGGTTGGCCGGGCCTTCGGAAGGACGTCCTTCCTGATCGTGCTCGACGCCGGTGACATGATGCAGACCATGCTTCTGGCCAGGCAGCACGCGCGGCGAGATGCCGTCTTCCGTGAATTCGTAACGCTTGAACAGCTTGTTCTCTTCCAGCGCCGGCAGTTCGCCGCGAACCAGCTTGCCGCGCTCGATCTTGATGCGCTCATAGTCGAATTTCTCGGCGGTCTGCTTGCCCAGTGCAAGCTGCAGGTCGGTCATGACGATGACCGGGCATTGATAGGTTTCAGCTATATTGAAGGCTTCGATCATGTCGTAGAAGCATTCCTCGATCGTGCTCGGCGCGATCACGACCTTCGGAATCTCGCCATGTGTGCCATATACAAGCGCATTCAAATCGCTCTGCTCCTGCTTCGTCGGCAGACCGGTGCTCGGGCCGCCGCGCTGCGTGTCCACGATGACGACCGGAGTCTCGGTCATGCCGGACAGACCGATCGCTTCCATCATGAGCGACAGGCCTGGACCTGCGGAAGCCGTCATGGCGCGCACTCCGCCGTAGCCGGCGCCGATCGCCATGGTCACAGCGGCGATCTCGTCCTCCGTCTGCACGACTGTGCCGCCAAACTTGGGCAGTCGCTTGATCAGATACTCCATGATCTCGGAAGCCGGGGTGATCGGATAGGCGGACATGATGCGACAACCGGCTGCAAGAGCGCCCAACCCGCAGGCTTCATTGCCGATGATGAACAGACGTTCGGCACCGTCACCCGGCGCAAGCATGAACTCTTCCAGCGGACCGCCGGTTTGCTCCAGCATATACTTCGCGCCTCTGGACACCGCTTCCACGTTCTTCTCGACAACGGCCGGACCTTTGCGTCCGAACTCCTCCTCAACCACCGCCTTGATGACATCGATCGACAATCCGAGCAACGCAGCGGATGCGCCGGTTGCGACCATGTTCTTCATCAGGGAGGTTCCAAGCTCTTCCGCAATGCCTGTAAACGGTACCGGGATCAGCCTGGCTTTGATATGCTCAGGAACAGTCGGGTTGAACTTGTCGTCTGCGATGATGATCCCGCCATCCCTCAGCTCATGCGCATTCAGATCGATCGTTTCCTGGTCGAATGCGACAAGAATATCGAGGTCATCGGAAATGGCGCGGATCGGCCGGGTGCTGATGCGGATCTTGTTGTTGGTGTGGCCGCCCTTGATTCGGGATGAAAAATGTCGATAACCGTAAAGATGATACCCCAATCTGCTCAGAGCTGTGGAGAATATTCTGTCCGTACTCTCCAGACCTTCACCTTGTTGTCCCCCGATCTTCCATGATAACTGGGTGATCATGTAAGTTCATCTCCTAGATATATTTTCATGTCAAGTCTTGATCTCTCATTAAATATATGATTCCCCCTGTGAAAAAGCAAGAGGTCTAAGCATAGCTATTTTAGATCGAATCGATCCCGAATTGAGATCGATTCCATCAAGGATCGCCGTAACATGCGTCACATAGGAAAACGCTGTCTTTAACCTTAGAATGAACAGATCATCCTTCATTCATCTAGGAAGATTTTCCCGCAGAAACCTTCGCCAATTTTCGCCAAGGAAACGCTCCGCCTGTTCCGAGGTGTAATGGCGATGCAGCTCCTCGACAAGTCGCGCATAATCGGCAGGATTCGCCAGGCCGTCCAGATGCTCATCGATACCGTCGAAGTCCGAACCGAAGCCGACATGGTACTCGCCGCCCAGCGCGCATACATGCTCCAGGTGCCGAAGCACATCCGGGATCGCCCTCCCTCCTCCGATAAAATCCGGCACGAAGGTGATGCCGATCCGGCCGCCCTTCCGGATCAACGCCTTGATCTGATCATCCGTCAGGTTGCGCGGATGCGGCTCAAGCCTGTAAGCATTGGAATGAGACGCGATCACCGGCTTCTCCGACAGCTCCATCACTTCCCAGAAGCCGGGTTCGTTCAGGTGCGAGATATCGATGATCATGCCGAGGTCATTACAGGCTCGGACGAGCTCCCTTCCCTTCAGCGTCAATCCCGCTTTCCGCTCCTCGAGCACGCCGTCCGCCGCCCAGTTCGCATAGTTCCAGGTCAGGCCAAGCGCGCGAACCCCCAGCGCATAAGCTCTCCGCAGATGATCGAAGCTGCCCGTGAGCCCCTCAGCTCCTTCCAGCGTCAGAAGCGCGCCGATCTTGCCCGACTGCTCCGCCTGCTCCAGATCGCCTCTGGTCCTGACGAAGATCATATCGGGACGGCTGAGCACCTTCTGCTCGAGATAGCGCACCGCCTCCTCGACCATGGCGAAGGTCGGCACCCGTTCCTCCGGCAGGAAGATGGCGAACGCCTGCAGTCCGATACCGCCTGCCCGCAAGCGCTCATGGGTCACATCCAGCCTGCTCTGGTCGGAGAAATCCAGCTCCGGATCCAGCAGCATCTTGTATAAGACATCGCAATGCATATCAACAATTTTCAACGTGCGTCCCTCCAATTTCAGTTCACTCTCGCTTCCATCTCTCCACCGCTGTTCAGTCAGCCTTCCGTTCACTCCACCTGTTATTATGGCCCGTTCTGCGTCCGGGTTCCGATGCGCACAAAAAAACCTGTCTACATCGTAAACAGGCTGATGGCTGTTCTCGTATATTATCTTGGCTCGACGATCAGCTTGATCGCGGTGCGATCTTCTCCATCAATCACGATATCGGTAAAAGCAGGAATGCAGATCAGGTCAACACCACTGGGCGCTACAAATCCTCTTGCGATAGCAACTGCCTTGATCGCTTGATTAAGCGCACCTGCTCCGATCGCCTGCAATTCCGCAGCTCCGCGTTCGCGCAGAACGCCTGCAAGTGCACCGGCCACCGAGTTTGGGTTGGATTTTGCCGAAACCTTTAATACCTCCATGAACAGTACCTCCTCGGGAACGATGATGATTCCTGATGTAATACTTATTCGAGAAAGGCAAAAAAATTCCTTCATCCGTCCCATGCATATTCGAAATATTTTGACAGTTCCCGTTTATCCAAATGATTCGAACATCATCTCATCCTCATACTGGCGGATGAGCTTGATGGATCTGGCCTTGCCCGTCGACTCCTCGATCTCGACCAGCACCGCGTGGAAATGCCATTTGCCGTTGTCCACCACGAAGCGCGTAGGCAGCTGGGTGAGGAACTTCTGCAGGACGGACTGCTTCTCCATTCCCAACACGCCTTCGCTGGACCCGACCATGCCGACATCCGTGACATAGGCGGTTCCACTCGGCAGGATGCGCTCATCATGCGTCTGCACATGCGTGTGGGTGCCCAGCACGACCGATACGCGCCCGTCGAGATACCAGCCCAGGGCGATCTTCTCGGAGGTGGCCTCGGCATGGACATCGACCAGCACGCAGCGATGCTTCTTCCGGATCTCCTCCAGCAGATGATCCATGACGCGGAACGGATCCTCCAGCGGAGGCAGGAACGTCCGTCCCTGGATATTGACAATGACGAGCTCCTTGCCGTTGGCGCGGATCACCGTATGTCCCCTGCCCGGCGTGCCCTTGGGATAATTGGCAGGCCGGACAATGCGCGGCTCCTCATCGATGAAGTCGAAGATTTCCTTCTGGTCCCATGCATGGTTGCCCAGAGTCAGGCCATGGATGCCGGCATCGAACAGCTCCCGTGCCACCGCCTGGGTGAGGCCTCGGCCTCCGGCCGCGTTTTCTCCGTTGGCGATGATGATATCCGGATTGTACTTCTGCTTGAGCAGCGGCAAATATTGCTGAACGGCCTTGCGGCCAACATTGCCCACGATATCTCCGATAAATAAGACTTTAATAGCAGGTTCCTCCATTCTATCCTGAGCTTGCTTACGTTCAACGATAAGTTAACCATGTGATGGAAGAGAAGAAAGTGGCCATATCAGCCACTTTCCCCAGTTATTTCGCGTATTCAACTGCCCTGGTTTCACGAATGACGGTCACCTTGATATGGCCAGGATAATCGAGCTCGGCTTCGATCTTCTTCGAGATCTCTCTCGCCAGACGGAAGCTCTCAGCGTCGTCGATCTTGTCCGGGTAGACCATCACGCGAACTTCGCGTCCCGCCTGGATCGCGAAGGACTTCTCGACGCCTTCAAACGATTCGGAGATGCCTTCCAGCTTCTCCAACCGCTTGATGTACGTCTCAAGGGTCTCACGTCTCGCACCTGGTCTGGCCGCCGACAATGCGTCCGCCGCACCGACCAGCACGGCGATGACCGAGGTTGCTTCCGTGTCACCATGGTGGGAAGCTATGCTGTTGATCACAACAGGATGTTCTTTATATTTCTTGGCCAGCTCTACGCCGATCTCGACATGCGATCCCTCGACCTCGTGGTCGAGCGCCTTGCCGATATCGTGCAGAAGTCCGGCACGTTTCGCCAATGTTACATCTTCTCCCAATTCCGCTGCCATCAGACCTGCCAGATAGGCGACTTCCATCGAGTGCTTGAGAACATTCTGTCCGTAGCTTGTCCGGAACTTCAGACGTCCCAGAATCTTGATCAGATCAGGATGCAGGCCATGCACGCCAACCTCGAACGTGCACTGCTCCCCGTATTCCCGGATGCGCTCATCGATTTCCTTGCGGGATTTCTCCACCATCTCCTCGATGCGCGCCGGATGAATCCGCCCGTCAGCCACGAGCTTCTCCAGAGAAGTTCTGGCGATCTCCCGGCGGATCGGGTCAAATCCTGACAAGATAACGGCTTCCGGGGTATCATCGATGATGAGGTCTATTCCGGTCAAGGTTTCCAGCGCCCGGATGTTGCGTCCTTCGCGTCCGATAATCCGTCCCTTCATCTCCTCGTTAGGCAGGTTGACGACGGATACCGTCGTTTCCGCAACATGATCTGCAGCACATCTCTGAATCGCGAGCGCGATGATATCCTTCGCCCGCTTGTCGCCTTCTTCTCTTGCTTGTTGCTCAATATCCTTGATTAACTGCGCCGCCTCATGGCGAACCTCCTTCTCGACGTTGGACAGGATCAGCTGTTTCGCTTCCTCCATCGTCAAGCCGGATATGCGTTCAAGCTCGCGCATTTGCTGCTGGAGCAGTTGATCGATCTGAGCTTGTGCTTCATCAAGTCGCTTCTCTTTGTTGGTAAGCTTCTCCTCTTTACGCTCTAAAGATTCCAATTTTTTATCCAGCGTTTCCTCTTTCTGCAATAAACGACGTTCCTGACGGCCGATTTCGTTGCGGCGTTCACGGATGTCCCTTTCAGCTTCGGTTCTCAGCTTGTGAATCTCGTCCTTGGCCTCAAGAACCGATTCCTTCTTCAGCGCCTCCGCTTCCTTCTGCGCCTCGTCGATGATGCGCCTGGCCGCTTCCTCAGCGCTGGAAATCTTAGCCTCTGCGAGAGACTTGCGGATAAAATATCCAATCCCAAAGCCTAGAGCTAAACCAACGAGAGCTGCGATGATGCCGATCACAATTTCAGGCATGTGTTTCACCTCCTCGTTGACAACCAACGGTTGCTTGGGATTTTCAGTTTTCATTTCGCTTCATTTACGGTAAGAATGGGCGTCTCTACCGGCCGGGATCCGGAGGATCCGGCCGTCAAACAGAACAACTGACGATAAGCGGATCTTCAAATGAACAGCATGCATTGGGAAGATGGTATCAATTGGCGGAATGTTGCCGCAAAGTATAAATACTGCGACTATACCATCTTATTTATTGTATATTTTGTAAAAACCAATTGTCAAGGTGAACCTATGGGAATTTCGACATTATTTTCGTCCTGACGTCAATTTTCTTCACATGACTGCTGTTCCGACGCGCATTCATTGATCGCCTTCCGCACGATGTCCGACGGGTATCCGCGCCTCATCAGATATGCGGCAGTCTTGTGCCTGCGCGCGCGAAGATCGCCTTCGGTCTTCTGCCATTTCTTCCTGGCCAGCTGCAGCGCGTTGTCGTATTCCACCGACCGGTCTACACTTCGCAACGCCGCTTCGATATGCTCCTTGGCGATCCCCTTCTGCTCAAGCTCGTAGCGCACCCAGTTGCGGCCTTTCTTCCGCGAGTTCATGCGGCTCTCTGTCCACTGCTCGGCGAAGGACCGGTCGTCCACCAGCTGCTCGGAACGAAGCTTTCGCATGACCGCCTCGATCACGTCCTCCTCCACGCCCGCTTGCCGCAGCTTGTGCATGAGCTCCGCGGCGGAATGCGCTCGCCTGCCGATGACGCGGATCGCCTTGGCCAGCGCCTCCGACACGCGTTCCTCAAACGCAAGCTGCGCAAGCTCGCTTCTGTCCAGCTTCCTGCCCTTGAGCAGGCGCATGGTCACCAGCGTATCCTCATGAACCGTGAAGGCCAGCTGACCATTCAGATAGATATCGAACATCCCGGGCTTCTTCACCTGCTGCTCCACGCGGGTGATCTCATAGGTATCCGGATCGCCGGGTCTCTCCTGATCGAATAGGCGTCCGTCCATGGCTACTCCCCTTTCCGCCGACTTCGACGGTCACCTGGACCGTTCGTCTGTTGCATGAGAAGCGTGTTCCTGCCTGTCCATCATCCATAAACGGGAAAAGATTCGCCCGGCCCGTTGTTCCATTGCAGCGAACAAGGTGCACGAACGAATCTTCCATTCAGGTCCGGTACCGGCTGCCGGATCCCGCATATCCTGGTTCAGTCCAGATCGGCGTCCGCATCCAGATCGTCGTCGACCGCGATGCTGGCGATCGATCCGGTGAGTGCCGCCGCTTCGCGAATGCGTTGCTCGATGATCTTCGCTTGCTCCGGATTGTCCTTCAGATATTGCTTCGCATTCTCGCGGCCTTGTCCCAGCCGCTCGCCTTCAAACGAATACCAGGCTCCGCTCTTCTGGATAATATCCAGCTCCGTGCCGATATCGATGATGCTGCCTTCCTTCGAGATGCCTTCGCCGTACATGATGTCCAGCTCGGCCTGCTTGAACGGAGGAGCGACCTTGTTCTTGACCACCTTCACGCGCGTGCGGTTGCCGACGAGCTCGTTGCCCTGCTTGATCGACTCGACGCGGCGCACCTCCAGACGAACGGAGGAATAGAACTTCAGGGCGCGGCCGCCCGGGGTCGTCTCCGGATTGCCGAACATGATGCCGACCTTCTCGCGCAGCTGGTTGATGAAGATGGCGATCGTCTTCGACTTGCTGATCGCGCCGGACAGCTTGCGAAGCGCCTGCGACATGAGGCGGGCCTGCAGGCCGACGTGGGAGTCCCCCATCTCGCCCTCGATCTCCGCCTTCGGCACGAGGGCAGCGACCGAGTCGATGACGATGATGTCGATCGCGCCGCTGCGCACGAGCGCCTCCGCGATCTCGAGCGCCTGCTCGCCGGTATCCGGCTGCGAGAGCAGCAGCTCATCGATATTCACGCCGAGGTTGCGCGCATACAGCGGATCAAGCGCATGCTCCGCGTCGATGAACGCAGCTTGTCCGCCGATCTTCTGCACTTCCGCGATCGCGTGCAGGGCAACCGTCGTCTTGCCTGATGACTCCGGTCCATAGATTTCGATGATCCGTCCGCGCGGGAATCCGCCCACGCCGAGAGCGATATCAAGCGCCAGCGCGCCGCTGGAGACCGTCTCCACTTTCATCTGGGCGTTCTCGCCCAGCTTCATGATCGATCCTTTGCCGAATTGCTTCTCAATCTGGCGCAATGCCATCTCTAATGCAGCCTGACGATCTGTCACAAGCTCACTTCCCTTTTCGAATTAATGATAAGTATATGATACCGTCTTTCGCAGTAGTTGCCAAGCGTTTTTTCGAACATATATTCGCTTTTTCACCCCTTTGCCGATCATAAAATGAGGACAAAAGCAAAAAACCGCAGCAACTGACCAGCCAGTTACTGCGGTTCTTCCGCTTGACACCAGTATACACGAGATGATCCGGAAGTTCAACCATCCGATAGGATGCGCATGATCGCAGTCCTCTCCTGACGGCGCTCTCATGGCACCAGCTGCTGCCACAAGCGATACAGCACGGCCTTGGCCGCACGCAGTCGGATGATCTGCCGATCTCCGCCCAGCTTGAGCGGAAACGAGCGCACGCCCGCATCTCCCGCCACCGCGACAAATACGGTACCGGGAGGCTTGCCCTCGGAAGCGGCCGGGCCCGCCGAGCCGGTCACGGACAGCGCCCAGTCGGTGCCGAACGCCTTGCGGCAGCCCGCCGCCATCTGCTCCGCCGTCTCCGCGCTGATCGTCCCATGCTCGCGGATCGTCTCCGGACGAACGCCCAGCCGTTCGATCTTCGCCTTCGGCGAATAGCTGATCACACCGCCCTCGAACACGGCGGAACTGCCCGGCACGCTGGTGATCAGTTCACCCAGCAGCCCGCCCGTGCAGCTCTCGGCAACGGATACCGTCTGCCCCCTCTGCTGCAGGAGCTCGACCACCGCCTGTTCCAGCGGGATGTCCCGCTCCGCGTACAGATAGCCGGAGTTGCGACGGCGAATCTCTGCCAGCACCGGGGCGAGCTTCGCCTCCGCCTCCTGCTTGTCAGCAGCCTTGGTGGACACGCGCAGCGCAACTTCCCCGTCCTTCGCATAAGGCGCGATCGTCGGGTCGGACTGGCTGTCGATCAGATCGATCAACTCCTGCTCCAGCTGCGATTCGCCGATCCCCGAGAACTTCAGCGTAACCGAATGAAGCGGCCTCGCATCCGACAGACGCGACCTGATCCAGGCGGACGCATACCGCTCGAACATCAACCGCATCTCGCGCGGGGGACCTGGAAGGAGCACCCAGTTCGTGCCTTCATGCGTCAGCGCCACCCCCACGGCCATGCCGTTGTCGTTCGGCAGCACGTCCGCGTCCGTCAGCGTCATCGCCTGACGCGCATTGTTGTCGGACATGACCAGTCCGCGGGACCTGTAATACTCAGCGATCGCCCGCAAGGCCGGCTCATGCATGATCAGCTCGCGAGAGGTGAAGTCAGCCAGGATGTCCTTGGTGATGTCGTCCCGGGTAGGTCCCAGACCTCCCGTCACAATCACCAGTTCGGACCTTTGCGCAGCGGCGGCGAAGGTTGCGCGCATGCGCTCCGGATTGTCGCCGACCACCGTATGATAGTAAACATCGACCCCGATGCCGTTCAGCGCTTCGGACAGGTATTGGGCATTCGTATTCGCGATCTGTCCGACGAGGAGTTCGGTGCCAACTGCGATAATCTCTGCTTTCAAGGATCACTTCGCCTCCCAGGAACCATTCCGGAATCTTTCCAAACCATTTGTCGCAAACTTCCATACCGGTTCACTCATCCAACTGAGCGGACCGTCTGTGCCGCGTGTATGTATATCCATGACTGATGCAACCTCCCGATAATCGCCCCTAAAAGATCGGATGTGCGGTCATCGACGGACCGCACATCCGAAGCCTGGGTCAGCGAGCGCACACACGGGCGAAGCGCAGTCATCCTCGATGGACTCCTGTCCGCCCGGCATCACGCGTCATCCTGTTACTGGATCGGGATGAGATCTTTATTCTTCACAAAATAGTCTATGCCCGAGTAAATCGTGATCACCGCCATCACCCAGCTGGCGATCACATCAAACGGGAAGTTGATGAAGTGGAACGGAAAGTTGTTGATCAACAAGGCGACGATCGCCGTGATCTGCACCGCCGTTTTCCACTTGCCCCACTTGCTGGCCGCCAGCACCTTGCCTTCGAGAAGCGCGATCTGGCGCAGTCCTGTGACGGCGAACTCCCTGCTGATGATCACCACCGCGATCCAGGCATCCAGCTTGCCCATCTCGACGAGCGAGATCAGCACCGCCGAGACGAGCAGCTTGTCAGCCAGCGGATCGAGCAGCTTGCCGAGATTCGTGACGATCTTCTGCTTGCGCGCCAGATAGCCGTCGATGCCGTCGGTGCTGGCGGCGATGATGAAGATGAGCGCCGCGATGATCTGATTGTAGGTGATCTCGAAGGTTTCGATGCGGATCGGCGGCAGCTGCAGGTTGACGAGCAGGAAGAACATGATGATCGGAACCAGGAAGATGCGCGCGATTGTGATTTTGTTCGCTATATTCAAGCGATTCCCACCCCTGACAAATCATATTCATACGCATGGGTGATGCGCACCGGCATGATCGTGCCGATCTCGGCGTTGTCCGCCTTCACAAACACCTCTCCATCGATCTCCGGCGCATCGTACTGCGTTCTTCCAATATACACATCGTTCCGCCCGTCATAGCGTTCCACGAGGACATCGAGCACTTTGCCAACCTTGCTGCCGTTGATCTCGCTGGCGATGCTGCGCTGCAATTCCATCAACGCGGCGGCGCGGTATTCCTTCACTTCCTCCGGCAGATGGCCCGGGAGTCTCGCCGCAGGCGTATCTTCCTGAAGGGAATAGGCGAACACGCCCAGCCGGTCGAACCTCATCTCTTCCACAAATCTGCACAGATTCTCGAAGTCTTCCTCCGTCTCGCCCGGGAAACCGACGATCAGCGAGGTGCGAATCGCCACATCCGGTATGCGGGCCCGGATCTTCGCGATCAGCTCGCGCGCGTCCCGCTGTCGGCCCGGCCGACGCATCCGCTTCAGGATCAGGTCCTCGCTGTGCTGCAAAGGCATGTCGATATATTTGCACACCTTCGGATTGGAAGCGATCACCTCGATCAATTCATCGGTGAAGAAGCCCGGGTATGCGTAATGCAGCCGCACCCACTCGATGCCCGGCACCTCGCTGACCTTGTTCAGCAGCGTCGGCAGCATGAACGTATCGTACAGGTCGGAGCCGTAATTGGTAGAGTCCTGGGCGATCAGGCTGATCTCCTTGACCCCCTGGCTGGCGAGCACCTCCGCTTCCGCGACGATCGATTCGATCGAACGGCTGCGGAACCTGCCGCGCATGATCGGAATGCTGCAGAAGGTGCAATTGTTGTCGCAGCCCTCCGCGATCTTGATATGCGCGAAGTGCTTGGCCGTGGAGACCTTGCGAGGCAGCACCTCCTCGTAGTTGAAGACCGGGTTGCCGATGAGGATCGGCTTCTTGCCGCGCAGCGCCTCCTCGACGATGTCCGTGATGCGGTGGAAATCGCCGGTGCCGACGATCCCGTCGATCTCCGGCATCTCCTGCATCAGCGCTTCCTTGTACCGCTGCGTCAGGCAGCCGGAGACGATGAGCGCCTTGAGCTTGCCGGTCTGCTTCAGATCAGCCAGCTCCAGGATCGTGTTCACCGACTCTTCCTTCGCCGCGTCGATGAAGCCGCAGGTGTTGACGATGATGACAGTGGCCTCTTCCTCTTGATCAGTAAGCAAATATCCCTTGCCCTCTATCAAACCGGACATGATCTCCGAATCAACCAGGTTCTTGTCGCATCCGAGTGTAACTACCTTCACCCGTTCGGTCATTATCAGGTACCTCCTGTTCTATCTGCAAACATCCAATCTGATAAGTATATACGAGGCCGCCGATCGTGTCAAAAGTAACGGATGCTCCCTGGTAACGGGCAAAGCCACCCACGATCTGATGCGACGAACGGAAAGCCCAGGCTGTGCCCTATCGCAGGTTGACAAACTGGATGTCAACCGGCAGATCCGCTCCCTTGCACAGGGCCATCACCTTCTGCAGATCGTCCTTGCTCTTGCCCGAGACGCGGATCTGGTCACCCTGCACCTGGCTCTTGACCTTCAGTTTGGAGTCGCGGATCAGGGTGTTGATGGTCTTGGCCGTATCCTTGTCGATGCCCTGCTTCACCTTGATCGTCTGCCGCACCGTTCCGCCGGCCGCCGGCTCGATCTTGCCGTACTCCAGGTTCTTCAGCGAGATCCCCCGCTTGACCATCTTCGACTGGAGAATGTCGATGACGGATTTCAGCTTGTACTCATCATCCGAGATGATGACCACATCCGTCTTCTCCTGACTGATCTCGCTCTTGCTCCCTTTGAAGTCATAGCGCGTCTCGATCTCGCGCATCGCCTGCATAATCGCATTGGACAGCTCTTGCGTGTCCACTTTCGATACGATGTCAAATGAATACTCGCTCATATCCAACGCCCTTTCCTCAGAAACAATCTGTTTAAAATTATAGCAATTATTCTGGCAAGAGAAAAGGAACCGTCTCCCTGATCCTGATAGAGACAGTTCCCGTGATGAACGCAGCGACTGATGGCTGTCATGACGAACGGTCAAGCCGATGCTTGCTCCAGCTCGATGCGCACCTCGAAGCGCCCTTTATATTCACTCGGCTTAAATTCAATACCATTAACGGTCAACTTGATCGTATTCGCGAATCCAAGGACAAAATGGCCAACCGATTCAAATTCATAATTTTTCGATTCGCCGGCCTTGATCGTGCCCGTGTCGATCTGCTTGCCTTCGCGGCGACCTCCGTCGTAGACGGCGAACCAGCAGTCGGCATTCTCCGATTCCATGCGAATGTGGATCTTGTCAGCGTTCTTCAGCACATAGATGTCCGTTCCGCTCTCCGTGCCAACCTTGGCCAGGACGGGTTCGAGCTGCGGCTCAGGCTCCGGCCTGGGATCGGAGATCGGCTTCGGTTCCACCACCGGACTCTGCTCCTCCACCTTGTCATCGCCGATCGTGCTGTAATCCTCACTCTGCGTTATCGGGATGTTCTCGTCAAACTCGCCGCGCGATTCCTGATGGTTCCACCAATAATAATAAATGACGGCGACAATCACGACCATGAAGCAAAGAAACACAAACGTGGATGTAACCTTCGACCATTTCTCCGTATTGATGCTCTTGCGCCGCCGTTTGCCCGGGTATCCTTCTGGCTGCGTCTTCGCTTCCGGTACGGGAATCGCATTCCTGTATATCCGCAGCACCTGCTCGGAGTCAAGGCCTACCGCCTCAGCGTAGCTCTTGACGAATGCCCTTACATAGAAGGGGCCGGGGAGCACCTTGTAGTCTCCCTCTTCGATGGCCTGCAGGTATCTCTTGCGAATTTTCGTCAAGTTCTCGACCTCTTCCAGGGACATCCCTTTCTCCAAACGAGCTTCACGCAGCAAATCACCTAGTTCCTGCACGCTTGCACCTCCCGAGCGATTCATTGATCTGGAGCCTTGGGGTCGAACGTCAGAAATCGTCTTCTGCTTCTGATGACAGGGCATCGAGATCGATGACGATCTCCTCGTCCGCGTGATGACGCAGCTCCACGATATAATCAAACAGATCATAGCCGTATTCCGATTCCCTGACGAAGATATCCGGATGTTCGATGACTTTGGTTGAAGGCTGCTTCATGATGGTTCTCAGCAAGTGGTAGTGCTTGTCGTTTGCTCGCAACGTGCTGATAATGCCGTCGATGATGAAGACATTGTGCGGATCTGACTCTTCTACACTAAGGTGGGTTCTGGCGGTTTGTCTCATCAGCGTGGAGGAGATAAACACCCATCGTTTGTTGGCCGATACGCTGCCTGCGATGATGGACTCTGTCTTGCCGACTCTTGGCATGCCTCTGAGGCCAATGACCTGGTGCCCATCGCGCTTGAAAAGCTCGCCGAAGAAATCGACCAGGAGACCCAGCTCGTCCCTGACGAAGCGGAACGTCTTGTGATTGTCGGAATCCCGCTCGATGTACCGGCCATGTCGCACGGCGAGAACGTCGAGAAGCCTAGGGTGGCGCAGCGCTGTAACGGTGATGTTCTCCACTTGGCCGAGCATCTGACCCAGCAGCTCGATCCGGTTCCCGTCGGCGCATTCCAGCAGCATGCCGCGCGTCTTGTCCTCGACCCCGTTGATGGTCAGAATGTTGATCCCGAGCATGCCCATGAGCGAAGCGATATCTCCAAGCAAGCCAGGCCGGTTCTTATGTATGCGGTACTCCATATACCACTGCTTGTCATTCATCGTTCCCATGTCTCCCCGGAGCACGCGATGGTGGCATTTTCCAGACCTCTGGACCCATCACTAAATGGAATTCTACATCGTTCGCGCAATTCCTCCTGCGTTCAACAGAACGCTTCCTGCAAAAAAGATCGGAATAGGAATGATGCCTTAGGAAATATGTAGCAGGAATAATGCCTCCCAGAAATGGAAGGCATCACCTGACCGTTTATTTCTGATCGACCAGCTTCACCATGAGTCTGGCGATCGTCTTGCGCTCTTCCTCCGTGCCAACATCCCATAATAATTTCAGAATGCGTTCTTCTTCATTTTTCGGGTCCACCTTCTCGTTCAGGAACTCACCGATCTGGTAAGCCAGCTTGGAGATGGTCTCATCGCTGAGTCCGGCAGCCTGGGCCTGATTGACACGCTCTGCCAGAAAGGCTTTCCATTTGTCGAAGGTTTCAAGAACGGTGCTCATGCGTGTGCCTCCTTATTCAAGAGTATTTATAAACAGTCGTAATATTCGCAACTCTTGAAGGATTTATACCGCAGGCACTATGGTATTGAGCGGCATCGGCCCCGGACTAGGTCAACCATCCGCCGTTGGGGCTGATGATCTGGCCGGTGATATAGCCGGATTCGGGCTTCGACAGGAAATAGACCAGCGAGGCGATCTCGTCCGGCTCGGCGAATCGTCCGACCGGGATCTCCTCCATCAGCGCCTTCCGTTCCTCCTCGCTCAGATGGCGGATCATCGCCGTGTCCACCACGCCCGGAGCCACCGCATTCACCGTCACCCCGGATGGCGCAAGCTCCTTCGCCAGCGCCTTGGTGAAGGCATTCATCCCGCCCTTGGCCGTCGAATACAGCACCTCACAGGAAGCGCCCGTCAGCCCCCAGACGGACGATACGTTGATGATCCGGCCGAACCGCTGTGAGACCATGCGTCCCATGAAAGCCTGAGTCACCAGAAACATGCCCTTCAGATTGACATCCATCACGTCATCCCAGATCTCCTCGGTGACATCGGCCAGCATGCCGTAATGGGCGACGCCCGCATTGTTCACCAGGATATCCGGCATCAGATTCTCCGACTCCAGCCTTTCCTTCATCAGCTGGATCTGCTCGCGTGAGCGCAGGTCGGCGGCGATGGTGTACACCCGGCCGCCAAGCTTCGCGCACTCACTTGCCGTCTCCGCCGCCGCTTCATGGGACTGCATATAATGAATGACCACATTCAGGCCATGGGCGGCGAAGGTTCGCGCCACCGCGGCTCCGATCCCCCTGCTCCCCCCGGTGACAAGCGCTGTTCTCCCCTCTGTTCTTCCGTTCATCTTCATGGTCACCTTCAGCTGCTTGTCACGATGGACACGGACATCCGCTTCATATCGAAATGCTCCCTGATCCGCCTGTTCACGTCGTCCAGCGTCAGGGATTCATAGGCCGGCAGCAGCTCGAACCAGTCCATGCCGCGGAATTTGAACTTCGTATACTCGTTGCCGATCGTTTCCGGCGAATTCATCATGCGGAGCAATCCGCCGATCTTCTTGCGCTTGCTGCGCTGGAACGCCTCTTCGCTCACGCCGTGCTCGACGTATCTGGCGATGAAGGACTTCAGCCGCTCCACGAGCAGATCGGGGTCCTTCGTGTCTCCGCCAATGGCGGAATAGGCGATGTCCGGGTACAGGTTGTATTCCAGCCCGAAATTGTCGGTGATCAGCCCTTCATCGTACAGCGACTGGTAGCTCTCGGAGCTGGGGCTGAACAGGATATCGAGCATGATCCGGCTGGCCGCTTCCTTGTGCAGGGCGGCTGCTCCCGGCGGCGTCCCATCGATCTCCTTGAAGCCGATCAGGCACTTGGGCAAGGCGACGGGCAGCTTCGTCACCTTCCTCTGCTCCGTGACGGGCTCCGGTTCCTGCTCGTAGAATCGCCTGATCTCCCCTTGCCGATTGTAGACCTTGGCATCCTGGTTGGCCTTGACCAGCTCGCTGATGCGCTGCGGGTCAACCCCGCCGACGACAAAGACCATCATGTTGCTCGGATGGTAAAAGGCTTCATGGCATTTGTAGAGCGTCTCCGGCGTGATCCGGCTGATCGATTCGATCGTTCCCGCGATATCGATGCGCACCGGATGCTTCTGGAACAGCGCGTCCAGCAAGCCGTAATAGAGGCGCCAGTCGGGATTGTCCTGATACATGTTGATCTCTTGCCCGATGATGCCCTTCTCCTTGTCCACGCTCGCCTCGGTGAAGTAAGGATGCTGGACAAAGTTGAGCAGGGTGGTCAGATTGTCCTCGATGTGATCGGTGGCGGAGAACAGATAGGTCGTCCGGTCGAAGCTGGTGAAGGCATTGGCGGAAGCGCCCTTGGCGGAAAACTTCTCGAACACGTCGCCATCCGGTTCCTCGAACATCTTGTGCTCGAGGAAATGTGCGATGCCGTCAGGCACCTGCACCGGTTCCTCGCCTTCGATCTGGAAGTGGTTGTCGATCGATCCGTAGTGCGTCGTGAACGTCGCATAGGTCTTGCTGAAGCCCGGCTTCGGCAACACATACAGCTCGAGGCCATTGTCCAGCTGTTCATAATACAGCGTCTCCTGAACGTGGTCATATCGCAGTTGCTTCATCACGATGCGCCTCCCTTGTCGCGCAGGAAATAGACCGTATCAAGCTCGACGTTCCGGGCGATGTCGACAACCGATCCAAGACCCGTCGCCTGGATCGCCTCGATCAGCTCCTGCTTGCTCCGCTCCTTGCCGGATAACACCGAGTTGAAGTGATAGCCGATCTGATCAAAGGCCGAATCGTCATTCTCGCGCAGCGAGTTGATGATCATCGCCTTCGTCTTGCTCAGCTCGTCGTCGCTGACCACCCCATTCCGGATATCCTCCAGCTGCTTGCGGATGATCGATTCCGCCTTCTCCTTGTTCGCGATCTCGATCCCGGTCTGGATCATCAGCAGGCCCTTGTGCCCGTCGAAACGGGACGAGGCATAGTAGGCGAGGCTGGCCCGCTCGCGAACGTGAATGAACAGCTTCGAGTGGGGGAATCCGCCCAGAATGCCATTATAGATCAGCGCAGCCGGATAGTCATCATCCGCATAGGTCACATTGGCCCTAAGGCCCAGGTTGAGCTTGCCCTGCTTCACATCCATCCGTTCCACAACTTCCCGCTCCTCGACGTTCCTCCGCTCCTCACGCACGGGGACATAAGGCACGGCGGAGGCTCGGCCCGACAGGCCAAACTTGCCGTCGAGCAGCGCCTGGACCGCTTCCGGCGTCGTATCGCCCACGATATAGAGATCGATGCTTGCGCACTGCAGCATATCCTCATAGACAGCGTACAGACCGGCCGGATCGATGTCCTCCAGATCATCCACCCGCCCGAGGGCCAGCAGTCGATACGGCTCATCGCGGCACATCTCGGCGATGCAGCGCTCCGCCGCGTACTGGATCTTGTTGTTGACGATCGCTTCGATTCGCTTGCGCAGCGTCTCCTTCTCCGATGTCACGTAGGAGGCCCTGAACGCTCCCTGCTCAAGGACGGGCCGGGTGACGGTGTCGGACAGGAACTGCAGGGCTGCGTCCAGCAGCGATTCCGATTCGCCGCTGACAAAAGCGTCATTGACGACATCCATGCGCAGGATGATGATCTGGTAATTGCCGCGCTTGACGATATCGAATCCGAAGCCGGCTCCGTACAGATCGTCCAGTCGCTCGCGGAACTGCTTCGTCTCCGGATATCGCTCATTGCCCCTGCGCAGCACATGCGGAATGAGCGCCGCCCGGGTGACGGTTTCCTCCTTCAACGGAATGCCGATGTACATGGCGATGGAGAACGTCTTGAACTGCCTCGTCGGCAGCACGTGCAGACGCATCCCATTCCACTCGGCGGTTGAGAAAGTTGGCATAGTCATCTCCTCCATTAACTTCCATTCTATCACACGACCGGGCATTGCGGCATAAAAAAAACGAATATTATCCCGATGAAAGAGACATATTCGATGCCAGCGAATCAGATGCAGAAAATATGCTTGCCGATTCGTTTCACCTGCTTCCTCGACCAGATCCATTTGGATGTTGCGGTCGCCGGATTGAAGTAGTAGATGCAGCCGCCTGTCGGATCCCAGCCGTTCAGCGCATCGCGCACCGCTCTCATCGCGCTCTCATCGGGAGTAAGCCAGATCTGCCCGTCTGCTACCGCCGTGAAGGCTCCCGGCTCGAAAATAACGCCATATATCGTATTCGGGAAGTTGCTCGATTTGAGGCGATTCAGGATCACCGCAGCCACCGCCACCTGCCCCTCATACGGCTCACCCCGCGCTTCACCATAGACCGCATTGGCCATGTAGCGCAGCTCCGTCTCCGTCAGTCCCAGATGATTCGAGGCCGTCAAGCTGGCGTTGTTCGCCTTGACCTTGCCGGCGTCGGAGTTGCCCTGAGCCTTGGGCGGATCGGCCGCGTCATCCTGTCCGGGACTCCATGCCATGGTCGCTTCCCACAGCTTGAGCTTGGTCTTGCTGCCGGCGATCCCGTCCACCTTCATGCCGAATTCGCCCTGGAAACGTTTCAGGGCTTGCAGCGTCTGATAACCGAACTCGCCGTCCACCTTGCCATGATAGAAGCCGAGATATTTCAGTCGCCCCTGCAGCTCCCGCACATCGCTGCCGGTTGCGCCATATCGGATGGTCGCCTTGCTGAATGCCGACTCAGTCCGCGGCGCTGCCCAGAACGGATAGGCACCGGCTACTCCCAGAGCGAGCAACGCAAGGCTGATCAGCATCACCAGCAATCGTTTGTTAATCATGTTAACAACTCCCTTGCCTCATGATGAGCTTGTCATGGATAGTATGAGACAAGGGAAATACCGCTATTCGCCACCTTCGAGGCGGACTCATCCGGGAGGGGGCAGGAAAAGCCGCTTGCCATCAGGACAAGCGGCTGCAAACGGGCTTGCAATCGGTTCAGGAACCGACGCGGCGCTGCTGGTATTGCTCCATCGTCATCAGCACTTCACGCGGCTTGCTTCCTTCGTAAGGGCCAACGACGCCCTTGGCCTCCATCGCATCGATTAACCGCGCGGCACGGGTATAGCCGATGCGCATCCTTCTCTGCAGCAGGGAGACGGAGGCTTGCTTCGCCTCGATCACGATCTGCACGGCCTGGTCATACAGCTCATCCTCATGCTCGTCCGGCGTCTCCTGCGCGTCCTCGACCTCCGGCACCAGGTCCGTCCGGTAGCTGACTTCCTCCTGCTTGCGCACGAAATCGCACACGGCTTCAACCTCCTGATCGGACAGGAAAGCGCCCTGGATGCGAATCGGCTTCGCCGCGCCGACCGGCATGAACAGCATATCCCCTCTGCCGAGCAGCTTCTCCGCGCCCGCGCTGTCCAGGATGGTGCGCGAGTCGACCTGGGAGGATACGCCGAAGGCGATACGGGAAGGAATGTTCGCCTTGATCACGCCAGTGATGACGTCCACGGACGGACGCTGCGTGGCGAGGATCAGGTGGATGCCGGCCGCGCGCGCCTTCTGCGCGATGCGCGTGATCGACTCCTCGACGTCGCTCGCCGCCACCATCATCAGGTCGGCCAGCTCGTCGACGATGACCACGATGTAAGGAAGCGGCGCCTGACTGTGGTCTCCGGACGCGATCTTCTCCTGGATGAGCGCGTTGTAGCCCTCGATGTTGCGGATGCCGGATCGGGAGAACAGCTCATAGCGCTTCTCCATCTCCATGACGATCTTCTTGAGCGCCAGCGACGCCCGCCGCGGATCCGTCACCACGGGCGACAGCAGATGAGGGATGCCGTTATAGACGCTGAGCTCCACCATCTTCGGGTCGATGAGCAGGAACTTGACTTCCGATGGCTTGGCCTTGTACAGGATGCTCGTGATGATGCCGTTGATGCAGACGGACTTGCCTGAGCCTGTCGCTCCAGCCACGAGCAGGTGAGGCATCTTCGCCAGATTGGCGACGATCGCCTGTCCGCTGATGTCCCGGCCGAGCGCGATCGACAGGCGCGAGGAGGACTCGTGGAAAGCCGGGCTCTCCATCACCTCGCGCAGCGTCACCACCGAGATCTCGTCGTTCGGGATCTCGATGCCGATCGCGGACTTGCCGGGAATCGGCGCCTCCATGCGAATATCCTTGGCGGCGAGGGCCAGCGCGATGTCATCCGTCAGGTTGACGATGCGGCTCACCTTCACGCCGACGTCCGGCTGGATCTCGTAGCGCGTGACCGCCGGCCCGCGCACCACCTCCAGCACCTTGGCCCGAACGCCGAAGCTCTCCAGGGTTGCTTCCAGCTTGCGCGCATTGGACAGGTAATCCGTCTGCCCGCCCTTGCCGCCTGCGCCTGACGGCTTGTTCAACAGGCTGAACGGCGGCAGCTGATATGGCCGCTGCTCCTTGACCGGCGCCGGCGTCAGCTGGATGCGAATATCCGGTTCCTTGCCGGACAGCTTGCCGGACTTCGAAGGCTGAGCTGATTCCGAAGGAGCCTGTGCTTCTGCCAGGACGACAGGATCGTCATCGTCCTCCGGATCGGCCTGCCAGGTTTCTCCTGCCGCTTCATGAGCATCCGTGACAGGAGGCTGGTCATCGTCCTCATCCAGCTCCGCAACCTGTTGCTCCACCCGTTCGAGGAAATCGCGGAACACCGGCTCCTGCACGTCGCGGCTGGCATAGACGCCGGATACGCCATCCAGCGGCTCGTCCTCCTCCTGCTCGCGATCCTCTCCGACATATTCGGCGCGCGCGAAGTCCTCCTGCCAATCGTCGTCGTCGAGCTCATCCTCATCCCGATCTGCCACGTCAGGCTTGTCCCTGTTGTCGGGGAAGAACAAGGTCATGAAGGCGGACTTCTTCCTCGCCTTACGATGCGGATTGTAGGTCTCCTCGTCGATCAGCACAGGCGGCGGAATGTCGGCATCATCCGGACCATCGTCATGGGTGTCCGGCGTGATGCGATCCTTCCTGCTGCTGCGGCGCTTCCTGAACAGATCGCTGAAGCGGGCCTTGAGCACCTTGCGCAGATGGGCGAGCTTGCCGCGCAGCGAGCGAAACATGTCGGTATAGGTGATTCCGGTTATGTATACGAAGCTGATGGCGAACAGCGCGATCACCATCAGGATCGCTCCGATGTCCGCGAACAGGAAATACAAGAGCCCGTAGCTGACCGCGCCGATCAGCCCTCCGCCGGCATGGGCGCGGTAGGCGGCCTGATCGATCTCCTGCTTCAGCACGTACGTCAATTGGTCAAACGGATGACGGATGATCTCCCCTGCCGTATAAGGGAGGCCCTGCGCATGAAACTCATTCATCTGATAAGTAATCAGGACTGCGATGACGGCCAGCAGCAGGCCTGACCTTCTCGCAGTCCAACGCTTGGGCCACTTGCGATAGATCATGACATACAAACCGATGTATATGAAAACAAGCGGAATGACATATGGCAATCTTCCGGCCAGAAAATAGCAGATCGAACCCAGGCTTCGGCCAACGCTGCCCACTCCCGAGTCCGCCCCGGTGCTGGCCAGCGTGATGACCGAGAAGATCAGAAACAGGATACCGTAGACTTCATATTTGAGTGTCTTCTTCACTGTGTTGCGCTTGCGCTTCCTGGATGCGGCCAACGTTCTACACCTCCGCACCCATTATAGCACAGAACGAAAACCGGAACATATATTTGGTCAATCAAATTTCGGCGCGTAGCGGATGATGCTGCCCGGCATCCATGCCGGATTGGTGTAATCATAGGGATTCGGGCTGATCAGCCGGATGATACGCGCCGTGCCATCCCCGAGCATCTCGACCTGCATCGTCACCCCTTCGATGGTGATATCCCTGCGGGGAGCGATCGTGTTCTCCCAGCCTTCGAAGAACAGTTCCTCCACGGGAACGATCGAATAGATCATGAGACGACGCCTCCCGCCGCCTGCTTCCTCTCCTCGATGCGCCGGTTCAGTTCCCGCAGCGCCTCCGCCACTCCTCCCACCTGATCGATGAGCCCCTTCTTCACCGCATCCGCGCCGATCACGGTCGTTCCGATGTCCCGGGTGAGCTCGCCGGTCTTGAACATCAGCGACTTCAGCTCCTCTTCGCTGATCCGCGAATGGTTCAGGATGAATCGGATCACCCTCTCCTGCATCTTGTCCAGGTATTCGAATGTCTGGGGTACGCCGATCACCAGCCCGTTCAACCGGATCGGATGGATCGTCATCGTGGCGGTTTCCGCGATGATCGACCAATCGGCGGATACCGCGATCGGCACGCCGATGCTGTGACCGCCGCCCAGCACGAGCGTGACCGTCGGCTTTGACAGCGATGCGATCATCTCCGCGATCGCCAGACCCGCTTCCACATCGCCGCCAACCGTGTTCAGGATGACGAGCACCCCTTCGATCTTCGGATTCTGCTCGGCTGCGACGAGCTGCGGGATGATGTGCTCATACTTGGTCGTCTTGTTCTGGGGAGGAAGCACCACATGCCCCTCCACCTGACCGATGATCGTCAGGCAGTAGATGTTGGAATCGGCCGAAGTGGCCACAGTCGTTTGTCCCAGCTGCTGGATGCTCTCGACTGCCGCTGATCGCTTCTTCTCGTCCTCCGGCTGCGTCTCGGCGCTCAAGTAAGGGATCCGGTGCATGTCCATTCCTCCGCTTCTCATGTTGGTTATGAGCCTGGGCTGATATCTCTCCTAGTATCGGTTGCCTGGACACCTTTTCATTCCCGATCCGCATCGAAAAAAGCTTCCTCACGATGTTCCGGAGAACGATCGCAAGAAAGCTTTGTTTTCGCTGGTTATGGTTGGTTCACGTGCTGGTTGCCTTATGGGGCAGCGGATATCAGACTTCCATGATGATCGGAAGGATCATCGGTCTTCTTCTGGTTTGTTCATATAAAAATCGTCCAAGTGCTTCTTTGACATTGGTTTTCAGCGATGCCCATTCATTGATATTCTCACCGGTAAGCTTCTGCAGCGTGCCGCTTACGATCCGATTCGCCTCGTCGAGCAGTCCTTCGGATTCGCGGACATAGACGAAACCGCGAGAGATGATGTCTGGGCCCGATACGATCTTGCCGTCCTGCTTGCTGAGCGTGACGACAACGACGAGAATGCCGTCCTGTGACAGGAGCTTGCGGTCGCGGAGCACGATATTGCCGACATCGCCCACTCCCAGACCGTCGATCAGAACATTGCCGACCGGGATCTTGCCGGCCTTGCGAGCGACTCCGTTCTGGATCTCCACCACTTCACCGAGGTCGCAGATGAAGATATTCTCCTTCTCGATGCCGACCGATTCTGCCAGCAGTCCATGCTGACGCAGCATGCGGTATTCTCCGTGAATCGGAATGAAATATTTCGGCTTCATCAGGTTAAGCATGAGCTTGAGTTCTTCCTGGGAACCGTGACCCGAGACGTGAACGCCGGTAGCGGAGTTCGGTCCGTAGATGACGTTGGCGCCCAGACGGAACAGTTCGTCGATCGTTCTGCCGACAAACTTCTCGTTGCCCGGAATCGGATTCGCTGCGATGATCACCGTGTCACCCGGCAGAATCTCGACCTTCTTGTGCGAAGAGCGAGCCATCCGCGTAAGTGCCGACATCGGTTCGCCCTGGGACCCTGTGGAGAGGATCGCGACGCGATTGGCGGGGAGCTTGTTGATCTCGTCCGGCTCGATCAGCATTCCTTCCGGAATATGCAGATAACCGAGCTCGGAGGCGATGGTGATCACGTTCACCATGCTTCGTCCGACCACAGCCAGCTTCCGGTTCGTGAACGCCGCCGCATCGATGACCTGCTGCAGACGGTGCACATTGGAAGCGAATGTGGCCACAACCACGCGCTGTTCAGCCGTTCGGAACACTTCCCTGAGAGAAGCGCCGACCGTGCGTTCCGAGCCTGTAAACCCGGGTCGCTCTGCGTTCGTGCTGTCCGACATGAGCGCCAGTACGCCACGCTTGCCGATCTCGGCCATCCGATGCAGATCGGCAAAATCATGGTTCACCGGTGTCTGGTCAAACTTGAAGTCGCCTGTGTGTACGACCACGCCTTCCGGCGTATCGATGCATATTCCGACCGAATCCGGGATACTGTGATTCGTCTTGAAGAACGTCACCTTAAGCGTACCGAACTTCAATTCCGAGTCTGGATGGATCAGAACCCGTTTCGTCTCGCCCATCATGCCTGCTTCCTTGAGCTTGCTCTCGACAAGTCCAAGCGTCAGCTTCGTTCCGTATACCGGAACATTCAGATGCTTGAGCACATAAGGCAAGCCGCCGATGTGGTCTTCATGCCCGTGCGTCAGGACGATGCCTCTGACCTTTTCCTTGTTCTCAACGAGGTAACTGACATCCGGAATGACAATATCGATACCCAGCATGTCCTCTTCGGGGAACTTCAGTCCGGAGTCGATAACCACGATATCCGAACCGTACTGTACTACGTACATGTTTTTTCCAATTTCGCCCACGCCGCCAAGTGCGAAAATGGACAGCTTTTCAGCATGATTTTTGGAATGTTTTGTCAAGTGAATATTTACCCTCCCTGTTAGTGGATTGACGACGATTTTTCAATATGGATAACAAACCATAAAGTACCGCACCAGTCACTTAGTGAACATTATACATGAACGAAATCACCTATGACAAGCTAATAATCATCCAGTCGAAGCGAACCGAGTCTACTCTAAGTGTTGCCATAGATGAGGGGGAACATGCGAATTCCAACCGGAACAACATATTCCCCCGCTCTTCTCTCCGTACATGTCAACCGAACAGACGGCGCAGCAGCGCCTCATCCTCTTCGCTGCCGTCGACGAGCGGCAGACGGACGCTGCCCACATCGAAGCCCTTGACGCGCAGCGCGGTCTTCACCCTCACCGGATTCGGCACCAGGCTGTTGAACAACGGCTGGAGCTTCGCGTGCAACCTGGCTGCCTCCGCCACTCTGCCCGCCAGGTAGTGTTCCATCATCTCGCGCATCTCACGGCCGATCAGATGGCTGGCGACGCTGACCACCCCGTAGGCGCCTATCGCCATCAACGGCAAGGTCAGGATATCATCCCCGCTGTACACCCTGAAAGACTCAGGGGCTTGGCCGATAATCGTGGTGATGAGATCGAGGTTGTCATGCGCTTCCTTCGTTGCCACGATATTCGGCACATCGTGCGCAAGACGGACGATCGTGGAAGCTTCAATGGTCACGCCAGTACGCTTCGGGATATTATAGAGCATGACAGGCAGGCTGGTGCTTTCGGCCACCGCGCGGAAATGCGCATACAGCCCCTCCTGGCTCGGGCGATTGTAGTATGGAGACACGAGCAGGATGCCGTCTACCCCGATTCTCTCGGCTTCCTTCGTCAGCTCGATCGAATGTTTCGTATCATAGCTGCCCGTTCCCGCGATGATCTTGCAGCGCCCCTTGGCCTTGCTCACGGCGAATCTCAGGAGTCCCAGCTTCTCCTCCTCCGTGAGCGTGGGCGATTCGCCCGTTGTTCCGCAGACCACCAGGCTGTCAGATCCCTGCTCGTCAATCAGATGGTCGATGAGACGATCAGCAGATTCCCAATTCACCTTGAGATCCCTGTCGAATGGCGTCACCATTGCCGTTATTAATCTGCCGAATTCCAAAACCATAACCTCCCTTGTTTACTAGGCTACCCGTCTGCAAGCGCGAACTCCTCATGCAACGCGCGCAGCGCCGTCTCCATGTCGGAACGGTTCACCAATACCCAGATCGTCGTATTGGAGTCTGCCGATTGCAGGATGGGTATATGATGGTCTGCCAGAGCAGACACAATCTTCGACATGATGCCGGGAACCCCGTTGATCCCGCCGCCGATGACCGCGATCTTGGCGCAGTTCGTGACGAGCTTCGGATGATAACCGAGCTCATGCAGCACAGCCGCAGCCTTGTCGGCCACCCGGTCATTCACGGTATATACAACACCTGAAGGATTCACATTGATGAAATCGACGCTGATGCCCGCCCTCGCCATCGCCTGGAACACCTTGACCTGCAGGTCCAGCTGATGATCCTCCGCCGTCACCTGTATCTGGGTGATGTTGGTCGTGTGGGCGATTCCCGTGACATACCGGTCAGAGATTTCACCGCTTTGACTCGTTGCAGCGCTGTCCGAGACAAGCGTCCCTTCGTTCTCGGAGAAGGTCGAGCGGATGCGAAGCGGGATGCGCGCATGCATCGCGATCTCCACCGCTCGGGGATGGATCACCTTGGCGCCGTAATTCGCCATGTTGCATACTTCCGCATAGCTGACAACGGACAGCTGCTTGGCATCCGGTACGATCTTCGGATCAGCGGTCAGGATGCCGACGACATCGGTATAGATCTCGACCAGCTCCGCCTTGAGGGCCGCTCCCAGGGCCGTGGC
>Ga0310833_100396_pt1 | contig 35584 bp, 32 predicted proteins | sample SM_ome_FD_201312 | JGI IMG/M metagenome (GOLD analysis project Ga0310833, IMG submission 201312) | Sorghum-adapted microbial communities enriched on stacked mutant (SM) sorghum from Joint BioEnergy Institute, Emeryville, California... ...
AAACATGATATGTGGCCCTCCTTAGTTGGTTGATTCGACTTATGACGACAGATCTTCCATTAGATTACCATCATCATATCATGTTTTCTGAAAAATGTGTTGTCAAATTCATGGTGTTTAGCTTTATCATCCTATGTTTTTTGTATAATTAGGTATATGCGCCTAGATCAATAATCCCGGACTTGTGAACAAGGACATTGACGAATCCCAGGGGGAATATGTATGATAATGTAAGTGTTGTCAAATTCAACATTCCCGGTCCTTGACTGTTTTTAATTCGAACATAATGGCGCTGTCCGGTTATTGGCCTAAGGTGCATCGTGTACTTGGGAGGACTGCCAATTGAACGATATCGACCGTATGAGAGAAATGATAGGGAAGAGGGTTCAGGGACATATATTCAGCAACAGAGGCGTCCTGCTGTTGTCCGCGCACTCGGTCATCACGAGGGAGCATATCGAGCTTCTGCTCAGACACGGCATCCAGCTGAGCAAGCAGGATATAGAGGGATATGAGGAGCCATCTACCGAACAGAAAAAGGATCATGTGGAAGAGGAAATACACCACTCTGTCCAGAGGATCACAGAGTATTTCGACAGCATCCGGTTGACCAGGAAGGTACCGCTGGCAGACATTCGGGAGAATATTGTGCCGGCCCTTTATGAGACGAGCCGCAGCGCTACGCTCTATCAATTGTTTATGTTTATGCAAGCCAGGGATGACTACACCTATCGCCATAATCTGGCGGTAGCCATGTTCTCGAATCTGCTGGGCGGATGGCTCGGCATGGACAAGCAGGAGCTGGCGCAATTGACGACGGCTGCGCTGCTCCATGATGTCGGCAAGATGCTTGTGCCCGATTACATATTGAATCACCCTGGCAAGCTGACGCCAGAGCAGTTTGATGAGGTCAAGAAGCATGCGGTGTACGGCTATGAGATCCTGAAGGCGACGACTGGCATCACCCATCGCCAGGCGCTGGTGGCCCTGCAGCATCATGAACGGCTGGATGGCAGCGGTTATCCTTATGGCCTCACCGCGAGCAAGATCGATTTGTTCAGTCGCATCGTGTCCGTCGTCGATGTGTTTCACGCCATGACCTCCAAGCGCGTGTACCGCGACGCGTCGCCCTTCTATGAGGTGCTGCTGCAGATCAACAAGGACGCATATGGCCGGTTGGATCCGCGTATCGCGAACCTGTTCATTCGCAAGATCATGGCCACGCTGATTGGTCAGCAGGTGATGCTCACGGATGGGCGAATGGGAGTGATCGTCATGGTGCCGGAGCATGATCCGACCAGACCGCTCGTGCAGGTGGACGGTCAATATATCGATCTTGCGAAGGACTTATCCGTTCATATTCGTCAGATTTTCTAGCGCGGCGATTCGATTGCTGCGGCAGGAGTGAATGTTTATGTTGGAGCCCGCGTTCGCAGTATGGATGATCGTCATCATCATGGCGGTTACGATCCTGTACCTGTTGGTGGATCGGCATAAGCTGAAGAAGATGTCCTACAAGGATGAGATGACGGGTCTGTTGAACCGCAATGCTCTGAATGATTTTTTCCGAAAGTATCAGAATCGGGACAAAGACATCGCAGTGCTGTTCCTCGACCTGGACCATTTCAAGGAGATCAATGACCGGCTGGGCCATCATGTTGGCGATTTGCTCATCCGTGCGATCGGACAGCGGTTGCTTCTGTTCATGAGCCCTTCCGTGAGAGTCTTCCGCATCGGCGGCGATGAATTCCTGATCATCGTGGAACGGTACGATATGCAGCAGGCGGAACGGCTGGCTGACCAGATCCTGTATTGCATTCGCAATGTGTATGATATCGGCGGACTGGATCTGCGCGTGTCCGGATCGATCGGGATCTGCCTCGGGACGATGAAGGATGATCCGATCACCCTGCTCAGGAATTCCGATAGTGCAATGTACAAGGCGAAGCATGAGGGCAAGAACCATTATTTCATCTATAACAACCAGTTGGGTGAAATGGTCAACTAGACCAGATGAACGGAGCGGAAGCTTCTTTCAGGATACTGGCACAGGAGCGGAGCTTCTTCCAGGATGCTGGCACAGGAGCGGAGGCTCCTTTTTTGATCGGCTATCCGCTCGTGGGCAGGCGGTGTCGAGGCATGGACAGCGCCCGGAACCAGGCGAACTGCCGCGCGCTTCTGCAAGACGAATGGTGCACGGCGGCCCGGGGGATGCGGTATAATGGTCGTAAAGTGAGGAGGGGAAGCCTTGTGCAGCATGCATGGATTGAGCCGCTGGGCGATCGAGCGGTCATGGTCAGGCTCGGGGAGCGGCCGGATGAGACCTTTCAACGCATCGTCACGCTGATAGCCTACCTCGATGATCATCCGCTGCCTGGTCAGGTGGAGGTGGTGCCGGGTTACACTTCGGTTGCGATCTACTATGATCCGGCGGAGATCGAGCCTCTGATTGAGACTGCAGACAGGCTTGCGCCGGTTGAATTCCCTTGCCCGTATGACTATGTGCGAGATCGGCTGCTGGACATCCTCCGGACGCTGGATGCGCGGGATGCCCCGCCTGCCAGAGAGGTGGAGATTCCCGTCTGTTACGGCGGCGACTGCGGGCCTGATCTGGAGGATGTGGCCCGGTTGAATGACCTGACTGCGCAAGAGGTTGTGGAGATCCACAGTTCGGCCTCCTATGTGGTTCATATGATCGGATTTGCGCCAGGCTTTCCGTATCTGGGCGGGATGGATCCGCGCATTGCTGCGCCGCGCAGGGATGCGCCGCGCCCCAGCGTGCCGGCTGGCTCGGTCGGCATCGCCGGCGTCCAGACCGGAGTATACCCTATCGAAACGCCTGGCGGCTGGAATGTGATCGGCCGAACGCCGCTGAAGCTGTTCCAGCCAGAGCGGGATCCTCCTTCGTTGCTGCGGGCGGGAGATATCGTCCGGTTCAGACCGATCTCAAAGGAAGCGTATGCGCGATGGGAGGGGCAAGCATGACGATCATCGTGCACAAGCCGGGATTGCTGACCACCGTGCAGGACATGGGCAGATACCGATACCAGCGCTATGGCGTTGTGGTGGCGGGGGCGATGGACCCGTTCGCCTACGCCTGCGCCAATATCCTGACCGGCAATGAGCCGTCGGCGGCCGCGCTCGAGATCACCATGGTTGGACCGAAGCTGTGGTTTGCGCAGGATGCGCTTGTCGCCATATGCGGAGCCGATATGTCGCCCGCTATCCAGGGGGAGCGCGTGCCGCTGTGGCGGCCGGTCCTTGTGCGAGCGAAGTCCTTGCTCGAGTTTGCAAGCGCCAGGGAGGGCGCCAGGGCTTATCTGGCGATCAACGGAGGGTTGATCGTCGAACAGCGGATGGGCAGCAGCTCGACCTATCTGCGTGCAGGCATCGGAGGGTATGCAGGGAGAGCTTTGATCGAAGGGGATGAGCTGGTCTGGGGTCGCTCCACAGCCGCTGGCGCAGCGATCCGGAGGTCCCTCCTGCAAGAGGTCGAAGATTCGCCGCATGGCGGTGGGGCGGCCGACAGGCCGTTCATCGCGGCCCGTTGGTCGATCTCGAGCCGGGCATTGCCGCATTATTCGAAGCATCCACAGGTGAGGTTCCTGCCGGGTCCGCACTATGGGATGTTCCGCGAAGACAGCCTGGGGGATCTTCGGCAAGGTTCGTATGTGGTTGGCCCACAGTCTGACCGGATGGGGTATCGGCTGGAAGGGAAGCGGCTGATGCTGCGGGAGCGTCGGGAGCTGTATTCCGAACCGGTCACGGCTGGTACCGTGCAGGTGCCTCCCGACGGCATGCCGATCGTGTTGATGGCCGATCGCCAGACGACCGGCGGATATCCGGTGATCGCCCAGGTCATCAGCGTCGATCTGCCGCTGCTCGCCCAGACGCCGCCCGGCGGCAGGCTCTCGTTCCGCCAGGTGGACATCCGCGAGGCGCAGCGCTTGCTGCTGGCGGAACGCCGCGATCTTGCAGCGATCCGCGCGGGCGTGCGCATGCGGGTGCAGAGTGCGCCGTGGACGTTTGGAGGATGTTGGCATGAGCGAGCCTGAGGGGCCGGATCAGGAGGAAGACGTGGGGATGCCGATCGGCAGGATGGGGCCGGATCAGGAGGAAGACGTGCGGATGCTGATCGGACGGATGGGGCCAGACCAGATAGCGCGCAGACGGAGGATGAGGTGAAGAGAGGATGCATGCGATCGATCTGAATTGCGATATGGGGGAAAGCTTCGGCGCCTGGCGGCTCGGCCGGGATGAAGAGATCATGGGGTATGTGACTTCGGTGAATATCGCCTGCGGATACCATGCGGGTGACCCCGGCACGATGCGTCGGACGGTGCAGCAGGCGATGAGAAGCGGAGCGGCGATCGGCGCGCATCCCGGGCTGCCGGACCTGCAAGGCTTCGGACGCAGGGAGATGGCGATCAGCCCGCAGGAGGCGCATGATCTCGTGCTGTACCAGATCGGCGCGCTGCAGGCGTTCGTTCGCGCCGAAGGCGGCAGACTGCAGCATGTGAAGCCGCACGGCGCATTGTACAACATGGCGGCCCGTGACCAGGCGCTGGCCGGTGCGATCGCCGAAGCTGTCTGTCGCGCCGATCCCGAGCTGATCCTGTTCGGGCTGTCAGGCAGCGCGCTGATCGAAGCGGGGCAACGCGTCGGGCTTCGGACGGCGAGCGAGGTTTTCGCCGATCGCACCTATCTGGCGGATGGTTCGCTGACGCCGCGTCATCGCCCGGATGCGCTCGTCGCCGATGCGGCCGCAGCCGTCGAGCAGGCGGTGCGCATGGCACGCACAGGCAAGGTGGCGACCACGCAAGGGCAGGAGATCACGATCGAGGCGCACACGATCTGCATCCATGGAGATGGGCCGCATGCGCTGGAGTATGCCATGCGCATTCACGAGGCGCTGCTTGCGGCAGGCATCCGATTGCAGCCGATCGGCGAGACGCTGCGCCAGACCGGCTGAGTTTGCCGGACTCGCCGAAGCGGTCGGAGCAGCGCAGTACATGCAGGTGGCGGACATCCTGAACGCGAACTGCATACAGGCGTCACGGAAAGAAGAAGAGGCCGTCCGTAGGGTCAGTTGAGCCTGACCGATGGACGGCCTGGTCACAGAAAGCCGGGGGGTGCGCGAAGTGTTGTACTCATATTCATATCAAACGCCTCCAGAGAAGGTCGACGCCAACCTTTTTGTATGATTTTTCATACAACATCCTCCTGACAATCGCTGATCCCGACCATTTTGTATGATTTTTCATACAACATCCTCCTGACAATCGCTGATCCCGACCATTTTGTATGATTTTTCATACAACATCCTCCTGACAATCGCAGATCCCCGTCATTTTGTATGATTTTTCATACAAACCTTCCTCCCAGCTGCCGATGCATACGCCGGCGGATCATTCTCGCCGTATCCCCTGCTTTTCCGATGCGAATGTCGCGGCGGTTCCCCTTTGACGCCCATATGAAGAAGAGGCTGCACGTCAGCCAGTCGTCTCTGGCTTGCGCGACAGCCTCGTATGTCATGTCGGGGACTTTGCAGACAGTCCCTTGCCTCGGTTAAGGCGCGTGGTTGGTTGCGCCTGATGACAGATTCCTGACGGTTCTGAATGCACTCTTAGAAGTAAGTCTTGATAAGGTCGATGGTCTGGAACTCCTGATCCCAGATGACTTCATAGCCGAACGCTTCCGCGACTGCGCGGAGCGGCACATAGTAGTCGTACTCGTCCTCGAACGCGCCGCGCCGGATGCTGCGCTCCTCGCCGTTGACGATGATCTTGTTCTGACCCAGCGGGAGAGCGACGGTGGTGCCGGTGTAGTCGTACAGGACGATCTCATCGGTGTACAGGCTGTCCCAATCCAGCTCGACGTCGAGGTACCAGGAGATCTCAAAGGCAGAGACGAAGGTTGTGCCATTGTCTACATAGATGCCATAGTCATCGAGCCAGACATAAGTGGTCTTCTTGTTGTATCCGAGAGCGGAAAGCAGCTGGCCGAGCAGCGAATTCGGATTGATGGAGGAGAGAACCTCCTGCTCCACATAATAGCCCTCCAGATCGATGCCGTTCGTGCCGTCGAGCAGATCAGCCTTGACATCCCCGTCTATGTTCCATCTGTCGCTGGAGATGTTGATGATGATGGCGCCGCCATCCTGACCCATGGATACCTTCAGCTCATACTCCGTGCGGATGATGTTCAGGCTGCTGTCCAGGTAGATGTCTGCAGACAGCGTGCTTGCCTCCAGAGCTTCCGGTTCTTCGATTTCTTCCGTGAATTTGCCGATTTCCCTCAGAGCGGCTTTATAGCCTTGTGTGATGGTGGTGTACAGGAACTCGGTCACCAGCGTCTTGTTGGACAGATAAGCCTGCACGAACTCCAACAAGTCGCTGTCTTCGGCTTCATCCTGCGCAAGGTCAGCGATGACCTTCTGAAAGATCGGCGCCGCTATATCGTAGAACTCACTCAGGAACGCTCTCAGGCCCTCTTCATCCTGCGCCAGGCTGCGAATCGCCACCTGGGCCAACTCCAGCAGTTCCGTGCCATTCAGTTCCGCATGGAGCTTGCCGACATTCTTCTGTTGACCGTTCACTTCAATCGTCGTCGTGGAGTAATTCACCTTGTTCGGATTCGGAAGATTCGGCAACAGGTATTTGAAGATCGCCTTGTTCATATCACTTTCTGCACGGGTGAGCAGGGCAAGATCGGGTTCGATCCCCAGTTGCGTAAAGCTGGATATCAGATCGATCACCAGCGGACGTTCGATACCTTCGACCTGGAATACGATTTGATCAACCGTTACGGATGCGGTGACCGGAATCGTGAAGCCTCCGAAGTTAAGATTGCCCTTGAACGAGCCTGTGCTGGCATTCTCTTGCTTCACTTCATAAAGATCCAGTTCGATGCCCTGTACAAATGCCAGTATTCCCGCAAGCTCACCGAGCGCTGACGGATTTTCGCCGGGCACCAGCTCGAGCGTGATCTTGGCATTGCCTTCATAGGATTCCTGTTCCAGCGAAGTTGTGAAGATGTTGTTGAGATTCACCCCGCTTACCGGCTCGCAGGCCGCAAACACCATGATGAAGCAGGTGAGCACGGCGATAAGCGACAAGAGCTTCCGAGTTTTCATAGACATTATTTCCTCTCCTTTTTCTGCTGATAGATTTACAAATTTCCTTGTAATAGATTAGCATAACTTGAAGCGGAATTCCACGATATGACAGCGGGTGTTGTGCCTCATAAATGACCGCTTCGGGTGTGATGGTCATCCTGTCATGGTGCGGGCCGAGAGGCGGTCGATCCGGTCATAAGCAGCGAGACGGCAGATCTGCGGTCTCTGTCAGGAGTCCGGCGAGCGTAAAATTTCCGAAACTGGTTATGATAGCAAGTGAAGATTGGAGGCGATCGTCATGGTGGCAGACCTGCTCATTCTTCTGATCCTGATTGTGGCCAATGCGTTCTTCGCCGCTTCGGAGATGGCGCTCATCTCGCTGAACGACAACAAGATCAAATTGATGGCGGAGGATGGGCACAAGCAGGCGAATATCGTCCTCAAGCTGCTGAAGGAACCGAGCAAGTTCCTGGCGACGATCCAGATCGGCATTACGCTGGCCGGTTTTCTGGCCAGCGCTTTCGCCGCGGAACGTTTCGCCGGCATCGCGGCAGATGCGCTGTATGAGGCCGGAGTCCCCCTGTCGCGAGGCTTGCTTGGAACGGTCAGCGTCGTGGTGATCACGCTTCTGCTCTCTTATTTTACATTGGTGTTCGGAGAACTGGTGCCCAAGCGGTTCGCCATGCAGAAGGCGGAGCCGATCGCGATGATGGTCGTTCGTCCGCTAAGATGGCTGTCGATCCTCACCTCCCCTTTCGTCAAGCTGCTGACGGTATCGACCAACGCGGTCGTCAGGCTGCTCGGCGCGGATCCCAACGCCAATGATGAAGAGGTGACGGAAGAGGAGATCCGCATGATGGTCGATGCGGGCGAGGAACGGGGCACGATCCAGGATTCGGAGAAATTCATGATCAATAATATCTTCGACTTCGACAACAAGACCGCATCCGACATCATGACCCATCGCACGCACATCGCGGCGATCCCGAAGCAAGCGACGCTCACCGAACTGATCGGGATCATCGATCGGGAGAAATACACACGCTATCCAATATATGACGAGACGCTTGACAATATCATCGGCATCATTCATGTCAAGGATCTGATCGCATACGCGGAGAATTGCGATCGGGAGACATTCGACATGAAGGAAGTGGTCCGCAAGCCGTATTTCGTGCCGGAATCGAAGCGGACGGATCAGCTGCTGAAGGAGATGCAGAAGAACAAGGTACATATGGCGATCGTCATCGACGAATACGGGGGAACGGCGGGGATCGTGACGCTGGAGGATCTGATCGAGGAGATCGTCGGCAACATCTTCGATGAGTATGATGAGGAGGAGCGGGAGATCAACGTGCTCGACGACAACACCTTCCTCATGAGCGGCATGATGACGCTCGACGATGCCGCCCGGCATCTGAAAGTGGAGTTGCCGATCCATGACTATGACACGCTCAGCGGCTTCATCATCGGTCAGCTCGGGCGCCTTCCGGAGGCGTCAGACAGGCCGGTGATCGAATGGGACGGCCTCGTGTTCAAGGTGGAGGAAGCGGATCGCAAGCGCATCCTGAAGGTGAAGGTGACGAAGACGTGAGTCCGCATGCCCAGGAGGAGCATGAGAGGGATGAGCTGTCTGGTGAAGGAGGGTGCAAGAGTTCAGTGTTGCATTTGTGTATTTTTCCATTAATCTTATAGATGGCTGGCCTGGCAACCTTCCGCGGATGCATCTTTTGAACTGAAGAGTGATCGGCGCAGCCGGCGTGTCAGCCGTATTCCTATTATTGAAACGAAAGGCAGGTTGGTCTTGATGATCAGAGTAACGATCTGGAACGAATTCATTCATGAACGCAGGGACGAGCAGGTCGCCGCGATCTACCCTGATGGCATCCATCAGGCATTGGCCAAAGGGTTGGCGGCGGATGATCTGATGATACGCACCGCGGTGTTGGAAGAACCGGAGCACGGATTGACGGAGAATGTGTTGGCCGAGACCGATGTGCTGATCTGGTGGGGACATCTCGCCCATGACAAGGTGGCCGACGAGGTCGTCGAACGCGTCCATGCCCGCGTGCTGGAAGGGATGGGGCTGATCGTGCTGCATTCCGGCCACGCTTCGAAGATTTTCTCCAGGCTGATGGGGACACAGACCGGGCGACTCAAATGGCGTGAGGCCGACGAGAAGGAGCGCCTGTGGGTGGTCGATCCTTCGCACCCGATCGCCGAAGGGATCGGGGAGTATATCGAACTGGAGCGGGAAGAGATGTACGGCGAGCATTTCGATGTGCCGCCGCCGGACGAGCTGGTGTTCGTCAGCTGGTTCGAGGGCGGGGAGGTCTTCCGCAGCGGGATCACTTACCGTCGCGCGCGCGGCAAGATCTTCTATTTCCGCCCGGGGCATGAGACGTATCCGACTTATCATAACCCGGAAGTGCTGCGGGTCATTGGCAATGCCATTCGCTGGGCAGCGCCAAGCGCTACGGCTGTCTCGACCTATGGCCACTCGAAACCGCTGGAGCCGATTCGCGCCAGGGGCGAGTGACGAAGTGAGTCCGTGTTAAGGGACTGATGAATCCTTCTTGTGGCATAACGTTGGACGTCGACGGCGACGTCGCTCAGGAAAGGCCGGAGGACCGGGTGAAGCCCGGTCCTTTCCGGTCTTTTTTTCTGGACGAATGATGAAGTTTCCAGCCATGTCTGCCTTGTGTATGCCGAATAAAATCCGTTTACAGCTTCCCTCTTGCAGCGTCGCGCAGGATCTCTCCCCCTTCCGCCAGCAGCCAGCGGATGAACGGCATCTGCGTGGCATACTGCTTGTGCCACTTGCGAACCGGGTGGTCGCTGTCCGCAGCGTGGCACAGGAAGCTGAGGGCGATCGCGGCAACGGCACAGGGGAGCATCTCGATCTCCTGCTCGCTCATCGCTCCGTATCCGGAGAGGAAAGCCGTGCGGTAAACGTCCGCATACTGCGGCGTCAGGATGTGAAGCACCCATATCGCGTAGGCGATGTCCAGCAGTCGCGCTCCTGCCTGCATATTGTCGAGGTCCAGCACGCCCACGACCCGATCCCCTTCGTAGAGCTGGTTCCACAGATGCCAGTCCCCATGAATGACGCAGTGCGGCAGATCCGCCTCACCGGCGTGCCATCGGCCGTAGATCTCCTCGGCCGCGCTGCGGGCTTCCGCCAGCCCATACCTGGATATTCGCTCGCACGCAGCCAGAGCATCGAGCGCATCGCAGCACCTCGCATAGGATCGGAAAAAGGAAACCGCCGGCGTCAGCTGGCAACCTTCCCGAACGTCCTCTCCTTCCAATGCCTCGTGAAACGAGCGGAGCGCAGCGCCGCTGGCGCGAACCTGCCCCTCGCCTCCGCTGAACGACTCTCCATCCAAGCAGGGCATGACCTGGATCAGCTTGCCTGCGAGCATGCTGTACGGAACCAGCCCGTCGGCCAGCAACGGAATGGGGACGGGCACCCCTCGCTCATCGAGCGCCAGCTGCATGCGATACAGATCGCGCAGCTGCTCTCCGCTTGACGTTCCGCCCAATATTCGCAGGACATATTCCCCCTGGTCCGTCGCAAATCCCACATTGTCGTTAAAGGCTCCGCCCAACTGCCGCCATTCTCCGGTCCATGTGCCGATGCGATAGGTGGCGCAGATGGTTTCCAAACCGCCCGACTCGATCAACCAATGTCCCCCTGCCATACATCCACCTCCTCCGGTCGCCTGACCCGATCACCTTACTATATTCGGTACAAGCGTGGAGGGCAGGGTATTCGCACATTTGTGCGCATCGGCGCCTCGAATTCCACTCCTGCACATTACACCTCTGTCCGATATGACATATGCATATCTGGAAAGGACCCATAGGAGGTGGCACATTGGCCGGAGGAGTGAAACGTTCCGTCCGTCGAAGCGGGACATCGACGACCAGCGCTCGTCACAGCCGGCGAACCCGGCCTTTGCGGGTGCTGATGGTGATCGACCAGTTCAATATCGGGGGAACGGAGACGCATGTCTACGCACTGACGAAAGAGCTGCTCAGGCTGGGGGTCGAGGTGGCGGTTGCCGGCAAGCGTGGCAAGCTGCTCGGACGTTTTGTCGGCCTCGGCATCCCGTGTTATGAGATGGAATTTGTGCTGAACAATCATGAGTACCATGCGGACCATGGGCCTCTTCACGGCGAGCTGCTCGCATCGATCATCGCGAAGGAGCGCATCGATCTCGTGCACGGGCATCAGTTTCCTTCCGGATACCCGGCTTTGGCCGCAGCCGAGATGACGAAGGTGCCCTTCGTGTTCACGCTGCACGGGTCCTATTACGATGAGCTGTTCCTGCGCACGATCAGCGCCAGGGCGCGCAGCAGGATCATCAGCGTCAGCCCGCCGCTCAGGCAGCATATCCGGCAGATCGGGATTGAGAGCGACCTGGTCGCCAACGGCATCGAGGAACGGGATTATGCCGCCTACCGCGACCATGACTCGCCCTATCGGGCGTATACCCGGCAACAGCTCGGGATCCCGACGGATGCGAAGGTGCTCATGTATTCGAGCCGCATGTCCTGGGAGAAAGCCGATATCGGCGAGCAGCTGATCCACGCGATCTCCTCGCTGCGGCTCAGCGGCCATGCTGACTGCCATCTGATGATCGTCGGCGGAGGCAAGCAGGAACGGCAGATCGAGCAATTGGCAAGCGAACACAATGAGCTGTTCGGCGCCACCTTCATCCACTTCTTCGGCGAAGTGGACAATATTCACACCTACTATGCTGCCAGCGATCTGGTGATCGGCACCGGCAGGATCGCGCTGGAGGCGATGGCCTGCTGCCGTCCCCTGATCGCGGTGGGCAGCCGAGGTTACCTGGGGCTCATCCGACCAGAGGTATGGCCGGAGGCCTGGAATACTTGGTTCGGAGATCACGATGCGGAGAGGCGCCTGACCCGCAGGCGACTGACCAGCGACATGAAGGAGGTGATCCTCATGTCCGGGAACCGGTTGCACGAGATCACTTCCGCCAATCTCCGCCATGTCTCCGCGGCATACCCCATATCCCGGACCGCCAGGGAGACCTTGACCATCTATGAACGTCTGACGAGAACGGGAGACCTCTCGACACGTCGAACGACCAGGTAGACAACGAACGATTGACTCAAGTCAGGAGGTATTCATCTTGATCGAAGAGATAACGACCAGTTATGTCATCGAGCCTTGGGACCATCTCATGATGACGCAGTCGGCAGACGGCAGCGTGCATGACCAGTATGCGCCTCCGGAACTGGAGGAGCTGGCGCGGCAAGTGATGGAGCGATACGACATGAGCGTCTCCGGCATGGCGCTCATCACCGCCAAGCCAGACAAGGGAGGCGCGATCTGGCGAATCCAGACGAACCACGGGCCGCGCAGCATCAAGGTGCTGCATCGGACGCCGAACCGGAGCCTGTTCAGCATCGGCGCACAGGACTACCTGGTGCAGCAGGGCGCTCGTGTGCCGGCCCTGATCCCTACCCGCGAAGGCAATCTGCACGTGGTTGCGGGCGGCAAGGCCTGGATCGTGACCGAATGGGTGGAGCCGCTCACTCCGGTATCGAAGATCGAGCTTGCCGAGGTGCGGGAGCTGTGCCGTGGCCTCGGGGAATTTCACCGGCTGTCGCGGGGGTACGTGCCGCCATTCGGAGCGGTCAAGGCTTCCCGCCTGTATCGCTGGCCAAAGTTCTACGAGAAGATCATCACGAAGCTGCGATGGTTCGAGGAGATCGCCCAGATCTATTCGGAGTTCCCCGCATCCGGAACCCTGCTGTCCATGCTGGCCCAGGTGAAGAGCGAGGCAGCGGACTACTACCAGATGTTCCGCGACTCCGCATATGAGCGGATGGTCGGGATGGGCGAGCCCTACTGGGGATTGGCCCATCAGGATTACGGCTGGTCCAACGGCCAGATGGGTCCGGGCGGCGTCTGGATCATCGACCTGGATGGCGTTGCGTATGACATCCCGATCCGCGACCTGCGCAAGCTGATCACGAGCACGATGGTCGATATGGGGGGGTGGGACCTGGCATGGGTGCGCGGCATGATCGAGGCATACAACGAGGGCAATCCGATCGACCGGGAGACCTATGAGTTGCTGTGGATCGACATGGCATTTCCCAATGAATTCTACAAGCACGTCAAAGAGATCGTCTACCTGCCGGAGACCTTCATCCCGACCGAGCTGGAGCCGATCCTGAACCTGGTCGGCGCGGTGGAGGCGACCAAATGGCCGGTGCTGGAAGAGCTCAGGGCAGATATGATGAAGTACCCGTCGGGCGAATATCCGGAGGTTCAGCAGGTGTCTTTCGTGGCCCCGCTCATGCTGCCCGAGATGTTGCCAGCGGCCTCATGGTTCGAGCGGCCGGGCGCAGAGGCCTTCGACGAACTGGCGTTCATGCCCGCAGCAGAGGAGGAGGCAGCTTCGGCGGCTGTTCCGGCAGCGCCGTTCTTCCCCAGCCAGCGCGGCGTGATCGGCGCATCCAGGCGCAGGAGACGCGCCAGAAGGGGGCGCCGCCGGGGCGGCAGGAGATTCGCTCCCAGATCGGGCAGCGGCTCCGCGATGAATGCCGGATCGCGCAGCCGCAGCGGCAACAGCTACAGTCGCAGCAATCGATCCAGGTCCTCCGCGGCCAGCCGTTCGGATCCGGCCGCTTCGCGAGTGAGGATGACCGGAAGCACGCGGCGCACCGGCGGCTCCGGCAACGTGCTCCTGCGCATGCCGGGACGCACCAGAGCGGCCAGCGTGTTGCGCAGATCTGCCCGCTCCGCTTCACGGCGCACGAGCAGGCGCCAGGCAGGCTCGAGAAGCTCGACGCGCAGGTCGGCAAGGTTCCTGAGACAGAAGGAGAGGAGGTAAGGCATGAATATCCTGATGATCTGTACGGAGAAACTGCCCGTGCCCAATATTCGGGGCGGGGCGATCCAGACCTATATCGACGGTGTGTCCACCATGCTGGCGCAGCATCATCGGCTTACGATCCTGGGGCGGACCGATCCCGCTCTGCCTGCAGAACAGCAGATCGGCGCGGTCCGATATATCCGGGTGCCGTCCGAAGGCATCTTCGATATCTACGCGCAGAATGTCGTCCAATATCTCCTTGGTTCCGGGGAGCAGTATGATCTCATTCATATCTTCAACCGGCCGCGTCTCGTCCTGCCTGTCCGTCAGGCCGCGCCGCGTTCGCGGATCATCCTCAGCATGCACAATGATATGTTCGAGCCGGGCAAGATCGATCGGGCCGAAGCATCGGCCGCCATCGAGCAGACGGAGCGGATCATCACGATCAGCAACTACATCGGCCAACGGATCGCCTCCCTGTATCCGCAGGCGCAGCCGAAGCTGCGCAGGATCTATTCCGGCGTCGATCTGTCGAGATATGCGCCCTGGCTCGAGTCGGAGGAGGCGAGACGGGTGCGGGAAGCGGTGCGCGACAGGTATGGGCTGACCTCCCGCAAGGTGATCCTGTTCGTCGGCCGGCTGTCGCGCAACAAAGGTCCGCATGTGCTGGTGCGGGCGATGTGGCATCTGCGCCATCCGGATGCGACGCTGGTCATCGTGGGCGGCGCCGGGTACAGCGACAACAGCATGAGCGACTATATCGCCTACTTGCGGGCGCTCGCGACCAGGTCGCCAACGCCGGTCATCACCACCGGCTATATCCCGGCCCAGGAGGTGTACCAGTGGTTCAATGCGGCTGATGTGTTCATCTGCACCTCGATCTGGAATGAACCGCTGGCCAGGGTCCACTATGAAGCGATGGCCTCGGGGCTCCCGTTCATCACGACGGCGCGCGGCGGCAATCCGGAGGTCGTCACCGGAGACAACGGCCTGCTCGTCCACGATCCGGAGAATCCGCTCGAATATGCGAACGTCCTCAATGAATTGCTGTCCGATCCGGGAAGGGCGCAGCGCATGGGGCTGAATGGCCGAAGGATGGTCGAGCAACACTTCACATGGCCGAGGGTCGCGCAGGAGATCCTGGGCGTCTGGGAGCAATGGCTGTGAATCCGAAGCCGATTGCTCGTCAAGTCTCCATAACAAAACCCACCTGATCGGTGGGTTCGCATACATAGCTCTCAGGTTTGTAAGATCATGAGGCCTCTTCCCCGTCAGTCCGCGTCGTCCGGATCATCTTCCTCGTCGTCATCTTCCTCGTCGTCATCTTCCTCATCTTCCTCGTCCTCATCCTCGTCTGAGCTGCGATCTTCATCGGAGTCGTCCTCATCCTCGTCTTCGTCGCTGTCATCGTCATCTTCCTGATCTTCGAGCTCCTCGAAGTCGATCTCATGCTCTTCCTCGTTGACGTACTCCAGCTCGACTTCCTTCACCCGGTCCCATTCCACGCTGCTGATGAACGATTCCAGCTGATCTGCCGCAGGCGCGCCGCCCGGCTGAACCTGGAAGGTCGCCACCTCGCCATCGGCATATTGGACTTGCATTTCTGCCACATCATCTCTCTGACGAATCGCTTCTCTCACCACATCGATTCTGGCCAACCTGTCTCATCCTTTCGTGATCGTGATATTGATATGGAATATCTGGACATTTGCATGATATTCGGCCGTGACACAAGTGGTATAGACGAATGTGGAGCCTGGCGTTTTTTCCCCGGTGCTGTCATGTTTTCATTCGCTTGATGTTGTTCGAACACATTTTACAGGAACAAGGGTACATACCCTTCCGGCCCTGTGGCCTTGCTCATAGTGTAGATTAGCGATCAAGGAGGAGAGGATGTAGATGAGCATCCTGATCATGGGGTTGGGATATGTCGGTGTGACAACCGGACTCTTGTTGGCAGAATTGGGATGGAATGTGGTCGGCTACGATCCGAATCGGGATCGGTTCAGCGCATTGTCGCAAGGCAAGCTTCCTTTCCATGAACCGCAGCTGGCGGATAGGCTGATCCAGCACGGAACAAGCGGCAGGATCCGATTCACCGATGATGTGGCGGCCGCTGTGGCGGAGTGCGATGCGATCTTCATCTGTGTCGGCACGCCGGCGCGTGCGGATGGCAGTTGTGACCTGCAATATATCAGGCAAGCTTCCGGGATGATCGGCCAGCACATGCAGGGTTACAAGCTGATCGTCATCAAGAGCACGGTGCCGGTTGGCACCCATGAGCAGGTCACCGCGTGGATCGCCGAGGCCAGACAGGGAGACGTCCCGTTCGACGTGGTGTCCAATCCGGAATTTCTGAGAGAGGGCAATGCCTGGCATGATGCCATGCATCCCGACCGGATCGTCATCGGCGGCCATCACCATGGGGCCATGCGCAAGGTGCGTGAGTTATACCGGGGCATCCATTGTCCGTATGTCTTGTGCAGCCCGCGAACTGCGGAGATGATCAAGTATGCGTCCAACGCCTTCCTCGCCACGAAGATCTCCTATATCAATGAGCTGGCGAGATTGTGTGACCGGCTGGGCGTCCATGTGAATGATGTCGCTGCCGGGATGGGGTTCGATGAGCGGATCGGCCATCGTTTCCTGCAGGCGGGCGTCGGCTATGGAGGCTCGTGTTTCCCCAAGGACGTGCAGGCCCTGCTGCATCAGGCTGAGCAGCAGGGCCTCAGGCTGTCGATTCTGGAGCAGGTGCATCGCGTGAACCGCACGCAGGTGAAGTATGCCATCGATCTCTGGGAACCGGTGCTGGGAACGTATGCGGACAAGGCGATCGCCATTCTCGGGCTTGCCTTCAAGCAGGATACGGATGACCAGCGGGAGTCGCCGGCGCTGTCGATCGTCTCCGAGCTGCTGCACAGGGGGGCCTATATCCGGGTGCACGATCCGATGGCGCGCCTGTCGGAGAACCAGCGGTCGGTCAGGCTGGTGCAGCTTGACTCCGTCGAGGAGGTGCTGCGGGGAGCGGACGCCGCGATCATCGCCACCGATTGGCCCGAGTACGCCGAGGCGAACTGGGCCAGACTGCGGGATGTGATGAAGGAGCCGATCATCTTCGACGGCAAGAATATGCTGAATGGCGGCCGCATGCAAACGCTGGGCTTCATCTACCGCGGAATAGGGACCAACGTTCATGGGTCCGACCAGCAGCGTCCTCCTTCCGAAGGGATGTCGGCTCCGGCTGAAGGCAGATGGACGAAAGGATGAGCAGATCCGTATGAGAATCGTCGTCACCGGAGCAGCCGGCTTTATCGGCTCCCATCTGTGCGAACGGCTGCTCGCGCACACGAATTGTGAAGTGACGGGCATCGACGCGATGCTGTCGCCGCTTTCGGCCAGACGCAATCTGCGAACGCTCTTGTCTCATCCGAGGTTTCGCCTCGTGGAAGGCGACCTTCGGAGTCTGCCGCTTCAGGAGGTGCTGGCTGGAGCAGAGACGATCTATCATCTGGCAGGAATGCCGGGCGTTCGCTCGAGCTGGGGTGCCGATTTCAAAAAGTATATCGTGAACAATATCGAAGCGACCCAGCAACTGCTGGAGGCTTGCGCGTCACTGCCGATCAAACGCTTCATCTACGCTTCCACGTCCTCGATCTACGGGGAGAAGTCGGGGGCCGTCCGCGAGGATGCCGTTCCAGAGCCACTGTCGCCGTATGGCGTGAGCAAGCTGACGGGCGAATACCTGTGTCGCGTCTATCAGCGCAACCGGCAGTTGCCGATCATCATCTTGCGTTTCTTCACTGTCTACGGTCCGCGGCAGAGGCCGGATATGGCGTTCCACCGCTTCATTCGCAGCATGATCGAGGATCACCCGATCACGATCTATGGCGATGGCTTGCAGACGCGCGATTTCACCTTCATCGGCGATGGAGTCGAAGCGATCGCAGCGGCTGCTACAGCCGATGGCGTGATCGGTGAGACGATCAATATCGGCGGCGCGGAGCGCGCTTCCGTGCAGGAAGCGATTGCCATCCTGGAAGAGTTGTTCGGGCGGAAGGCGAAGCTGGAGCGATTGCCGCGGCCGCATGGAGAGCCGCGCCATACCTGGGCAGACATCAGCAAGGCGGAGCGGCTGCTCGGGTATCGGCCGCGCACGCCGCTCCGGGAAGGGTTAAGGCAGCAGATGCAGGATTTGCTCGAACTGTACGGAGGATCGGGCAGTCAGTCATCTGGCAGTTAGTCTTCGGGAGATCGATGATCGCATCCAATCTCTTGGATCTTGCTTGTTATATCGGTCTGCCACCGCACTGTGTGACGATTCGGTCGGCGATTGATTTGATCATGGAGCAGCTGAGCAGCTGTGGCTTGGCGATACATTCAAGCTGCAGCGTGGAGCTGCTTTTGTTCCATGTATATTTGAAATGAACTTTCATACCGGCGGTCTGTACGGTGAACCCACCTGACGGGGACTTGGGGATAGCGAACCCTTGTTTGCGGCCTTTGGCTTGCAAAGCTTGAAACACCTGGCTGTTCACATCCGCATAATTCCATGGGCTGCACGCGTTCATCATGTTTCACCTCCTCTGAACCGCGCTGGCACACGGCCGACCTTCAGCCAGATTGGCGGCATTAATCTATATGAATCGGGACAGGGGCAGTATGAGTCGTTCGCATGATTCCTGATGGAATGGTGCAAAATCTGTTACTATACAGGTAATGGTCGCATCAATGGTTACAACAATGGTTACAACAAGAAATGAGGTGAGCGGTCTCATGTTGTCGAAGAAACGGCTCTGGAGGCAGTCGCAGGCCTCCCGCGTTCGGGAAGGCAAACGCATGTGGACAAGGGTTCGATCTGTGCTGCTCTGGACGGTGTGTGCGGCGATGAGCTTGGCTCTGGCGGCTTGCGGGGATGATGGAGGCAAGTCTGATTCACTTCCAGATCCGCCGCCTGCTGCGAATAACGGGGCAGGTGATCCGGATCATGGATCAGAAGCGACACCGGAGGATGAGGGAACTGGCGTCGGTGAAGAGGCAGGCCAGGAAGACTCAGGGGATGATCCAGTCCTGCATGCGATGATCGAGGAGATGATTCAGTCGATGTCTCCTTCCGAGAAGATCGGACAGCTGGTCATGATCGGCGTCGAAGGGGAAGCGATGGATGAGACGGTGAGCCGCTTGATCGCGAAGCGCCATGCGGGCGGAGTGATCCTGTATGGCCGCAATCTGACCAGCGTCACGCAGGCAGTTTCGTTGATCGATGATCTGAAGGCGGTGAACCGTTCGAACGACGCTCCGCTCCTGATCGGCATCGACGAGGAAGGCGGGAGGGTGACTCGTCTCCCTGGCGAGCTGGCGAAAACTCCAGCCAGTCGCGATATTGGATCACGAGATGATCCAGAGTGGACCTATGCGGTCGGGGAGCTGATCGGCGAGAAGTTGGCCGCCTTCGGCATCAATGTCAACTTCGCTCCTGTGCTGGATATAGACAGCAATCCGCAGAACCCCGTCATCGGCGACCGGGCATTTGGTTCGGATCCTGATCGGGTAAGCGTTCATGGCATAGCCTCGATGAGAGGGATGGCGCAGCATGTCGTGCCGGTGGTGAAGCATTTCCCAGGCCATGGCGATACGCACGAAGATTCCCATGTCGATCTTCCTGTGGTGAGCCATGATGCCGAGCGGCTGCGCAGCTTCGAGCTGCAGCCGTTTCAGCGCGCCATTGCCAGCGGTGCAGACGCAGTGATGGTGGCGCATCTGCTCGTACCTGCTTATGATGAGCAGTACCCGGCATCGCTGTCGAAGCCGATCATCACCGATCTGTTGCGCGAGGAGCTCGGCTTCGATGGGGTGGTCGTTACGGATGACATGACGATGGGAGCGATCGCCGAACATGATGAGTTCGCAACTGCAGTCGTGGATGCAGTGCTGGCGGGCGCCGATCAGATCCTGATCGGACACGGATATGACCGGGCGGAGTCGGCGATTGAAGCGCTGGAGGAGGCATTCCTCTCCGGTGTGCTGAGTGCAGAGAGACTAGAAGAGAGCGTGCGCAGGGTCCTCAAGTTGAAGATCAAGTATGGGATGAACGACGATCCGGTCGGCTCGGTAGATATTGAAGCGTTGAATGAACATGCGGCACGTGTGTTAGGGGAGTAGCGTCATACGACGGGATTGCGACCGACAGGCGGCAGGTGTCTGGCTGCGTACGGCATGCGCCAGGTGCATGTCTTGGCCGTTAATACGGCAGGTGTCCGGTATGCGTCTGGCATCTGTTCTTAGCTTCGCCATTTCGTAACGCAATTGTAACACCTGAATCTTCCGTAACAAGTTGAACACCTGACGAGAGGTGTGTACAATTACGATTATAAGAAAATGGCAGAGGGGATAGCGCGGTGAAGTCGATCACAGTGCAACAATTGGTGGATCAGTTCCGCCTGGAGGTGCTCGCAGGGCAAGGGCAGTTAGGCCGCAAGATCACGAAATCTCGGGCACATCGGCCGGGGCTGGAGTTCGTGGGGTTCTTCGATTATTTCCCCATGGAGCGGGTACAGGTGCTTGGACGCAAGGAGATCACCTATCTGCATCAACAGACGGAAGAAGAGCGCAATCTGCATATCGGGAACATCGTCAAATATCATCCGCCTTGCTTCATCGTCACCGCAGGACAAGACGGGCTGAAATATCTCAAGATCTATTGCGAACAGGAACAGATTCCGCTGCTGCGAACGCAAGAAACCACGACCGAGTTCATCGCCAAGCTGGATGCTTATCTGGTGAAGGCGCTCGCTCCGGAGATTGCCGTGCATGGCGTGTGCGTCAATGTCTCGGGGATCGGCATCCTGCTCAGAGGCAAATCCGGCGTCGGCAAGAGTGAGACCGCTCATACGTTGATTCGCAGAGGCCACCGCCTCGTCGCGGACGATATCGTCGTGCTGAAGAAGCTGAGCCCGCAAACGTTGCTCGGCACGCACAATCACACGAACCGGGAGTTCCTCGCTTTGCGCAGTGTTGGTCTGATCAACGTTATCCGTCTCTACGGACGGAAGGCGTTCCAGGATGAGACGAGAATCTCGCTCGACATCGAACTGACCCAGTGGAAGGAGAATCAGCTGAATAACGAGCTTGAGCTGGCGCAGAAGACGGTATCGTACATGGATGTCGAAGTGCCGCATATCGAGATTCAACTGCAGCCAGGCCGTGATGTTGCCGGTCTGATCGAAGCCGCAGCGAACAACTGGTATCTGCGCCAACAGGGGTACAGCGCGATGGAGGAGTTCATGAAGCGGATCGAGCAGGAGAGCTAGGCTGCCGCGGAGGTTGGCTTGAGATGGAGAACGAAGTCAGGTTCCATGAAGAACAGCCCTGCCGTGTCGGTATGTTGATCCGCTGTTCGTGACCACATGCCCTTTTTTCCGCTGATGCCGGCAAGATACTCAGGTATGGGGGATGGCAGGTGGATTGCCCGTTTGCCAGGGACGCTTGGCGGAACCGCGTCTCGTCGGCGTTCCGTCCTTCCGACGATGAGCAACCCGACCGATTTTAGAAAAAGAAAAATAAAGCTTTACAAGACGCCCCACGCGTGTTATGATCAATTTATCGAAAAGATTGGCCTGTTATGATTCACATTATGCAAAAGGTGAACATTGGGTACGATGACACCTTTTCCATGATGTGAATTTTTTATTTTCTGCGATTAGTATGCGCAAGCGTCCTGCGAAAGAAATAAGAAGGTCATGTTAATGTCAAATGTGAAGGAGGCGAAACATCCATGCAACAAGGTACCGTAAAATGGTTCAACCCGGAGAAAGGCTTCGGATTCATCGAGGTTGAAGGCGGCAATGACGTGTTCGTGCATTTCAGCGCGATCGTCGGCGAAGGCTTCAAGACTCTGGACGAAGGCCAACGCGTTGAATTCAACATCGTACAAGGCAACCGCGGCCCACAAGCGGAAAACGTCGTCAAGCTGTAACAGCTGACGGACGGAAGACGGAGCTGTCCCTCGAAAGAGGGCGGCTCCGTTTTTTTATTGAAATGGAGCATGCCGCCGAAGGTGGCGGCTCTCCCGAGGCGTGCCGCCAACGGAATGGCATGATATTTTTTCATTCCATCAAATGGCAAATATATCATAATCATTTATACTAGGTGGTATATTTGCAAGATATACGACACAGACAGATGGAGAGTTGATATGATGAAGAATGGAAAAAGATGGTTGTTTGTTATCTTGAGCTTCGGTCTCGTCGTCTCATGGCTCCTGTCGTCTGCGGGGGGCATGGGATCATCCGCGCTGGCTGCTGACCGCAACAACCGGCCGGTCTACGCCATCCCCTATACCCCCAAGGTCCTGGTCGATGGCAGGCAGATCAACTTCGTGGCCTACAATATCGGGAACAATGGTTATTTCAAGCTGCGGGACATCGCCATGGCGCTAAGCGGCACGGAGAAGAGCTTCAGCGTCGAGTGGTCGGGAGAGCGGAATGCGATCATGCTCACATCCGGCAAGCCGTACAAGCCGCAGGGCGGCGAGCTGACAGGCAAGTCCCCGGATACAATCGAGTTCGGCGACCTCTCAACTTCAACGGTATATCTCGATGGCAAGAAGCTGGAGCTGACCGCATATACCATCAAGGGCAACAACTACTTCAAGCTTCGCGATCTTGCCGCAGCCCTGGATTTCGGCGTCACCTGGGATGCCGCCACCCAATCCGTGATGATCGATTCGACCGCCGGCTACGTCCCGGAGGGAGGGACCGCGCCGAAGGATCAAACGGCGCCTTCGCAGAACGGAAGCTCCGGCGAGCCGTCCGCCCATGCGAATGCGAAGCTGGCCTATTCAGTCCTGTTCTCAGACTCCGGCAGGGAAGCCTTACCGCTGCTGCTGGTCGACGATGAACCCTATCTGGGAGTCCACGACCTCGCCACCCTGCTGTCCGACACGAACCGGCGCTTCGAGATCGTCCGTCGGGATGCGAAGAATCGGTCCTATGAGCTGGCAACAGGCCGGAATTTTGCCATTACAGGCGCTGAAGAGGAGCTTCGGGCGAAGCTGATCGACTTCCTGGACCGGAATGCGAAACAGTGGACCGTGCCTGTTGCAGCGTCGAAGATGACCGTAACGGTCATGGTGGACGGGGTGTCTCGACAGGTTCCGGCCTACGAGTATAACGGGGCCTTCTTCCTTCATGCGCGAGACCTCGGACATCTGCTGTCCGTCGAGCTTCTCCCCGTGGAAAGTGTGGGAGCCCCGGCATACCGATTCGTGCCCAATTACCCGGGAACCTATCGCCTGGGAACCGAGTCAACCGATTATGCCGTGCGCAACATTCTCTCGGCGAGGCCAACCCGCTGGGCATCCATCCCGCAACGGTATCTGTATGCCGATGCGTCCAACCAGACCTTGAATCTGGTCACCGCATATCCATGGCAGGAGGATGTGAAGACAGAGGATACGGCGATCGAGATACGGACCTATGACCGGGAGATGAATCTGATCTCCACGAAGCGCGTGGACTTCGAGCTGCCGATCTTCGGAGCCTTCTATGCCGGTGAGCAATATCTCTACATCGCCTTCGGCCAGAAAAACCTGGAGGAGGATGACGGGAAGGAAGTGATCCGCATCGTCAAGTACGACCGGGACTTCAATCGTCTGTCTTCCGTCAGCGTCTATGGTGGGGAGATCTATACCATTCTGCCGTTCGATGCCGGCAGAGGAAGGATGGCCGAGCAGGGCGATACGCTGGTATTCCATACATCGCGCGAGAAGTACGCGACGCTGGATGGGGTGCACCATCAGATGCAGCTGACGTTTGTCATTCAATACGCCCACGATGCGGGTGGTCAATGAGCTGGGCGATTTCCAGAGCAATCACGTCAGTCACTCTTTCGATCAGTATGTGGTGTTCGATGGCCATTCCCATGTTCTCCTGGATCATGGCGATGCATCCCCGCGCGCCATCGTGCTGAACAAGTCGGTCGGCTCGGAATATGTGGAGTTGAATCTGTATAACATTCCTGGACCTAAAGGGGCCAATGCGACAGGGGTGAGCGTAGGCGGATTCGAAGCTTCCTCCACCCACTTCCTGGCTCTGTTCCACACGGTGGATCATTCGAAGGTCAGATCCTATACGTCCTACGAGCTGGAGGGTTATATGGAGGAAGAGCTGTCGCATATCAGGGTCAGAGCCGAGCGCAGGGACGTCATGATCGCTGCCGTGCCCAGGAATCAATTGTCAGCTTCGCAGGTGGAACACATCACGCTCTATAAATATTCGGACAAGAATATGACTTCCTCCAAGCCGTTCATGGTTCGGACAGGAGCGGATCGGTACATGGTTCTGTGGAATGAGTACGAGATCGGCACGATGAAATCCTACAGCTTCTTGCAGGAAACGTTCCAATTGAAAGGCGTCCGCTACCTGTATGTGGATGGCAGGGGCAGGCCGTTGGGCGACTCGGTGCTCGTCGAGGGATACAGCCTGTCGGGCTTCGTTCCGATCGTCTACGGGGACAAGGTCGTCTGGTTCAGCGACACGGGGATTCAGCAGCTTCTGTACACGCTGCCGATCAGGTAATCAGGCTTCGTATGAGTGGATAGATGAAAAGGCAAGTCCGGGATGTCAGCCTGGACTGACGGACGGACTTGCCCCTGAAGGCTGTCAGTTGGTCGGGCTATTCTGACCTTGCTGGACAGCCTTTTATTTTTGGCTGTGTTTCAATCGACTGTTTGTCACGAATGGCTTGACGCTTACGGAACGTGGATTCGTCATGGACCATATGATGGCATCCTCAACCGCCTCGGGCTTCGCTGGAGCCATGGTTCGCAGGCGCATCAACCGGCGCAGCTGCAGGCGCGTCGGCCGGTGCGTCGACCGGTACAGCATCCTCGCCCAATGCGGGCAGGGACGCGATATAGGCGTCGGACATCCTCAGCAGCTTCAGCGCCTTGCTGTAGTCCTGCGAGTAGGCCGTCGGAGACGGCAGCTCCATCTCCGCATCCTCCAGCGGGTACATCACGCCATCCTCCAGCCCGGAGCCGGGCACGAAGATGACCTCTTCATTGATAAAGCTGCCGCCTGGCAGATACGTGCGCTGTCCGATCAGGTTGCGATCATGATTGAGCAGGTCCTGGCCGAACACCACTTTGTCCTCATAGCTGATGCCCAGGAGATTCATGATCGTCGGCAGGATGTCGATCTGCCCGCCCATATTGTGGCGGACAAGCCCCTCATCCATTCCGGGTACCCGGATGATCAGCGGAACATTGAACATCTGCGCCCTGGTGTATTCGGGGATGCCAAGCAGCTCGGCCAATGGCTTGGTCACCTCCGGCGGTTCGTTGACATTGACGCCGAAGTGGTCTCCGTAGATGACGACCAGCGCATCCTCCCACAGCCCGGCCGCCTTCATCTCCTCGATCCAGGTGCCCAGCGCATAGTCCGCATAGTGCGCGGATTGGAGATAGTTGCCGAGGAAGGTGCCCTCCAGATGCGCGGGCAGCTTCAGCCTGCGCTTCTCCTCCGGAAGATCGAACGGGTTGTGATTGCTCATCGTGATCAGATTGGCGTAGATGCGGTTGCCGCGTTCGCGGATCTCGCGGAAGACGTCGAGCGATTTGCGGTACAGCACCTCATCCGACGCGCCGAAATGCACCACATCCTCTTCCCCGAAATACTGCTTGTCATAATAGCGATCGAATCCCAACGCCGGATACATCTGATGGCGATCCCAGAACTTGACCTCATTCGTATGAAGCGTGACCGATTCGTAACCGTATGGTTTCAGGTATCTGGGCAGGGACGGAACCTTGCGGCCGGCCGTCTGCAACGACATCGCCATCGTCCCTGTGGGATACAGCGACGTGTTCGCCACGAATTCGGCGTCCGAGGTATTGCCCTTGCCGATCTGCTGATAGAATCGGTTGAAATAAATGCTGCTTCCGATCAGCTCGTTCAGCACCGGCGTTACTTCCTGACCGTCAACCTCAAGGCCGATGAGAAAATCATTGAAGGACTCCAGCTGGATCACATAGACATCCTTGTCCATCGCAACGCCGTGCATGAACGGATCGTCAGCGAGGCGGATGCCCTTGGCCTGCCGCACGGCGCGCGGCGTCACCTCCTGACTCTTCGCGACCAGCTGCTTCTTGACGTCGGAATAGACAGCATAGGCCTGATAGGTCAGGATGCCCATGTCTCTCGCCTTGACGATCTCGTTGATCGTGCCTCCGCCTATCGCCTGCAGCACATGGACGACCGCGAGGATGAGGCAGGCGAGGATCAGGGCGGCGCCGTACCTGGTTCGCATCCGCCACCCGTTCTGGATGAAGCGAAGCGGCTTGCGCAACAATCCCTTGACCGCCACGATGCCGAGCACGACCGGCAAATCTATGAACATCAGATAATAGACAGGCTTGATCAACATGGCAACGGTGCCGCCAACGTCACCGACCTGATTCGCGTTGAACAGCGACGTATAGGTGGCCAGCGTGTTGAAATAGCGGAAATAGACGATCATCGCGAACAACGCCAACGATACGACAAGATTGATCACCATATATGACCAGAAGCGCAACCGCGGCTTGCCCTGGAAGATCGCTTCGATGATGGCGACGCCGGCGATCAGCAGGGGCAGCTCGATATAGAAGGATTGCCACAGACTGCCGCCTACGATGATCGATCTGGCATAGGCGATTTTGCACCATAAGACAGCCAGGAACAGGATTCCTGGCTGATACAGGTATTTTCTCAGAACAGGTAACATGAGAGCCTCCAGGCGAATCTGTCATCCTGCGAGTCTTGCAAGATCCATAATCAACTTGCTAACCATTATAACGCAATTTCAATGGAAAAGGTTTTGGAAATGTAAAGAAAACGGCAAGACTTCATTTCCATGTGCAGATGCGGGAGGCGCAAGAGGAGGATATGCCTGGGGAGAAGCAACCTCTCCTCAGGCATGCTGCTTGCGGTACTGGGAGGGCGTGAGGCCGCAGTAGTTTTTGAATACGGTAATAAAATAGCTCAGATTATCAAATCCTACCTGCAGGGCGATATCGAGAATCTTGTCGTCCGTATCGGTGAGCAGGACCTTCGCTTGCTGCATGCGGTACTCGTTCATGTAGGCGACCGGACTTCTTCGCATCGTCTTCTTGAAGAATCGGCAGAAATGCTCCTCGCTCATGCCGACCACATCGGCCAGATCCCTGAGGCGGATCGGCTCCTGGTAGTGATGGTGAATGTACGACAGCACCTGCTTGAGCCGCTCCACATGCTGCGCTTCCGAGCGGGATGGCGCAAGTCTGGCTTGCCCTTCGCCCAGCAGGATGGCGAAGATCATCAGGAGATCGGACCTGGTGATCAGCTCGTAGGCGCTCCGTCGATCTAGATTCGCCCGGATCAGCGAGCGCAGGCGCTCGATCAACAGCTGCTCCTGTGGCGTCTCGCCGCGAATGACCGACGGCAGGATGAGGTGCCTGTGCGCGACCGGCTCGATGTATTGCTGCTGGATCGCATCCCGGTTGCGGCTCGCCAGGAAGTCCGGATGGAAGACGACGGCATAGAGCGTGCAGCTGGTGCGCTCGACCGGGAAGGCGCCATGCAGCACGCCGCTTCCCACAAATACCGCCTGACCCGGCACAAGCTCGTGCTCCGCCATGTCCAGCTGAACGCGAATCCTGCCCTCGGTGATCAGCATCAGCTCCATCTCATCATGCCAGTGACAGTCGAACAGCGTTCGTCCGTCCGGTTCGTTCACCTCATATACGCTGACGGGATAGTCCGGCAAGCCGTGGATGCGGTCTTCCCTCAGTCTGAGCAGGTCGCGGTTCATGGCCATCTCTCCCTGGAAGGTGGTAAACGTTTCATGAATCAAAATATCGAAACTATTGATCAAATTTCAGCAAGATTAACGAGATACATATCAATATTATTATAAATGAGTCCGGAGACCAAGTCATCCGGGCGATCGCAGCACAGATACAGCCTGCAAGTCACACAAGGATCATCATACAAATTGAAGAGGTGGACAGGATGAAATTTACAGACGGGTATTGGCAGGTACGCAAAGGCGTCACCATCCAGAATCCGACGGAAGTTCGCGATGTGCGCGTGGTTGGCGACGCCCTGTACGTGTACGCGGCCACGAAGCATGTCCGGCACAGGGGCGATACGCTGAACGCGACGCTGATCACGGTGAAGTTCAGCTCGCCGCGCCCGAATATCATTCGTTGCGAATACCTGCACCATATGGGCAAGGTAGAGAAGGGGCCGAAGTTTGAGCTGTACGAGGAGCCGGCGGAGGTGATCATCCGCAATGACGAGCACGAGGCGAGCCTGACGAGCGGCAAGCTGACCGTGCGCATCGCCAAGGGAGACAAGTGGCAGGTCGACTACCTGTACGACGGTCGACGGCTGACCGGCACCGGCTACAAGGGAGCAGCGACGATCTCGGTCGAGGGCGACGGCGATTACATGCGCGAGCAGCTCGATCTCGGCATCGGCGAATACGTGTATGGCATGGGTGAGCGCTTCACGCCGTTCGTGAAGAATGGACAGGTCGTCGACATCTGGAATGAGGACGGGGGCACGAGCAGCGAGCAGGCGTACAAGAACGTTCCGGTCTATGTCTCCAATTACGGTTATGGCGTATTTGTCAATCATCCGGAGCGGGTCTCCTTCGAGGTGGCCTCCGAGAATGTCTCGAAGGTGCAGTTCAGCGTGCCGGGCGAGCGCCTCGAATATCTGGTGTTCGCTGGCGAGACGCTGAAGGATGCCCTGGATCACTACGCTTCCCTGACCGGCAAGCCGGCGCTTCCGCCCGCCTGGTCCTTTGGCCTGTGGCTGACGACGTCGTTCACCACGAGCTATGACGAGGAGACGGTCAACAGCTTCATCGATGGCATGTTCGATCGGGATATTCCGCTTCGCGTCTTCCACTATGACTGCTTCTGGATGAAGGAGTACGAATGGTGCAACTTCGAGTGGGACAAGGATGTCTTCCCGGATCCGGAGGGCATGTTGAAGCGGCTGAAGGACAAGGGACTGAAGATCTGCGTCTGGATCAATCCGTACATCGCCCAGAAGTCCCCGCTGTTCGAGGAAGGCATGAAGAACGGTTACCTGGTGAAGACGCCATCCGGCGACGTATGGCAATGGGATATGTGGCAAGCGGGCATGGGGCTCGTGGATTTTACGAATCCGGAAGCAACGGCCTGGTACAAGTCCAAGCTGAAGGCGCTGATCGACATGGGCGTGGACTGCTTCAAGACGGACTTCGGCGAGCGCATCCCGACGGATGTCGTCTATTACGACGGCTCGGATCCGGTGAAGATGCACAACTATTACACGTTCCTGTATAACAAGGCGGTATTTGAAGTGCTCGAGGAGAACCTCGGCAAGAACGAGGCGATGCTGTTCGCGCGCTCGGCGACCGCAGGCGGCCAGCAGTTCCCGGTGCACTGGGGCGGCGACAACTCCGCCAACTACCTGTCGATGGCGGAGACGCTGCGCGGCGGGCTGTCGCTCGGCATGAGCGGCTTCGGCTTCTGGAGCCACGATATCAGCGGCTTCGAGAGGACGGCGCCGCCAGACATCTACAAGCGCTGGGTGGCCTTCGGGCTGCTGTCCTCGCACAGCCGTCTGCACGGCAACGAGTCCTATCGCGTGCCGTGGCTGTTCGGCGAGGAGGCGGTCGATGTGCTGCGCCACTTCACGAAGCTGAAGCACAGGCTGATGCCTTACCTGTTCAGCAAGGCGGTGGAAGCCTCGAAGCGCGGATGGCCGATGATGCGCCCGATGGTGCTGGAGTTCGGCGAAGATCCGACCTGCGACGTTCTGGACCTGCAATACATGCTCGGCGATGCGTTGCTCGTGGCGCCGATCTTCAATGAGCAGGGCAACGTCAGATACTATCTGCCGAAGGGTCGCTGGACGAATCTGCTCACCGGTGCGGAAGCGGAAGGAGGATGGCAGTACGAACAGCACGATTACTTCAGCCTGCCGCTGATGGTGCGGCCGAACACGATCCTGGCGATCGGCGCCAATGACCGTCTGCCGGATTACGATTATGCCGATGGCGTGGAGCTGCATGTATTCGCCCTGGAGGAAGGCAGGCAGGCGAAGGCAGAGGTGTACAACGTGAAGGCCGAGCTGGAGCTGACGGCCACGGCGGTGCGGGAAGGCTCGACGATCACGCTGAACGTTGATGGCAGCGGCGCCGGCAAGCCATACAGCTTCGTATTGCGCGGCATCAACAGTGCGTCGGGCGTGACGGGCGCCACCATCGAGCAGACGGAGCAAGGGCTGCGTCTCGTGCCGGAGACTGGCGCGAAGACGATCGTCGTGCAGCTGTAAGCGAGTGAGTTGCCGCGTGTGCCGACTGGACGGGCAAAGCCGATGCGCCTGCGACGGGTTCGAGGCGATCGCAGCAGCGTGAGAGAAGAAAAATCTTCTCTCAGGCGGTCTGCGTCGGACAAAGCCGGGGGACAGGCGCTAAATGCTGAAGAGGCTGCCGGGATCAGGTCAGGATTCGTTGACCTTTTCCCGGACAGCCTCTCTTTGTCTATATCGTCAGATGCGCGTGTTGGAGCTGCGATTTCTCCACCTGGATCGTCGTATGCTGGATGCGGAACCTGTCTTCGATCCGGCGGATCGCTTCCTGCAGGATCTGCTGGCAGTCGCTCGAATCGGTTACGAGCAGATGGCAACTCAGCGTATCCATGCCCGAGGTGATGGTCCACACGTGCAGGTCGTGCACGTCGATCACTCCGTCGATCGATTTCAGCATGGAGGTTAGCTCCTCGATATCGATCGTAACGGGCGTCCCCTCCATCAGGATGTGGAGGGCGTGGCTGATGACCCGCCATGCTCCGCGCAGGATCAGCAAAGCGACCAGCACGCTGATGATCGGATCGAGGATGTACCAGCCGGTCAGCAGCATGGCCAGTCCGGCTATGATCGCGCCAACCGAACCGAGAGCGTCGCCGAGGACGTGCAGATAAGCGCTGCGCACGTTGATGTTGTCTTGGGTATCGCTGTTTCGAATGAGCATCCAGGCGCTCAGCATATTGGCGATCAGACCGACAGCAGCAACGGCCAGCATCATACCTCCCGCGACCTCGGGCGGTTCCAGGAAGCGCTCATACGCTTCATAGAGGATGAAGCCTGCCATGACGAACAAGGTGACGCCATTAAACAGCGCGGCCAGTATCTCGAAGCGATAGAATCCATATGTCTTGCTTGCGGAAGGAGGCTTGGCGGCGAACCACAGGGCGATGAGGCTGAGAGCAAGCGCGCCGACGTCGCTCAGCATATGGGCGGAGTCGCTCAGCAGAGCGAGGCTGTTCGTGACCAGTCCACCGACGAATTCGAGCAGCATGACGCCGGCGGTGATGATCAGCGCGAACGTCAGCCCTCTGCGGTTTCCGGGGTGAACGTGTACGTGGCCGTGTCCGTGATCGTGTCCGTGGTGCGCATGGCCATGACCTGAACCATGGTGATGCTTGTGCCTGTGCGCATGAGCGTCCCCGACGTTGTGCTGATGCTCGTGTTCATGCGCATGAGCGTCCCCGACAAGGTGCTGATGCTTATGTTCGTGCGCAAGCGGTTTGTTCTGATGACGTTTGGCCATCGTACATTCCTCCTTCACGCTGGCCCTGGACGATGCTCCCGCCATACTCCGTTGCCAGGACGCTCGCTCTTCATCGGTATCGCCAGTCGCATCCTCATGAGCTTGCGCTAACCGGCAACGACAAGAGTCCCTGCACGCTGATATCAACAGTATATCCGGCAGTTCGACAGGGGTTACTTAATCGTAATTATTCCGAAATACATAAACATATGAGCAATTATTCATGTGATGATCATACCACCGAAAAATGTGGCTGACAAGATATTAAATGCGATTTTTTTCATGTATAATGCAATCAGATGATTCGAGGGATTGCCGTCGAATCCGGCGATGAATGCCGCGCATCAAGGACTTGAGGACGTCATGATGGAAGTTGGTGAACGTATGGAAGGTGGTCGCGATGGCCAGGAAGGAGCGAACATCATGTTGGATGAACGGCATCCGGAGATGGTGAGCGACGAGCAGGCGCAGAATCTGGCCGAATTGTTCAAGGCGCTCGGCGATCCGACTCGCGTCAGGATCATCAGCCTGCTGATCGGCCGTGAGCTGTGCGTGAATGATCTGACCTTTTATCTGCAGATGGGGCAGTCAGCGGTGTCGCATCAGCTTCGTTATCTGCGGAACATGCGCATCGTCAAGCGCCGCAAGGAAGGCAAGACCGTGTTTTATTCGCTGGATGACGATCATATCGAGCAGATTTTCAGGCAGACGCTCAAGCATCTGGAACATCATTGATCGGGACAGCCGAAGGCAGAAGATATGAGCGCAGCTGCTCTCATTACAGCCATAACAGCCATCACACTTGGATGGTTGATGGTTATAGATGGGATTATCATTATTGAAACCAGGCGGAGGTATGCGATGACATTCCTTAATTTTGCTCATCGGGGAGCTTCCGGCCATGCGCCGGAGAATACGATGGCCGCTTTCGTGAAAGCGGTTCAACTGGGCGCCAATGCGATCGAGACCGACGTGCAGATGACCCGGGACGGGCAGCTCGTCCTGATCCATGATGAAACGCTGCGAAGAACGGCCGGCGTTGACGGCTGGGTGAAGGACCACACGCTGGCAGAGCTGAAGGATCTGGACTTTGGCGCCTGGTATGATGAGTCCTGTCGCGGCGAGCGGATCCCGACCCTGGAGGAGCTGCTGGAACTCGCCAGGGAGCATGATCTTTATCTGAATGTGGAGCTGAAGAACGGCGTCGTGCAGTATCCGGAACTGGAGAGCAGGACGGTCGAGCTCATTCGCAAGTATGGACTGACCGATCGGGTGATCATCTCCTCCTTCAATCACTATTCCCTCGTGCTGATGAAGCAGCTGGCGCCGGAGATCCGCACGGCCATCCTCTATATGGAGGGGCTGTACGAGCCCTGGGAATATGCGAAGCGGGTTGGCGCTTCCGCCCTTCATCCGATCTATCTGGCGGTCACGAAGGAGTGGGTCGCGCGAGCGAAGGAAGCAGGCATCCGCTATCATCCGTTCACGGTGAATGGAGAGGCGGAGATGGCCGCATTGCTGCAAGCGGGTGTGGACGGCATCATCACGGATTATCCGGACCGACTCGCCAGGCTGCTGTCCGCCAGGGAGTAACGGACCAAGGCAGCATCACCCGGCTAACATCAGGCGCCTGCTAGCGGAGGAGTTTGAGGATCAAGGTCCGGTCATCAGGCAGAGATAGAGAGAAGCGGACAGCGTCCCGGTTCAGCGGTGAGAGACTGCGCCTCGTCTGGCGTACAGCCTTGAAGCGAACGGAAGGGGAGCATCCGGAAGACATGCACCAGATTCGGATACGGAAGTCGGAGCAGATCCAGGCATACATGCCAGGTCATTATGATCAGGGAGTGGTAGTTGATGAGAAAAACATGGCTCCTCGGGTTCGGCTTCTTCAGCATCAGTCTTACGTGGGCACTGTACAATGCGTTTGTTCCCCTGTTTCTTGAGGATTTCATCGAGAGCGCGATGGTGATCGGCTTTCTGATGACGATGGACAATTATCTGGCGCTGTTCGTCCAGCCCTGGATCGGCAACCGCAGCGACCGCACGGAGACCAGATTCGGCAGGAGGATGCCCTATCTCCTGATCGGCATGCCGCTGGCCGCGATCTTCATGTCGATGATCCCGCTCTATACGTCGCTGCTCACGCTCGTGGTGTTCATGTTCCTGATGAACGTCTCCATGAGCTTGTATCGCTCGCCGACGGTTGCCCTCATGCCGGATATCACCCCGGACGCACAGCGCTCCAAGGCCAACGGCATCATCAACTTCATGGGCGGCATCGGCACCGTGGCGGCCTTTGGCGTCGGCTCGATCCTGTACGACGCGAACCGCAATCTGCCATTTATAGGCGCAGGTCTGCTGACGCTGCTCGCGCTGTTCATCGTCTTCCGAAGCATCAAGGAGAAGCGGGACACGATCTCGTACACCGTCTCCGAGAAGAAACAGGTGCGCATGCGCGGCGAGCTCGATCGGACGACGGTTTTTCTGCTGCTGGCGATCTTCTTCTGGTTCCTCTCCTATCAGGGTGTGGAAGCGATGTTCACCCTGTACGGCACGCTGCATCTGGGGCTGAGCGACGGCCAGGCGTCGTTCCTGCTGACGTTCTTCTCGCTCGCCTTCCTGGTCTTCGCGCTGCCGAGCGGATATCTTGGCACGAGATTCGGCAAGAAGAAGATGATCCTGATCGGCGTGGCGGGGCTGATGTGCGTATTTGCAACCGTTCCGTTCATCGAATCGATCGCATGGCTGCGCGTCCTGCTGATCATCGGAGGCATCTTCTGGGCCTGCATCAACATCAATTCCTATCCGTTCGTCGTCTCCACAGGCAGGGAGAGGAGCATCGGAACAAGAACCGGCTTGTACTACCTTGTCTCCTCGCTGGCAGCGATCATCTCGCCGCCGCTTGTCGGGCAGATCATCGACTGGACGGACTATTCGATGCTGTTCGTCTATGCCGCGAGCATGATGCTGCTGGCGCTGGTGTGCGTGCTGAACGTGCGTCACTCAGGCAAGGCGGTCGAGCAAGGCGCGTCCTTGTCCCAGTGATCCGTAGCGCTCTCTCATCGTGAGCCGGACAACGTGGCACCTCCGTCCCTGCATCACATCCATCACACATACATAAGAGAGGTGATCAGCTTGCAAAAGAATCGATTGGGCCGATCGGATCTGCTCGTATCCGAGATCGGGCTCGGCTGCATGTCGCTCGGAACGGATGAGACAGCCGCAAGGCGGATCATCGACGAGGCGCTGGAGCTGGGCATCAATTTCTTCGATACGGCCGATCTGTATGACCAGGGTCTGAACGAGACGATCGTCGGCAAGGCGCTGGCGGGCCGCCGCCAGGAGGTGGTGCTGGCGACCAAGGTGGGCAACCGCATCATTCCGGGTCAACCGGGGTGGGTATGGGATGCCTCGAAGGAATACATCATGGAAGCGGTCAAGCACAGCCTCAGGCGGCTGAATACGGATTACATCGACCTGTATCAGCTGCATGGCGGCACGTTGGAGGACCCGATCGACGAGACGATCGAAGCGTTCGAGCGGCTGAAGGAGCAAGGCTGGATACGCTGGTACGGCATCTCCTCGATCCGGCCGAACGTCATTCGGGAGTATGTTCGCCGTTCGAACATCGTCAGCGTGATGAACCAATACAGCATCGTCGACCGCCGGGCTGAGGAGGAGGTCATCCCGCTACTCGCGGAGCATGGCATCAGCATCATCGCCCGCGGACCGGTGGCGAAGGGCATCCTGACGGATAACGGCGCTCACAAGGCGGAGCAGGGATTCCTCGACTACAGCAAGGCGGAGCTGCTCGAGCTTCGCGGCAGGCTGCAGGAGCTCTCGGCAGGCAAACGGTCGCTCACCCATACGGCACTGCGTTATTGCCTGGACGAACCGACGGTGGCGGTGACGCTGGCCGGCGCCAGCAGCGTCGAGCAGCTGCGGGACAACGTGGCCGCTTGCCGCGCTCCGGCTCTGA
>Ga0310833_100405_pt1 | contig 34686 bp, 25 predicted proteins | sample SM_ome_FD_201312 | JGI IMG/M metagenome (GOLD analysis project Ga0310833, IMG submission 201312) | Sorghum-adapted microbial communities enriched on stacked mutant (SM) sorghum from Joint BioEnergy Institute, Emeryville, California... ...
TAAAGTGGCTCACAGGAGCTTCCTCCTTCTTGGTGTGTTGTGTGCAAACATCACTTTACCAAGGGAGAAGCTCTTTTTCTATATCCGCTTTTTCCAATTCCTACACCCACGGAGATTTTACACTAACACGATGATTAGAAGGAACCTGCCAAAATTTCAGTCATGAAATGGCGCTTATCCGGCGTTCGCATCAGAACGCGTTCAGGATGTAGGCGTTCCATTTCTTCTGCCACGCGATGTCCGCCCAGAACGGGTGATGCGGCGCGCAGTTGGAGCACAGGATCATGCCCCAGAAGCCGTATTCCATGCCCCGGCGGATCGCGTGTTCGGCGATCGCCTTGCCGACTGGTCCCTCTTCAAACTGGGCATACAGCGGCGTGTATCCGACATACCCCTCGCCGATGGCCAACGGCACTTGATGGTCTCTGGCCCAGTCCGCGATCTCCGCGAAGCGATTGTCCACCTTCTGCAGCATGGCCAGTCGATGCGCGCTGTAATGCTCATACAGGTACAGGTCCCACTTGACCGGATCGCACCAGTCGTGCAGATACAGCAGCTTCAGGCCCACAGGATTGCCGTGCAGCCTCCACTCTTCCCCTTCCGGCAGCCGATATTCCTCGAAGGGCGGCGCGTCGTCGCTCAAGAGCGACTTCACGAGCGGGTTCGGGAAAGGAACGTCGGGATTGCGGATGCCCGTCTCCTCCATGAGCTGCTGCAGCACCCCGTTGATGTACATGTGGAAATGACCCACCTGCATATTGTCCGGCAGATAAGCCTTGGAGTAAGGCTCGCTCAGCGTGTAGCAGCCCGTCATCAGGATATCCGGATGACGCTCCTGCAGATAGGCCAGCGCCTCTTCCACATAAGGCGTCGTCGACTTGATGAGGCGCGACACCTGCGACTCCGGAACTCCTTCGTCCAGGGCGACCTGGTTGAGCCGCCCGTACTCGATCTCGTTGTGCAGCTCGACATAGGCGATGCGATCCCCGTATCCTGCTTCCTTCACGTAATGGATCAGCTGGTTCATCGAGGCCGCGATGGCCATGAATCGCTCCTTCGGCGGGATCGCCAGCAGCTCGTCGAACAGCTCTCGCGTCTTCAGGAAGCTGACGCTCTGCTGATACTCCCAGGAGGAGAGGATCAGGTAGCAGTCATGCTTCTTCGCTTCCCGGAACAGGGTGAGCAGCCGCTGGTGACCGTCGAGGACCGCCCCGCCCTGGCAGTTGTACCAGCGGGTGCGGATGCCGACCTGCCCGAGATTGGCGAACTCTAGCGGGCCTGGGCGCGGTCCGGCGTGCGTGAACAGCAGGTAAGGCATGGCGCAGATGCGCACGGTATTGTAGCCGCGCTCCACCGCCTCGGCGAAGCATCTCGCCAGATCCTCATACGGCTCGCCCGGCATGCTCATCGTATACCAGGAGAAATCCCACATCGTGATCGTCAGCTTGCGGGGAAGGTGTTCGGGTATTGGTCTCATCGGATAGCCTCCTTGGATCATGGGTTCATTCGTATCTTCAGCAGCTCGTAACTTCAGTTGCAGGATGTGCGCTCTTGCAGTCCGCAAGGAGACCGGCGGCATGCGGTCCGTCCCCCGGTCGCCTCAGCCTTTCGGCTTGCTGCGGAAGGACGATGGCGAGCAGCCCATCCGCTTGCGGAACAGGCGGGAGAAATAATACGGATCGTCGATCCCCACCACCGCCGCCACCTCCTTGACGCTCATGCCGGTCAGATGAAGAAGCTGTCCGGCCTTCTGCATCTTCAGGCGCAGGAAATACTCGATCGGCGGCATGCCCGTCTCCTGCTTGAACAGATGGATCAGATGCTGGCGGGAGATGCCGGCGTGTCTCGCCAGCTCCTCCAGCGTGATGGACCGATCCAGGTGCTCCGCCATATAGGCGAAGGCTCGCTCCAGATGGCGGTCGCCCGGTTCGCTGCGGCCGGCGCTCGCCGCCATCCCGATGCCGCTCAGCAGGCGGCGCACCGACTGGGCGGCATGCACATGCGCCTGCAGGCTGTAGGGCTTGTCCTCCAACAGGTAGAAGGTTTCGTCGAAGATCTCAACCAGTTCGGCGCAGGAAGCATGGGTCATGGTGATCGGCCCCTGATCAAGGCCATACAGACGGATCAGCTCGGCCGCATCCGGCCCGTGCAGGTGGAACCAGTAGATCGTCCAGGGCTCATGTCGGGACGCGCCGTACCGGTGCGGAACCCCGACCGGGATGACGATCAACTGTCGGGGCGAGATGCGCACCGCCTCGCCGTCGCCCCGTTCCACCCAGCCTTCGCCGTCTGCGCAGTAGATGAAGATGTGCGTGCTGCAGCCCTCCGGCCGCTCCCGATAGTGATACTGCGCGCGGGGAAAATAGCCGATGTCCGTGATATGCAGGGATCTCGTCAGCACGTCGTCCGCCAGCTCCCCGGTCACATACTCCGGCAACACCAGCAGCCTCTCCGCCTCGAAGCCCTCTGATTTGCGAATCCCGTCCATCCGAATCATCAACCCCCCTTTATCATCGCAGTTCTATTTAAACAAAGGATAAGAATATTGTCCATCAAAAAACTTCTTTTGTCAATTTGATTTTACCCCGGGGAACGATACAGTATAGACAAAACCATACAAAGGAGGAGTTGCGATGGCGAACAGCCAACACAAGGCCCACGTGCGGATGGAGGAGCGTGAAATCCCCACATACGGCATAGGAAAGCCGGACCGCAATCCGATGTTTCTCGAGAAGCGCGTCTACCAGGGCAGCTCGGGCCGCGTCTACCCGTATCCGGTCATCGACAGAATCCTGGATGAGAAGCGCGCGCAGACCTACCGGCTGGCGGTGCTGGAGAACGAGTACCTGCGCATCGAGATCATGCCGGAGCTGGGCGGCCGCATCTATCGGGCGCTGGACAAGACCAACCACTACGACTTCGTCTATTATAACCGGGTGATCAAACCGGCGCTGGTCGGCCTGGCCGGACCTTGGATATCGGGCGGCATTGAGTTCAACTGGCCGCAGCATCACCGGCCTAACACATTCGGACCGGTCGAATGGCACCTGAAGGAGAACGAGGACGGCAGCGCCACCGTCTGGGTGAGCGAGATCGACCGGATGTACGGCACCAAGGTGACCACAGGCTTCACCCTGTATCCGGGCAAGGCTTATCTGGAGATCCATGCCCAGCTGTACAACCGCACCCCATTCCCGCAGACGTTCCTGTGGTGGGCCAATCCGGCCGTCAGTGTCAACGACCATACCCAATCGGTGTTCCCGCCGGACGTCACCGCCGTATTCGACCACGGCAAGCGGGACGTGTCGCGCTTCCCGATCGCCACGGGCGTCTACTACAAGATGGACTATGCGGAGGGCGTCGACATCTCCAGATACCGGAACATCCCTGTGCCTACCAGCTACATGGCCTACAAGTCCGATTACGACTTCATCGGCGGCTACGACCACGGAGTGCAGGCCGGTCTCCTGCACGTCGCCAATCATCACATCTCGCCGGGCAAGAAGCAATGGACCTGGGGCTGCGGCGATTTCGGACAGGCCTGGGACCGCCATCTGACCGACGAGGACGGCCCGTACATCGAGCTGATGACCGGCGTATACACGGACAACCAGCCGGACTTCACCTGGCTGATGCCGTACGAGGAGAAAAGCTTCAAGCAATACTTCATGCCCTACAAGAACATCGGCGTCGTGAAGAACGCTTCCCTGGACGCAGCCGTGAATCTGGAGGTGGACGAGGAATCGCGGACAGCGGTGGTGCAGGCTTACGCCTCCTCGGAGTTCGCCGATGCCACCGTGGAGCTGAGAGGGAAACAGCGGGTCTATCTGAGCGAGAAGGTGCTCCTGTCCCCGGTATCCACGTTCAGGTCCGAGGTGGCGCTCGATGCGGAGGATGCGCCCCATGACCTGAAGGTAACGGTACGGGATGCTTCAGGCCGTCTGCTGGTGTCGTACCGGCCGGCCAAGCCGTCGATCGAGCGGGTGCCGGATCCGGCGGAGCCGCTGCCCGCTCCGGAAGAGCTGAAGACGAACGAGCAGTTGTACCTGGCCGGCCTGCATCTGGAACAGTACCGCCACGCCACGTTCGAGCCGGAGGACTACTATCTCGAAGGGCTGAAGCGGGACGCCTCCGACATTCGGCTCAACGTCGCCTACGGCACGCTGCTCATGCGCCGCGGCCTGTTCGCCGAGAGCGAGCGATATTTCCGCCGCGCGATCCGGTCGCTCACCTGGCGCAATCCGAATCCGTATGACAGCGAGGCGTATTATCAGCTCGGCCTGTCTCTGCAGCTGCAAGGGCGTCTGGAGGAAGCCTATGCAGCCTTCTATAAGGCGGTGTGGTCGGCAGCCTGGCAGGACAGCGGGTACTTCGCCCTGGCGCAGATCGCCTGCACGCAGGGCGCCTACGATGAGGCGCTGGAGCTGGTGGAGTCCTCGCTGAGCCGCAACGCCCGCCATTACCGGGCGCGCCATCTGAAGGCCGCGCTGCTGCGCAAGCTTGGCCGCTGCGCCGAAGCTGCGGCGTTCGCGGAGGACACGCTGCGCCTGGATGTGGCCGACTTCGGCGCTCGCAACGAGCTGGCCCTCGCTCTGGCCGCACAGGGCGATCTGGCGCGCGCCGGGCAGATGCTGGCGGAGCTTGACCGCCTGATGCGGGGCGACGAGCACAATTACCTGAACCTGGCGGCCGATTACGCATTCTGCGGACTGTATGACGAGGGCATCGGCGTGCTCGAGCGGATCGCGCCGGAGTCTCCTGCGCCCACCGGATCAACGGAAGCGATGCCGATCCGTGCAGCTGCTCCTGCGGCCAACGACGCGCCGGTCAGGGGCGTGCAGCAGCCGAACCTCATGCCGATGGTGCATTACGCGCTCGCCTATCTGTACGAGCGGGGCGGCCGCACCGAGCAGGCAGCGCAGCAGCGGCAGCTCGCCCGCCAGGCAACGACCGACTATTGCTTCCCGAACAGCCTGTTCGACTATCTCGTGCTGGGCAGCGCGCTGGCCGCGGACGAGGGCGATGATCGGGCGCATTACTACCTCGGCAACTGGCTGTATGACAAGAAGCGCTATGACGAAGCGATCCGCCACTGGGAAGCCTCGCGCGAACTGAACGGCGCTTTCCCGATCGTGCATCGCAACCTGGCGCTCGCCTATTACAACAAGCGGCGCGACCCGCAGGCCGCACTGGTCTCGCTGGAACGGGCGTTCGCCCTGCAGCCGGATGACGCGCGCATCTTCTACGAGCTCGACCAGCTGCACAAGAAGATGGGGCGCGCGCCTGAGGAGCGGCTCGCCCAGCTCGAGCAGCATCGCCAGCTGGTGCATGAGCGCGACGACCTGTATGTGGAGTACGTCACCCTGCTGAACACCCTCGGCCGCCATGAGGAAGCGATCGGGGCGATGCAGGCGCGCAAGTTCCATCCTTGGGAAGGCGGCGAAGGCAAGATCACCGCACAGCATGTCTTCGCCCATGTGGAGCTGGGGAAGAAGGCTCTGCAGGAGGAGCGATATGCGGACGCGATCGGTCTGCTGCAGCAGGCACTCACGTATCCGCTGAACCTGGGCGAAGGCAAGCTGGCGAACGCCCAGGACAACCAGATCCATTATTACCTGGGCTGCGCATATGAGGGGCTGAACCGCCACGAAGAGGCGGCACGGCATTTCCGACTGGCCTCCGAGGGGCTGGAGGAGCCGGCCAGCGCGATGTACTACAACGACCAGCCGCCGGACACGATCTTCTACCAGGGCCTGGCATGGCGCAAGCTGGGCAGCGAGAAGGAAGCGCGGCGCCGCTTCAACAAGCTCATCGACTACGGCGAGAAGCATCTGTTCGACGACGTGACGTTCGATTTCTTCGCCGTGTCCCTGCCTGACTTCCTCGTGTTCGACGATGACCTGAACAGGCGCAACCGCATCCACTGCCACTACATGATGGGCCTGGGGCATCTCGGCCTCGGCCGCCTGAAGCAGGCGGGCGCGATGTTCGAGGAGGCACTAAGGCTCGATCCGAGCCATCAGGGAGCCGCCGTGCACAAGCGGATGTGCGAGTAAGGCAAGAACAAGGGGCTGCCCGTCAGCCAGTTATCACTGGCTGGCGAGACAGCCCCTTGCTTCTGTCACTTCTTCACGTACCGAATGATCATGTCGATCATCGCCCTGGCGACTTCCTCCTGCTCCACCCCATGCTCCTGCTCGACCATGCTGCCGATGGACGCCATCCTCTGGAAGAAGCTGATCATGCTCTCGAAGATGACCGCCGAGATGCGCCTGATGTCCAGATCCTCCCTGATCGTCCCATCTGCGACCCCCTGCTCCAGCAGGCCGTGCAGTCTCATGCCGCTTCGCTCCTGCTGCACGAAGGTCCGATAATGTTCCGTCAGCTCCGGATTCGGATACCGATCCCGATAATAATGATCGAAGAAGCCCACGTACTTCATATGATTCGGATATTGCTTGACGAAGTCCAGCCAGACATACAGCATCTTCTCGAGCTTCTGAATGCCTGTCCCCGCATCGTCATAATGTTCCTCGATGTACGTCATCATCTCGGACATCACCTTGATCTGCACCTCAAAGGCCAGATCGTGTATCGAGTTGAAGCATTTATAGAAGGTCACCCGGCTGACGCCAGCCTTCAGGCACACATCCTTGATGCCCACATTGTGGAAATCATGCTCGAGGAACAGCTGTTGCGCAGCCAGGATGATCTCTTCGCGATTCTTGCTGCGGACTTCCTCATGCCAGGTTACATTCACCATTTCCACGTCCCTTATCCTATCTATGAATAATATGTCAAATCCATCGCGATATTGCAATCCGTTTGTCTTGCAGATTCATCAGGCGAGAGGCAGCGACAGCTCGACACAGGCTCCCTGCCCGAGATTGGTGAATCCGATCCTCGCCTTGCCATCATACAGCAGCTCCAGCCTTCTCTGCACGTTCCAGATGCCCACGTGCTCCTCTTCCTCATCCTGAATCTGCTCCCCGTTTCTTAACGTGAGCAGCACATCATCCGGAAAGCCGGGTCCATTGTCGGCGATCCGGATGTTCATGCGAGGCTCGGGCTCCTGAGTCTCCTGTATGCTTATGGTCACATGGGTCGGCTCCTCCATGGTGACCGCATATTTGATCGAGTTCTCCACGAACGTATGGATGATCAGCGGCGGCACCTCGATCTGCTTGCACGCTTCCGGACACTCAATCTCGTATGAGAGCTGATCCTGGAATCGCAGCTCCTGGATGCGCAGATAATTGCGCACATGCTTAAGCTCATCCTCCAGCGGCACGAACGTCACCTTGCTGCGAAGCATGTAGCGGAAATACTGGGTGATGATGATGCACAGCTCCTGGATCAGCTCGTAACGGCGCATAAAGGCCAGACTGTGCATGATATTGAGCGAGTTCAGCAGAAAATGCGGGTTCAGTTGCAGCTGCAGGAGCTTCAGCTCGGCCCGCTGCTTGCCCAGCTGCTCCTCATACACGTCGATCCGCAGCTTGTGGATCTGCGACATCATCTGGTTAAAGGCCTCGTTCACCCGCTGGAACTCATAGGACGTCTTCACATTCTCGATCCGGTATTCGATGAGCCCGTCCCTGGTGAACTTCAGCGCGGCCAGGATCCGGTTCAGCGGGTACAGCACCGTTCTCTGCATCAGGATGAAGGCAAGGGGCAGCACGATCAGGGAACCGTAGGTGATCAACTGCACGAGGTTCTGAAGGATGGGGAGCTGATCCAGGATGCTTTTCTCCTGGACCAGAGCCACCAGGCTGAAAGCTCCGACTCGCGAACGATTCTGGATCACCAGATATCTCTCCTGGTTCTCCTTGATCAGATAATCATAATCATCCTCCCGGGTCACATCGATCTGAATGGAGGCATACTGCCCATTCGGCTCCATCGGCAGCCCCTCGTCAGTGACATAGAAGGACCTGCCCGTCTCCCCGAAGTTGATCAGGTTCATCGGCAGCGTCAATCTGCGCACATTCACCCAGGCTCCCAGCAGCACGCTCCCATAGTCATACACCTTGATCAGGTAATACTCGCCCTGGATCTGGCTCACTTCCCATTCATCGAGCAGGAATCTGGCGCCGGATCGGGCATCGGACCGGACGCGCTCGCTGATGTACATCTTGACATGGAGCCGCTCATCCAGGGTGCTTCCTTCGTTAAAGATGTAGAAGTAGTCATCCCTTGCCGGCACATAGACGAACATGGAATCAATCAAGGGGTAGAGCCGCAGATCCGTCTTGAAGCGATTGCTGAGATTGACCTTGGCCATCGCATAGTCATTCTCCCGGGCGAATGAGGCCAGGTTGATCAGGTCATAGTTGGTCGCGCCCAGCGTGGCCAGGTACTTGTCCACCTCGCTTAAGGTCCCGTCCATCTGTTCCATGTACATGCTGAGCAGATTTTTGTTGGACTTGGCGACCTGCTCATGAACGACCTTGATCGAATACTGGCTGAAATAGATGAGCAGCAGGACCAGCGGCACCGCGATGACGATGATGATATTGATCAGCTTGAAACGAAGGGAATTGAGCGGCACACGTCCGAAGATTCTGTACATGCGAGCATCCCGTCCTTGTTCAGGTTGTGGCCGCTTCCAGCGTGCGATGGCGGTTGCGATAGGCGCCCGGGCTCATGGACGCGTGCTTCTTGAACATCTGCGAGAAATGCGAGAAATTATAATAGCCAACCGACGAAGCGATCATGCTGATCGGCATATCGGTCTTCGCCAGCAATTCCTTGGCCCGCTCGACCCTGACCTGCGAGATGTAATCGACGATGGTAAGCCCCGTCTCCTTCTTGAACAGCCGGGTCAGATAATCCGGGTTCATCCCCACCCAGTCAGCGATGATCTCGCGCGACAGATCCTCCTCCAGATTGGCATGGATATAGTCCATCACCCGCTGCACAACGGACACCTTATGATCCACGGCCTGGATCAGGTCCATCGCCTTGCCCAGCACATGCTCGGCCCACAGGATCAGGTCCTCGATCGACCGGTTCGCCTGGGCGAACCGCTGCACCGACAGCTGATCCGTGAACAGCTCCTGCGCCTGGATCCCCTTGATCTTCAGGACATAATACACCATCTGGATGAGATTCTGCTGGAAACGCCGCAGGAACGGCTTGTTCACGCCCTTGTCGTGGATCAGATTGCGCAGATAGGCCTTGATCTCCAGCATCACCTGTTCGCCGGCATTCTCCTGCAGCAGGACCCCCCAGGTCGTCATGTCGGGCATCTCGATGGCGCAGGTCCCGCGATGATGGGCCTCCGACACGATCATCACCTCATTGATCCGGGTCACATTGTTCGAATCATGGTCCATCAGCAGCTCCACGGCGCCGGCCAGCCTGTGGATGGGAACCGGGTTTCCGATATAGCAGCACACGTCGCAGTAGAAATATTGGTTGCAGGCCTGGATGAACGAGCGGCCATTGCCGAGGAGCCGGTCCGCTTCAACCGGCGACGGGCAGTTCAGAATGGCCAGCCACGTCTCCTCATCGACGGAGACCAGATAGCCTGCCGAGTATTCCCTGATGTTGAGCAGCACCTCCTGCCCGGCATTGCGCAGGGCGTAGTCGAGGATTCTCAGATCGCGCTTGTTCAGCTCCTTGTTCCACCTGCGGATCTTGATCAGGATGGGCAGGTAATCCGCATGCTCAGGCAGCGCCAGCTTCCGGCTGGCCGCAGCCTCGTAGATCGCCTGCGGATCGGCCGGTATCGACTGCTCGATGACCTCCAGCCAGAAATGCTCGATGAGCTGCTGCTCGTTCCGTTTCCACGCTTCGCGAATGATCGTATTCTCCAGCATCTCCTTCTCCCTGTTCACCTTGTCGATCGCCTTGCGGATCGAGGCCGTCAGCTCATCGTATGGAAGCGGCTTCAAAATATAGTCCAGACAACCGTACTTCATGGCCTTCTTCGCATATTGAAAGTTGGCATGACAGGTCAGGAAGATCGTGACGATCCCGGGATGGTGCTCATTCACCCATTCGATCAATTCCAGACCGTTGCCCTGGGGCATCTCGATATCACACAGCAGGATATCGATCGGATGTTTCTGCATGATTTCCTTGGCCTTCCTGATATGGCTGGCTTCGTACACCTGCGAGATCCCGAGCTGCTCCCAGGGGACCGCATGCCGTATGGCTTCAATGGCTACTCTCTCGTCATCCACGATCAGAAGTTGGAGCATGATGGAGTCATCCTTTCCAGGAGTATGCGTGTTAATCATTAACACAATGTAAACCCGTATAGCTATAGCATATCACAAGCCGACTTCCCGCACAATCGGATTTCCAGATCTGCCTGCACGATGCAAAAAAGCCAGACATCTGCGAGGAAAACATCGCAAATGAATGGCTTGTCAATATGACCAGACGATCTGCCCTTTCCCGATCATCCCTTCACAGCGCCAAGCGTGATCCCCTTGACGAAGTATTTCTGGAAGAAAGGATAGGCGATGAAGATCGGCACGACCGCGATCACAGCGATCGCCATGCGCACGCTTGTGCTCGGCACCTGCGCGATGATGGACGCGGCATCGCTGGTGCTTGTCGTGGCGAGAAATTCGATGTTGGTCATCATCGTGTTCAGCACATTCTGCAGGCTGAACAGCTTCGGATTGGTGATGAAGATCATCCCGTTAAACCAGTCGTTCCAGTACATGATGGCTTGCAGCAGGCCCACCGTCGCCAGGATCGGCACCGACAGAGGGAACACGATGGTGAAGAACGTCCGGAACTCCCCTGCGCCGTCCACCTGGGCCGCCTCGATCAGCTCGTCCGGCACGGAGGTCAGATAATAGTTCCTGACGAGCAGCGTGTTGAATCCGTTCATCAGCAGATACGGAACGATCAGGGCGAGCAGCGAGTTCTTGATCTGCAGGTATTGGGCATACAACAGATAAGTGGGAACCAGCCCGCCGTTAAACAGCAGCGTGAAGAAGATCAGGAAAGCCAGGATCCGATGGAACGGATAGTCGCGGCGCGCAGCGGCGTAGGCGACCATCGACGTGATGATGAGCCCGACGGAGGTCCCGATCACGGTCACGATGATCGTGATCCCGTAAGCCCGGAAGATGGTGTCGGAATGGTCGAACAGGTAGCGATAGGCTTCCAGGCTGAGCTTCTCCGGAAAGTAGCTGTAACCGTTGCGAATCAGCGTGCTCTCGTCCGTAATCGATGAAACAAACAGCAGGATGAACGGCAATACGGCAGCCAGAGACAGGAGGATCATCACGATGTGCGATATCCATTGCCAGATTCTTTGCTCTTTGTACATATCAGCACCCCCCTCTCAGAACAACGCATTCTCTTTGCTGATCCTGCGCACGATCAGGTTGGAGATGATCACCAGGATGAAGCCGACCAGGGACTGATAGAGACCCGCAGCCGACGACATGCCGATATCTCCGAGCTGCAGCAGGCCGCGATAGACATACGTATCGATGACATTGGTCGTATCGTAGATCGCTCCCGAGTTCATCGGCACCTGATAGAACAGACCGAAGTCGGAATAGAAGATCCGTCCGATCGAGATCAGGGTGAGCGTGATGATGATCGGGACGAGCAGAGGGAGCGTGATGGATCGAATCTGTCTCCATTTGCCTGCGCCGTCGATCATCGCCGCGTCATAGTATTCCGGGTCGATGCCGACGATCGAAGCCAGGTAGATGACGGTCGAGAAACCGATCTGCTTCCAGATATGCACGCTCGTCAGGATGAACGGCCAGTATTCTTTCTCCATATACCAGGCGATCTCCGATATTCCCAACAGGGGCAGGATGTAATTGTTCACCAGCCCGTTCTCGGTGCTGAGAAACGCGAACACCAGATAGCTGACGATGACCATGGATACGATAAACGGAAGCAGGATGACGCTCTGATAGAAGCGCTTGGCGAACATGTTGCGGATCTCGTTGAGGAGGATCGCCACCGCGATCGAGATCACCGTCGTCAGGATGATGAAGGCGCCGTTATAGAGCAACGTGTTGCGCGTGATGATGTAGGCATCCCGGGTCTTGAACAGATATTCGAAGTTTTTCAGTCCCACCCAGTCGCTCGCCAGGATGCCCTTGGCAAAATTGATGTCCTTGAAGGCGATGAACAAGCCAAACATCGGCAAGTAGTTGTTGACGATCAGATACAGGACACCAGGCAAGGCCATCAGAGAGATAGGAAGGATCTTCTTCCATTTGATCTTCCGAAGTGTGGCGGTCTTGGCAGTCATCGTATTCATTCACTTCCATCTCCTCACTAATGCTACCGGAATCCCCGGTTCATCCTGATTGTATGTCATTCATGGATGACCCTCTACTCGATGTGCGACCACGCATTGTTGATTTTTCGACCTGGTTCGCCGGCGATCCCTCACGGTTGCCGGGTATGGAGCACGATCCTGCCGAACATGCCGGTCGGGTCCATCGGTTCATGCACAAACGTAAAGGGCGGTTCCGGCAGACGCAGTCGATCCCGATCCAGGGTGGTGGCCACCTCGATGCGCAGGGTATTCCTGCCCTCCGTCAGGAAGCGGCTCACATCCAACGAGTACGGCGCGCTGATCCGCATGCCCGCGTACTGGTCATTCACCCACACCTCGGCCGCCTCATAGACGGCTTCCATCGACAGGATGGCTTCGGCAGGCACCTGGACGAGCTCGAAGGATTTTTCGTAGCGGATGAAGCCCGTGAACGTCGGATCGATGCGCGAGATGGGCACCAGGTTCTCCATCTCCCGCTGTTCGCCGAAGGCCGGATAGGACTTGCTGTCTGTCAGCGAATAGCGCCAGCCTGCGCTCAGGTCCAGCTTCCCTTCGCAAGCCTGCAGCCTGTCCGAAGCAGGCACATACGGCGCGTACTGATCCGCCTCTTCCTCGCCGCACTCCATGATGATGCAGGACTCCGCCGGCGCAAGCTCCAGCCTGATCACGCCACGGCCGTGCTCCTGGCGCACCGCGAGCCGTTCGAACCTGTCCTCCCATGCGTGATAGATCAATGCGGAACCGGCGATCGGCAACGTGATCTCCCCATGGAAGGCCTCCAGCGCGGATTCGTTCATCAGCATGAAGATCTGGCGGCCATCCTTCACATACCGATAATACGTCAGGTCCCTGAACGGCTGATGCAGATGGACATCATAGATCCCCTCCGCCTTCAGCCTGGCGGCCAGGTCATCCAGTTGCGCGACCTCACAGGACTGGATGGCGGCGAGCAGCTCGCCGGCGATCCCCTCATCCGGTTCATTGGCGATTCCCTTCGGCAGGCCGTTCACAAACACGATCCTGAGGCCTGCCTGAGCGGCCATCCGGATGAAGGCAGCCAGCTCTCTGGTCACGTATTCGCTGTAAGGAATGACCAGGCATCGGAACGTCTCTCCGTTGATGCGCAACTCCCCATCGGCCACACCGCCACCCAGGGCTGCCAGATCGCGCAGCATGTCGATCGACACGAAGTCATAATCGATCTGATGCTCGGTCAGCTCGCGGGCCGGCTTCTGCATCAGCATGCAGCTTCCGCTCCACTCGCTCTCGGCGTGATACAGGACCGCGACCGGAGCAACATGGACGCCTCCGTCCAGCAGGCTGCACATGCGATTGGCGTAGCGCATCAGGCGGGCGAAATGACGGAATTGCGGATTATGCCCTCTGGCATAAAAATGCGGCGGGCAATCATGATCCGGGTAGTCCTTCATCGAGAACGCATGCGGAACAAGATAATTGACGCCACGGACGAGCAGATGGTCGAGGATGTATTTCATGTCGCGGACGCCGAGCTTCCAGCCATATGCCCCGTACAATTCGCACATCGTCCGGCCCTTCTTGGCGGGATCGAGATGTCCGCAGGAGGAGCCGAGCTTGCCCAGCGCGTAATGATAGAACTCTCCGTCGCCCTTGACCACCCATACCCGCTCCAGCCTCGGGCCGCTCTTGATGACCTGGCCGCCGATCACGTCGATGCCGGCCATGTGCTGTCCGGCCATGGCCCTGAAATAGTGGCCCGCGCCGCTGCCCAGCCGGGCGTGCACGTTGTTGTCCTCGATGACATGGCCGATATACTCCACGCCGCGCGCCTGGCACCACTCGCCCAATTGCCGGCTGAAGTTGCGCTCATAGAGCCTGGTGACGATGTCCATATACGTGTGGCGGGAATGAACGCATCGCTGCATCTCCACGGAATCGGTCCACAGATACGGGAGATGGATGTACCACTTCTCACCCAGCGCTTCGATCATCAGCTGCCGCGCCTCTTCGCTCCAGGGGAGCGGCATCTCCTTCCGCCCGATGATCTCGTCGAACTGAAAGCCGGAGACGTTGCCGAAGGAAGGCTCATCGGAGAAGAAGCCGGCAAACGTCTGCCCGAAGTCCTGGGCATACCGTTCGTAATGGGGCTCATATACCGCTTCCAGCAGCGTGCTGACCGATTCCCGGTCGAGCATGTTGATGTAGGCGGGATTGCCTCCATCCGTCTTCGTCTCGTAGATGACGAATACGCGCCAGTTCCCCGGCGGCAACCGGACGGTCAGGAATTCGCCCGCCACGAGGTCGGTCAGGTCCATGATCGACCGTTCGCTGATCCGGCTATCGCTCACCAGCTCCGCTGCCACGACCGCCACCAGCTTGTTGTTCTTCTGTTCCTCCACATCCCTCGGCTTGCCGATATCCAGCCAGGTGAAGTTCGGCTTCAGCATCTTCGCGACATGGATCGTCACCTCGTGACTTGCGCCCCACACATCCGCGATATTGTAGTTGAGGTAGGTCTTTTTCCGATGCGGATATTTCTTCTCGATGTAACCGTTGGCATAGCCCGTTGGAAAATGCGCATCATCCAGCACCCAGACGCGCATGCCGCGCTTGCGCGCCTCATCCATGACGATGTCCAGGTCGCGCCACCACAGCGGCCCGGCAAAGTCGGGATGCGGCCTGGATTCGACGCAGACAGCGCCGATGCCGCACTCATGGATCCTCGCCATTTCTTCACGGATAACCTCTTCCGGTTCGCCTCTCATCCACAGGAAAGGGAGGATGTGATTCGATTCCCTGATGTTCATTCACCATCATCCTTCCAGAGCAATATGGGTAAAAAAGAATGCGCCTCGATCGGGAGGCGCATCATGGTAACCACCATATCGGTATGGGTCGACCTCGATCAGTTCAGCTTGCTCCATTCGTCGAGCTGTCTTTGCTTCTCTTCGATGATCTTGTCGATGCCGGCGTCCTTCAGCTTGCTGATGAACTCTGGCAGCTTCTCTTCAGGATCGAGCATGCCGGCCTCCAGAGCGCTTCTGTACTGGTCGATGACGTTGGTGACCGCGGCCACTTCCGTCTTCACCGCCGAGTTGTCGAAGCTGAAGCCCAGCGCTTTCGACTTGGCCGCTGACTTGTTGAACTGGTCCATCTTCACATTGATCTCCGGATCAGTGCCCTCCAGCGTGTAGGCCTGGAAGGTATCGCCGAACTGCCATCTGGTGGTTACGTTGTACGGATGGTTGCCGCCGTTCAGGCCGTCCGGATATTTGATGATGTTGTCGGCTACTTTCATATAGTGCGTGCCTTCGATGCCCCAGCTCAGCAGGTTGATCAGGTGTTTGTCCTTGTACAGCAGATTCAGGAACTCGATGGACTTCTCAGGCGTTTTCGCGTTCAGCGGAACCGCCCACATGAACGAGATGACCGTGCTGGTGGTGCTCGAAGGAGTGCGGTATTCCGCTACGACCATCTCGCGACCGGTGCTGTTGGACTCTTGCAGATGCAGACCAACCTTGGTTGGCGAGAAGTAGGAGAAGGCCTTGCCAGCCTTGACCAGATCCAGATGGACTTCCTTGGTCGTGGCCGCATCCTTGCTGATATAGCCCGCGTTGTACCATTCTCTCATCAGTTTCAGCCTTTCGGCATACTCCGGTGTTTCATACAGGTTGACGACCTTCATGTCGTTGTCGTAGTAAGGCAGGACACCCAGTCCGTCTCCCAGATCATCGTACCATTTGTCATGATAGAGCAGGGGAGCGTTCGAGGACGGAACGATCGGCGTCACATCCGGCTCATTGTCCTTGATCACCTTGAGGATAGGCGTGATATCCCAGAGCGACTTGATGGAGGAGATGTCGATATTGTATTTGTCCACCAGGTCCTTGCGCATCACCAGACCGGTACCGGCAGCCATATCCTTCATCGGCACGATGCCGTAGATCTTGCCGTTGACCTTGCTCGCACCCAGGAAATCATCACCAAGCACGCGCTTGATGTCCGGGCCATACTGCTCGATCAGATCATCCAGCGGCTGCAATTGTCCCCTGGCCACCTGGTTGTGATAGCCGAAGAACGGACTGACAATCATCAGATCCAGCTTCTCATTGCCGCTGAGCAGCAGGTTGGTCTTCTGCACATAATCGCCAGGCGAGATCATGGTGAAGTTGACCTTCATGTTGACGAGGTCCTTGATGTACTCGTTCACCGCATCCTGCACGAGCGCCAGATCCTTGACCGTTGTGCCGTCAGCGAAGAGCACGACCTCCAGCTCCGTGAGCTGCTGATTGTTCCCTGAGGATCCTCCGCTGCTTCCTCCCGACTGACCGGTATTGGACGAACCGCCTCCGGTGTTGGAAGTGCTGCCGCCGCTGTTGCTGCTCCCGCCGCCGCAGGCTGCGAGCACGAGCACCAGTGACAACAGGACAATGGCTATTTTCGCGAAACGTTTCATGTCAATCCCCCTCATTAAAAATCAATTGCAAGATCATCATAGCTTGTTAGCGCATTCATTTCTGCTTGATTTCAGACCCGGGATTATTGATTTTTCGACCTGGATCGGGAACGATGCGGAATTCTGCCTCGAGGCCCTCCCTGCTGTTGGGACCCGCATGAAGCTTGAATCGTCCCGGCTCCACCACATACTCCATCCGCTCATTGTAGAAGCCGAGATCGGCCGCCTTCAGCTCCATGGTCACCCGCTTCGTCTCCCCGGGCTCGAGCGCCACCTTGACGAAGCCCTTCAGTTCCTTCACCGGCCTGACCCTGCTGGCGACCAGATCCGTGACATAGAGCTGGACGATCTCTTCGCCGAAGCGGTTGCCGGTGTTCGTCACCTCGACCTCCACCGTCATCCGCCCGTCCGGCGTCATATCGGTCTGCGACAGCGAGAGCCGTTCATAGGCAAACGTCGTATAGCTGAGTCCGTATCCGAAGGGGTACAGCGGCTCGGTCGGCCCATCGATATATTTCGTCGTGAACTTGATCGGGCCGGTCGGTCTGCCGGTATTCGGATGGTTGTAGTAGATCGGCACCTGTCCGACGCTGTACGGGAACGTCACCACCAGCTTGCCGCTCGGATTGTAGTCGCCGAGCAGCACATCCGCGATGGCGTGCCCGCTCTCCGTGCCGAGCTGCCAGGCCTCCAGGATCGCATCCGCATGCTCCGCCACCCATGGGATGGTGAGCGGCCTGCCGTTGATCAGCACCACGACGAGCGGCTTGCCCGTCTGATGCAGGGCCTTGAGCAGATCCTCCTGCCTGCCGGGCAGATCGAGGCTGAGCCGGCTTGCCGCCTCCCCGCTCATGCTGGAGCTCTCTCCCACCACCGCGATGATGACGTCAGCCTGACGGGCCGCCTCCAGGGCTTCGGAGAAATCCGCGTCCTCGCCCGTGATCTCACAGCCTTTAGCATACAGGATTTGCGAGTCTTGTCCAAGCGCGTCGACGAGACCTTGCCGGATCGTCACCACATCCTTCGGGTCGCCTGAGACGGCCCAGGTGCCATGCATCTCCTCGGCATTGTCCGCCAGCGGCCCGATCAGCGCGATCTTCTTCGCCTGTTTGCCGAGCGGCAGGACATCGCGGTCGTTCTTCAGCAGCACGATCGAGCGGCGCGCCGCCTCCCTGGCCAACGTCCGATGCTCAGGAGCCAGCAGCACCTTCGCTTCCTGTTCGGGATCCGCCCGATACGGCTGATCAAACAGGCCCATGGCAAACTTGATCCTCAGCACCCGACGAACCGCTTCGTCCAGCACCGCTTCATCCAGAGTCCCTTCCGCCAGCAGCTGCGGCAGATCCTCCAGATACGTCCCCCTGCTCATATCCATGTCAACGCCCGCGCTCAGCGCCTTCAGGCTCGCCTCTTGCCGCGTCTCCGCGTATCCGTGCACCATCACCTCCGCCACGGCATTGGCATCGCTCACGACGAAGCCTTCGAAGCCGAACTGTTCCCTGAGCACCTCGGTCATCAGGTACCGATTGGCTGTGCAGGGCACGCCATTCAGGTCATTGAAGGCGCTCATGAACGTCCCGACTCCGGCCTCAGCCGCTGCCCGGAAGGGAGGCAGGTAGACTTCATGCAAGGTTTGCAGGGAGATATCCACCGTATTGTAGTCTCGCCCGCCGACGGCTCCGCCGTATGCGGTGAAGTGCTTGGCGCAGGCCAGCAGGGCGGACGGACGGGTCAGATCATCCCCCTGGAAGCCTTGCACCCGCGCTTCGGCGAACCGGGAGGCCAGGTACGGATCTTCCCCCGCTCCTTCCGCGATCCGCCCCCACCTGGGATCGCGCGCGATGTCCACCATCGGGGCGTAGGTCCAGTTGATGCCGCTCGCAGCCGCTTCCCTGGCGGCCGCTTCCGCCGTTCGCCTGGCCAGCTCGGGCTCCCAGCTGCAGGCTTCCGCGAGCGGGATCGGGAAGATCGTCCGGTAGCCGTGGATGACATCCAGGCCGAACAGGAGAGGGATGCCGAGCCGCGATTCCTCCACGGCGATGCGCTGCAGCTCATTCACCTTGGCCGCGCCGGCGACGCCGCCCATGCTGCCGATCAGCCCCGCGCGGATCTTGTCCTCCTGATAATCGCGATCCAGCTTGCTGAATTCCTCATGGGACATCTCCCCGTTCACCAGCTTCTGGATGATCTCATCCATGGTCATGCCGAAGGCTCCGAAGATGGACGGCGACAGCTGCACCAGCTGGCCGACCTTCTCTTCCCGCGTCATCTGCGACAGAAGCTCCGTGATGCGAGCTTCCACATCCTCACGTTTGAATGGCAAGTTCATCTCCTCCTTCACATCGTTAACCAGTCACCCGGCAAACCATCAGGTGCGTGAAATAACGTGAAATAAGAAGACCCCATCTTGCAGATGAGGTCTTGATTCTGGCTATACCCACCACATCTCGCCGATCGGTTCGCGCATCAGCAGCTGCTTCAGGTTGTTCACCGCTTTGGTGAATCCCTCGTCTGCGGACATCAGACCGTCCTCATGCTCGATGCTGATGACGCCGTCGTAGCCGACGAGACGCAGGGCGCTGAGAATATCCGCCCAAGTCTTCAGATCATGGCCGTAGCCCACCGTGCGGAACTGCCAGGCCCGATCCAGCATCTGCGTATATGGCTGCATGTCCGTCACGCCATGCCTGTTGACATTCACGGGATCGATGGCCGTATCCTTGGCGTGGAAGTGGTGGATCGCATTGTTACGGCCCAGGATATGCACCGCCTGCACCGGATCGATGCCCTGCCACCACATGTGGCTCGGATCAAGATTGGCGCCGATGCGCTCCCCTGCCGCTTCGCGCAGGCGCAGCAGCGTTCCCGGCGAATGCACGGAGAAGCCGCCATGCAGCTCCAGCGCGATATTGACGTTCAGCTCATCCGCCCTCCTGGCCACCTCGCGCCAGTAAGGAATCACCTTCTGCTCCCATTGCCATGCCAGCAGCTCCTGGTATTCATTCGGCCACGGAGCAACCGGCCAGTTGGGATATTTGGCGTCGTCGCTGTCGCCCGGGCAGCCCGAGAAGCCGACGACGGTCTTCACGCCCATGCGGCTGGCGAGTTCCAGGGTCTTCATGAATGCGTCGTGATAGCCTTGCGCGATATGCTTCTGAGGATGCAGCGGATTGCCGTGGCAGCTCAGCGCGCTGACCTCCAGACCGCGCGATTCGAATACTTTCCGATACGCATCCAGTTTCGCCCGGTCTTCCAGCAGTTCATCCAGGGGGCAATGCGCATGACCCGGGTATCCACCCGTGCCGATCTCCACTGCGTCCAGGCCCTTGGCCGCGATGTAATCCATCGCTTCTTCCAGGGGCTTCTGCGCGAGCAATACGGTGAAAACGCCCAATTTCATAACCAGCAACCTCCAAGTTCGCTTACTTGTCCAGCAGCTTGCGGCCCATCCGCATGAATCGCTCCGTCATCTCCAGGGCTCTGCCGGACAGATGGTCCTCGTATTCCGCCATGATGTATCCGTCGAAATCAGCATCCGCAATGACCTGCACGATATCCGGATACGGGATGCTCGCTTCTTCCAGCTGTTCGTCCAGATAATGGAACTTGCCGTGGAAGTGAATGACGTGCGGCATGATCCTCCTGAGTCCTTCCAGGTCCGGTTCCTTGTAGAAGGTCACAAACCCGTACATGCCCTGGAATGCCCCCATCACCGCATCGTTGGCGCCTGCGGACAGCAGCCGCTGTCTCGCTTCGTCACGCGGCACCCCTTCGTATCGCAGCTGAGCGGCCATCTTCAACAGCTCCAGCGGGGCGCCCCTGGCCAGCGCCTCATCCCAATGCGGCTTGTTCGGACGGATCGCGAAGCATCCGAAGTCCGGTATGAAGCCGATGTACTTCGACCCCGATCGTGCGATGACCTCCAGGTACTGCTGCATGACCGGCGTGGACGGCGTCTCCGGGTTATGGATCTCTACGCCGACTTTCACGCCGTAATGCTCCGCGTAAGGGGCCAGTCTGCCCAACGCGGACGGCGACAGCAGATACTGGACGCGCATGATCCGGCAACCCAGCTTGCTCGCGGTCCTGAGGTCGTTGATCGCCAGCTGCAACATCTCATCCTCGGTCAGGTCGCGGTCAGAGCGTAGGCCCCGGTCCGTATTGGCGCCATAGGAGACGAATTCGATGCCGTATGCGCTTGTCATCGCCTTGAACTCTCCCAGTACCTGATCCGTCACATAGGGATAGGAGGGCAGCATCTGCGTGCCGACCAGCTCGAAGCCTTCCGCTCCAAACTCCGCCGCCGTGCGGATGCAATCCTCCAGGGACATCTTCCCCTTGATATATTCATCCGTGAAGCAGTACAGGGAGATTCCCAGCCTGATATTGCCCATTCGTTGTCAGCCTCCTTTGCCGCGGGCTATAGAGCCAGTGTCTTGCTGCCCGAAGCATCCAGCGTGGCGTAATCATGCGCCTGCTTGCTGCCCGGAGTGGCCATGTAAGGAATGCGCAGTCTCAGGGTCAGCTCGATGTGATGCGACCCTGGCGCAAGCCCGCCCGGCTTGTAAACCTTGATCGTGGCCGGCTCGATCACCCGCCAGAACTCCGAGATGAGGCCGGGCAGCTGGCTCAGGGCGAATTCCTTGCCATGCAGGCAGAACGTGATATCCTCCGCGGGAACTTCCTCCCCGTCCACACGGAGAGCGAACTCCCTGATGCAGGAGAGGTAGTGTCCGCGATAATTGCTCAGGCGGATCTGAAATTCATAGCCCAACTTCCTGCCGCCCACATAGGTGTGCTTCAGGCTGTTGTCGCAAACAGCATCCACAAACGGCAGCTTCATCATGAACGCCATTTGTGTTCCCCCTTTCCGAGAGATGCGTAACCGAACCGGTTACTCCTTGTCGAACACGATTTCCTTGCCGGTTTCCGCCGATTTGTAGATCGCATCCAGGATCTTCGTCACCACGAAGGCCTGCTCCGGGTGCACCAGCGGCTCCTTGTCATGGCGCACCGCATCCAGCCATTGCTTGGCCTCCAGCACGCCAGGCGCGCTTGAGCCGCCTTCGAAGTAAGCGATATTGCCCGACGCGGAATTTCTCTCCTCCACCAGCATGCCGTGACGCGCCGTGTTGAAGATCAGCTCGTTGGTCGGATAGCTCATGCCGGCCTTGATCTCCGCGCCCGCCTTGGTTCCGCACAGCGTGACCGCCGCTTCTCTGGAATCCGTCACATTCAGCGCCCAGGATGCTTCCAGGAAGATGGTCGCGCCGTTCTCCATCTTGATGAAGCCGAAGGCCGAATCCTCCACCTCGAAGCTCTCCGGATCCCATGGGCCGAACAGGTTGCCCTGGGTGGCTTCCGGCAGATGGCCCAGCTTGTGGAACACCGAGCCGGTGACCGATACGGGCTTGTAGTTGTTCATCATCCACAGGGTCAGGTCAAGGGCATGCGTGCCGATATCGATCAGCGGGCCGCCGCCTTGCTGCGACTTGTCCGGGAATACGCCCCAGGTCGGAACGGCGCGGCGACGAACGGCATGCGCCTTGGCGAAGTAGATCTCCCCGAGCTCGTCATTGCGGCAAGACTTGTACAGCGTCTGAACTTCCTGTCTGAAGCGGTTCTGGTAGCCGATCGTAAACTTCTTGCCCGACTTCTTCCATGCGTCCAGCATCGCCTGGGCCGCTTCCGTGGTGTGGGCCATCGGCTTCTCACACAGCACATGCTTGCCCGCTTCGAAGGCGGCCACCGTGATCGGGCTGTGCATCACATTCGGGGTGAGCACGTACACGATGTCGATCGACTCGTCCTTCAGCAGCTCCTGATAGTCCTTGTACACCTTGGCATCCGCCGTGCCGTATTCCCGGGCGGCTTTCTCCGCGCGTTCCACGATGATGTCGCAGAATGCCACCACTTCACATTCGTCCTTGAGCTGCGCCAGTGCCGGCAGATGCTTCTGGTTGGCGATGCCGCCGCATCCCACGATGCCAATTCTCAATTTGTCCATGTCATATCCCTCCTGAGAAAATGTCCATTCATCACAGCGTCACCAGGTTGTCCGGCCAACATCAATCATTAACATGTTGTAAACCTTGGAGACATGCGATTGCGTCGGAAACGCAACATGCAGCTGTCTCCACTACCATTATGCGTCCCGTTCCCTGGCGTCTCTACCCGAAAGCCGACCATCCATTGTTGAAATTCAGACCTATCCGTTCAGACGGGGAGCCCCTGAAGCCGTTCAGACCTCTCCGAGCCAACGACCGATCACGGTGAATCGTTGGTATCGTCGGTCCAGCCCGGTCAGACGACCGGCCTCACCTGCCGAATCCGTCACCTGCCCGGTCACACGCCGACCTTGACCTTGTTGAAGGCATACGGCTCGCGTCGGGCCGCCGATTCGTAGAAGCCGTCGACGATCTCCATGAAGTACACGCCATGCCGGGCGGGAGCAAGCGGCTCCTTCCCCTCAGCCACACACTCGGCGAAATGTTGAAACTCGTTGATCAGCTGGATGTTCGGATCGAGGCGCGGCAGGATGTCCACACAGGTGCCCCCGATCTCGGAGAACAGCTTCAGCTCCCCGTTGACGTAGCTGACGCCGCCCTTCGTGCCCAGCAGCTCGTAGTAGACCTTGTCCTGTTCAATATTGGACGCCCAGCTGAATTCGAAGCTGACCGTCGCGCCGTTCTCCAGATGCAGCATCCCGACGGCGCTGTCTTCCACATCGAACACCCCGGCCGGATCGCCGATGTATCCGTTCCGATTCCGGGTGGTCGTATGGGCGAACGTCTGATGGGTGGACCCGACAATATACGAAGGGGTGGGCAATCCCATGAAGTACAGGACCAGATCCAGATAGTGGGTGCCGAGATCGATCATCACCCCGCCGCCGGACAAGGCGCGATTCGTAAACCACGTTCCCCGTCCCGGGATGCCGCTTCTTCTCACCCAGCCGGCCCTCGCCTGATAGATCTCGCCCAGCAGCCCCTGGTCGATGCACCGCTTCACGAAGACCGATTCATTGGTCATTCGGTTGTTCAGGCCGACCATCAGCGCCTTGCCCGAAGCCTGTTGCGCCGCCAGCATCCGCCGGGCCTCGCTTCCGTTCAACGCCATCGGCTTCTCGCAATGGACGTTCACCCCGGCCCCCAGCGCCTGGATGGCAATCTCCGCATGCATGGCATTCGGCGCGCATACGCTGACGATATCCAGCTCCTCGTTGCGCAGCATCTCCCCGTAGTCGGTATACACACGGGCGAAGCCGTAGGTCTCCGCGATGCGCTTCGCCCGCCCGATATCCACGTCGCACACGGCGACCAGTTCGATGCAGGGAAGGTGCCGATAGCCGTTGATGTGCTTTTTCTCCGCATTTTTCCCGGCTCCGATGATGCCGTATCTCAATTTCCTCTCCATAGCCTGCTCTCCTCTCTCAACCTCTGCACAGCAATTCGTTCATGTACCGGATCGTGTAATCGATCCCCCGCTCGCCAAGCTCCCCTGTCCACACCTGCGAATGCGGCTCGATGCTCAGGCCCCCGCCATAGCCACTGGCCCGCAGCAGGGCGATGAAGGCTGGCCAGTCGGTCTGATCCAGTCCGGCAGGCGGATCATCGACGCGTTCGCCGCCGACGATGAGCGACCCCTTCAGATGGACATGCCGGAAGCGATGCCCCCAGTCCTTGGTCTCCTGCAGGTAATCGCCGCCGAAATATCGGCTGTGCGACGGATCGAACTTGATCCCCAGCTCCGGCAGATGCCCGTGGATGATCGTCCAGGCCATCGGATTGTGCACGAAGTTGACCTTGCGGCAATTATAGGCCGAGATCGTCACGCCCCTGGACCTGCCGTACTCGATCAGCTTCGAGAAGAACTCGATCGCCTCCGTGCAGTTCTCGTAATAGGACAGCCCCTCCACATAATTGCACCCGCTGACAAAGTTGGGGCAACCCAGGTCGCTCGCCACGTCGATCAGGCGATAGCAGATCTCCAGCTCGCTGCCGATGATCCTCCCCTGCCGGTCGATCCGCTCAGACTTCCATCTGCCGATGGAGGCCACCCCGATACCATACTCCTTCATCCATTGTCCGAGCTTGCGGCGCTCATCATACAAGGCTTGACCGTCGTTCCCTTCATTGATGCAGAATTCCAGAAAGTCCAGTCCCTTTCCGGCCGCCATCCGGAAGCTTGCCTCCGTCGGTTGGGCGATGATTCCCAGCTGCATCCGTTGACTCCCTCCCATACTTGGTCATAAGACGTTTACTCGTTATTAATCATTTACTTTGTGTTAACATCTTGAGCATAGCACACCTCTGTTACCGCTTGCAATCCTTTTCGAACCCGCGGTTCAGCCCCCATTCATCGATGCATTTCCCTGAAGGTCGCCGGCGTCATCCCCTCTTCCTTCCGGAACACCTTGCAGAAATAGCTGACATCCTCATAACCGCAGCGCCTGCCGATGTTTCGGAGCGGCTCGTCCGGGTAACGCACAAGCAGCGTCTTGGCATGGGAGATGCGAACGTCGGTCAGATAGTCCAGGATGGTGAATCCGGTGATTTTTTTGAACAGATGACACAGATATTCCCTGGACATCTTCACTCTGTCCGCCAGTTCGGCCAGCGACACAGGTTCCATGTAATGCTGGTTGATGTAGTCCATGATGAGGTGCACGATGTGGCCCTGCTCCTGCCGATGCTTGTGGCCCGATGCCAGGGAGCCGGAGCTTCTCGCAAGTTCCAGCAGGATCCCGTAAAGCAGCTGTGAATACTCATACATCGTCGCATGACTCGAGACATGCAGGCCGTAGAGTTCCTCCATGAGCCTCGCCGCCTGATCCGGCCGATCCACCCGATACACGCCCGAACGCCGGATTCCCGCACTTTCGAAGAAAGGCTGGACGCCATACCCGACAAAACTGATATAGTGAACCTTCCACTGTCTGCTTGTGGCTTGGTATCGATGGCCAACATCCGGATACAGCAGCATCCCTTCCCCCTCTTCCACCGCATGCTGATGCCCGTCGATCTCCAGCACCCCGGCCCCCTCGATTGTCTGAATCCACTGGTAGAGGGGCAATCCCTCAGGCCGATGGATGCTCTCCTGAAGATGATCAAGGCCCAGCGAGTAGAGGACGAAGGGAAGCTGCAAGCTGAACTCCGACTGCCTGACAAAGAACATTTTCCTGCTCATATCTCCGATCCCACCGTTCAGGATACCTTAATATTGTCATATCAATGATTAATATTCTCCGATTTACCTCGGCTTCTTTCAATTCTACTATATTAATATAATACCATACCCGAAAGGAGATCCGATCCTGATGACCCGCATACCGCATATCCGATTGATGGACGGCATCCCGACGCTCTTCGTCCATGATGAACCGTTCATCGCACTGGCCGGTGAGGTCCACAACTCCAGCGCCTCGAACCTGGAGTATATGGAGCGAGAAGTCTGGCCGTATGTGACAAGCCTGAATATGAACACGCTCATCGTCCCCGTTTACTGGGAGCTGATCGAGCCGGAGGAGGGCCGCTTCGACTTCTCCCTGGTGGAAGGGCTGATCCGGCAAGCCCGAAGCCATCGGATGCATCTGATCCTCCTGTGGTTCGGACTGTGGAAGAATGCCGAGTCTCATTACGTTCCGGCATGGATGAAGAAGGATACGGCGACCTATTTCCGCGCCCGCAAGGCCAATGGCGAGGCGATGAATTGCATCTCCCCGCTGTGTGAAGCGGCCGTGCAGAAGGACGCCCATGCGTTTGGCCGATTAATGGAATACATCCGAACCATCGATGGGGAAGAGCATACGGTGATCGTGATGCAGGTGGAGAATGAGATCGGCCTCCTCGGGACCGATCGGGATTACTCACCGGCGGCCCATGCGGCATTCCGCCAGGCCGTACCCGACTGCGTCGCGGCAGAGTTCCAGGTATCGGGAACGTGGGAGGAAGCCTTCGGCCGCGATGCGGGAGAATCCTTCATGGCCTACCATTTCGCGCGAGCCGTCGAGACCATCACGAGAGCCGGGCAGAGCGCCTACCCGCTACCCTGCTACGCCAACGCGTGGCTGGAACAGTTCCCTTGGTATGCCGGATCCTATCCGAGCGGCGGTCCCGTCCGCAAGGTGCATCGGATGTGGAAGCTCATGGCTCCGTCCCTGTTCTGTCTGGCGCCGGATATCTATGTGCCTTACGTGCCTGATGTGATGGACGAATATACCTATGAGGGCAACCCGCTCTTCATCCCGGAGGTCCGCAAGGATGCCGTCGCCGCCACCTATGCGCTGTATGCGGTGGGCGGATGCAACGCCATCTGCTATGCGCCGTTCGGGATCGAGGACCTGCTCAAGGGCCCGGAGCATCTGGACAAGCCGCCGCATGAGGTGATGATCCAGCTGAACATTGATCCTTCGGCATTTGAGATCGAAGGCAGCGCCGCTTATCTGGCAAGAAGCTATTCGATCATCGAGCATTTCAAGCCGCTGTATCTGCGATACCGGCATACCGGCCGCTTGCAAGCCTTCGTGAAGCGCCACGAGCACGACTACGGCAAGCTCCTGCACTTCAGCCGTTACGATATTCTCGTCAACTATCCGCCCAGGGCGCCTCGCAAGCCAGTGGGGGGAGGCATGATCCTTGAGCTCTCGGAGCATGAGTTCATCGTCATCGGAACGATGTTCCGCCTAAGGTTCCTGACCAAGCCCGGGAAGCAGGAACAGGCGGCCATCCTGCACCTGGAGGAGGGAGAGTTCGTGAATGGCCGATGGGTGGCGGGACGCGTCCTGAACGGCGATGAGAGGATGAGCGTGCAGCTGAAGGATATGCCCGCTGCGTATCGCATCGTGCTGTATGAGTATTGACGCATGCCAGACAACAAGGGGACCGACGCTGCTCCTCAGTCCCCTTGTCACGCTATCATCGCCTGGCCTGTTGCTGATCACGCAGCTATGACAAATGGACGGGCTCCGTATCGCAGCTGATACCAAGCCCGTCCTTGTTCATTCACACCAATATCAATGTTCTCTTGTGCGGCCTGTTGCCCAGAGCGGTATCCGCAACGGGCGGCAGATAGGAGGAGCTGAAGGCAAAGTGAACCTCCACTTCATGCTTGCCGCTGGCCAGACCGCCTTCCTTGGCCACCGTCAAGGTGGCAGGCTCCAGCAGTCCCCAATGCACATCTCCCCGTTCGGCCAGCTCGGACTGTCGATAGGTCACGCCATTGATCGTCCAGGTGATCTGATCGCCGCTGAACGTCTCTCCATCCACCGTAACCGTTGCCGGACGGAGCTGCGACAGCCAGAGCCCCCGGTAGTGCACAAGGCGGATATTGATCTGGAATCCGACGATCTTCCCGTCCTGTTCCACATTCCGGAAGCCTCTCTGTTGGATGCAATGTCTCTCAAGCACTCTGAATCCCTCCTATTCACCCAGAAGTCTCTTCAGCATGACATGCTGCTTGCGCACCTGATCCACCGCATAGCCGGGCTCGTTCTTCCACGGTCCCTCGTATTCGCTGATCAGGTATCCATCCCAGTTGTGCTCGATCAAAGTCTGCACGATCTTCTCATATGGAATCGTCACTTCCACGAAGTCATCGGACATCTTCACGAACTTGGCATGGCAGCAATACACATAAGGCAGCAAAGGAATGATGTCTTCCACCGGGCTGTGTTCCGACTCCGGCATGATAAAGGCGCCAGGCTCCCATTCGCTCTCAGGCAGGCGGTTCGTCTCGAAGACGCCGAAGTCGACGTTCAGTCCGAAATGCTTCGTTCCCGTCTTCTCGATAAACTCGACATAATCCTCAACCATCTTCGACTTCAGCAAGGTCGGCGCATGGATCTCCGGACACATGCGAACATCGTACTTCTCCGCCATCGGCAGAGCCATCTCGATAAACTCGCGCCAGTTGCGCACAGGCGTAAGCTCATTGTCGATCACGCCCAGCTTGGTGCGCAGCACCTTGAAGCCCATCCGATTCGCCAGCTTGAAATCGCGGATCAGCATCTCATAGGACTCCTGGGAAGTGAGTTCCCGACCTTGATACATGCGGGAATCGACCCAGTGGCCATATTCCGCGGGCACCAGCTTATACTTGTCGATCAGCCGATCCCAGTTCTCCAGCCATTCCTCGCTTGGATTCGGGTATCCTTCGATGTGACCGTTCGCCAGAATCTCCACACCGGTCGCGCCGATGCTGTGAATCTCGGCGAGCGCGTCTTCCAGCGTCATCGTGACCCCATATTCAGCCGAATAACTGTAGAGCGAGACGCCGCGTTTCGGTTTGCCGACTGACTGTTTGCTCATGACTGCATCAACTCCTTTGGAGGTACTGTGATATCAGACAACCCGGGTCTTCCGTGCACCTTCATCTTAACCCCTTCATCCTGCCATCCTCTACCCCAAAACCGACCCGTAGTTGTCGAATATCCGACCTCACACAGCCGCCATCCCGTCAGCCTTCCGTATAATCGAACCACTCGAAGCTGGCGGTATTGTCGCTGTTCGCCCCGTTCGAACTGCCATATACGCCGATCAGGGTGCCGACCATGCAGCCGACGGATTCCGGATTGATCAGCCTCCCGTCAGCGTTGCCGTGCAGCAGCCTGAGCTGCTTCTCATCGGTGCCATAATAGAACTGAAACGCCTGCTCCTCCGCCACGATGCGGAGGATGATCTCGCCTGGCTCCACTTCAGCCGCCGCAAGCACCTGTTCCGTCGTCTCCGCCCGGAAATGCGGCAGATGCGGATATCCCTCCACCTCGCCGGTACATTGGACGACCCGCAGGATCTGTTTGCCCTGCTCCATCGTGCGCTCCAGCCGGAACTGGTGATTCATGGCCTGCATCACGACCAGCCCGGCCGCTTCGTGCCCGGATGCGGCCGTAAACGTCATGCGGGTCGTGGCGGAGAAACTCGGCTGCCGCTGGCGTCGCCCGATGAAGCTGACGTTCGGAACCCGGTACTCCCGGCCAACCTTGCTGAAATCGATCTTCTCCAGCTTCGGAGTCATGGAACGGGGCAACAGCTTCAGGGTCAGCCTGCTGTTCGCCAGGGAATAGAAATCCTCATAAGGGGTGCCGAAGAAGACCCAGTCCATGCCCAGCTGCTCCCCGTCGAAATCATCGCGTATCGGGGCTTGCGGAGCAGGAGAAGGAGGCAGGTCAGGCGCCGGATAGCTCCATTCGACCTTGCCGGTGCCCGGGCTGATCACCGGCCATCCGTCCTCCCACACGACGGGAGCGATGAAGGTCTCCCGGCCCAGGTTCTTGTGATACCCTCCGATCAGGCGGGAACCCAGCATGACGGCATACCATTCGCCGTTCGGGAGCTCGACCAGATCGGCATGTCCGACGTTGCCGATCGGATACAGCTTGCCGAGGTGCCGGTGCGTCATGATCGGATTGCCCGCATAGCCTTCGTAATCCCCGAATATCGAACGGCTCCTGGCAACCGTCACCGCATGGAAATGCTCGGTTCCTCCCTCGGCGATGACCAGGTAGTAATACCCGTCCTTCTTGTAGAGATGGGGAGCCTCCGGCGAAGCGCAGTTTTTCAGGGCTCCGCCCCAGATCGACTTGCTCTCGCCCTTCAGGCACATGTTCTCCAGATCGATCTCGCTGATCCAGATCACCTGATCGCCCGGCGTGCCGTCGGGATTCCGATCCCGCCTCGTCCCCGTGAAGTAGGCCCTGCCGTCGTCATCGAAGAACAGGGACGGGTCGATGCCCGGCGCATCCGGCAGCCAGTGCATCTCCGACCACGGCCCCCTGGGATCCGTCGCGGTGACGATGAAATTGCCCCGGTCGCTGAAGTTCGTCCCGATGACATAGAACATCCCGTTATGATAACGGATCGTCGGCGCCATGATGCCGTTGGTCATATGCTCCGCCGTCACATGAAGCTGCGACTTGCGGTCGAGGACGTGGCCGATCTGTTGCCAATGGATCAGATCGGTGCTGTGAAAGATCGGGATGCCGGGAAACAGCGAGAAGCTTGAGGTGATCATATAGAAGTCATCGCCGACCCGGCAGATCGACGGATCCGGATAGAAGCCGGGGAGGATGGGATTGCGCAACAGCCTGGTATTCATCTGGTTCACGTCACATCGTTCTCCTTCCGTTTCGTTTTCAAATTTCCTCAAAAGGCACCACCTGCCGCAGCCTGTCCGACAGCATCGCCGCATCGATCAACCGCATCACTCTCAGCACCTGCTCATTCTTCACGACGATCTCCGCCTTGCCCTCGATCGCTTCCACCACATTGCGGTAGAAGTCGCGCACATCCGTCTGAATCCGCGGCAACGGCTCCACCGTGACGGAGTTGTCCTCGCGCGGCGCCATCGTCTTGGTGAAGCCGGCGCCGGCCACGATCGGCTGCGCATCCTGCGAACCCTGATCCGCGAGGCGAACGACTCGCCCGTTCATCTCCCAATCCTCGATCACGGCCGTGCCCTGCGTGCCGGCCGCATACCATTTCGGCAAGGCGATGAAGTGGGTCGTGCCGACTTCCACCAACGCCGTCTTGCCGCTCTCGAAGGTGAGCAGCAGCTTGAAGCCGTCATCCACCTCGCTCCCCGTCACATGGAAGAGCTGGCAATACAAGCGGGTCACCTTCTCGGGAATCATCAACAACAACCGGTCCAGCAGATGAACGCCCCAATCCAGCATCATGCCGCCGCCGAACTCCTTCTGCTTGCGCCAGTCCCCGGGGATGCCGCGCGAGCCATGCACCCTCGTCTCGATGTAGAACAGATCGCCGATTCGCCGTTCGTCCACGATCCGCTTGACCGAGAGGTAATCCTCATCCCAACGGCGGTTCTGATGCACCACGAACAGCTTGCCCGTCTGCTCGGCGACCTTCAGGATCTCCTCCAGCTCCTGGCTGTTCAGCGTCACCGGCTTCTCGCAGATCACGTGCTTGCCGGCCTGAAGCGCCTGAATGGACAGCTCCTTGTGGACATGGTTAGGCGTCGCGATCAGAACGATCTCCACATCAGGATCATGCAACACGGAAGCATAATCCGCGTAGGCGTGGATCGACGCCTCTGTTGCCGCCTGCAGACGGGCCGGGTCTATATCCCATACTCCCGTGAGCCGCATGACCTCCGTCGTCCCGATGAGCCGCGCATGTTGACCGCCCATGCCTCCATAGCCAATGATCGCGATCCCGTAAGATCTCTTGCTCATCTCCATCCATCCTTTCCCATGATACTGTCGATAGCCTGACAGCTTAATCATGGATGGATCAGGCTCGCAGCGTCAATCTCGAATACCCGACTTTGGAAATTATTTCCATCTGAATTTCAACAATCCGACTTCATCCATAGAAAAAAGAGCCAGTGTCTCTGACACTAGCCCTGATCCGCCGATTCCCGCTTCGCCCTTCGCTCCCGGGCGGCGAACAGGATCATCCCAAGCAGCAAGACGAGTGAACCGAACAGATACGGGAAGGTATGCCGCACATCGTACAGCACCCCCGCCGCGAGCGGCCCGAACACATTGCCGATACTCATGTACGTGTTGCCCAGCCCCTGGACATAGCCCTGTTCATGTTCGCCTGCGCGTGTGGACAGCAGCGTGCTGATGGCGGGACGAAGCATCGACTGGGATGCGAAGAACACCATGGACACGAGCAGCACATAGATGAGATCGCCCCATGCCAATAGCAGGGACAGGGTGCAGGCCGCCAGGAACAGGGAGCCGTTGATCAACCGGACCGCCCCGTAGCGCCTGATCAGCCGCGATAACAGGAAATACTGGACGATCACCCCCATGATCGCCCCGGAGGTGATGATGATCGAGATCTCCCTGGAGGTGTAGGCGTAATAATCGTTCGCAAGCAGCGGAAATGCCGTCTCGAAGTTCATCAGGCCGAAGTGCAGGATAAAGCCCAGGATCAGCAGGATGAAGTACGGAGCATGAAACGAACGGGCGATGCTGCTGAAGAGCCCCGCATCTCCTCCAGGGCGCGGTGCAGCTCCCTGCCCGTGCGCCTGGCTCCTGCGGGTCTCGGGAAGCCAGAACACCGTCAGCGCCGCCAGCAGACTGAGCACGGCAGCGGTATAGTAGGGCGCGCGTATGCTGATCTCGGCCAGCAGACCGCCGATCCCCGGACCGACGGCCATGCCCAGGCTGACGGAGGCGCTGATCCACCCCATGCCCTTGGCCCGGTTCTCCCGGTCCGTCACGTCGGCCACGTAGGCCATGGAGGCGGGCATCGAGAAGCCCAGGCCGATCCCGCCGATCATGCGCGACAGGTACAGCAGCCCGATATGATCGGCCACCGCGAACAGGAGATGCGAGATGCCGTTCATGATGAGACCGGCGAGCAGCATCGGCCTGCGCCCGAACCGGTCCGCCCATCTCCCGCCTATGGGCGAGAGGAAAAATTGCATGATGCCGAACATGGCCACGAGCAATCCCGCGGCCATCCCGCTCGCATGGAAATAATCCAGGTAAGCCGGCAGCACGGGGATGATGATGCCGACTCCGAGAAGCACTATGAACGTATTCAACATCAACAGGAACAAAGGTATCTTCTTCATAACTTCATAACGTCTCCCGCTTCAATGTAAGAGTCAATATTTTGCCTGGTTCACTATTCCAACCAAAGAATATTATCGCTTAAGCGGGGAGCCGCGTTCTACCACGAAAGAGACCTGTGATTGTCAATTTTACGACCACCAGCAACGGAAAGGGTTCCCTCACGCCATCACCCCGTGAAGGAACCCCTGCCATCCTGCTCTCCTGTTCAGTTGTTCGGCTCCACATGCACATGAACCTCATAGATATCATGCTGCTCTTTCAACGCCTGCTCCACCCGGGTGGAGATATCATGCGCCTCGCCAATGTTCAGGGAGGAATGAACGGTGATCACAATATCGAGAACTGCATTGTTGCCGTAATATCTCCCCTTGATATCCCTGATCTTCTTCACTCCCGGCACGGTCTGGATCGTCTTCCGATACTGCCGGATCTTCTCGTCGTCAAAGCCGTCGGTGAGCTGATGGCTCGCCTCCCGGAAGATGCCCCATGACGTATGGCAGATCAGCAGGCCAACGGCAACGGCCGTCACTCCATCAAGCCAGGGCATGCTGAGCTGGGAGCCGAAGATCCCGATCGCTGCGCCGATGCTGACCCAGGCGTCGGACAGGTTATCCTTGGCGGCTGCCATCAGGGATTGGCTGTTGATCCTGGACGCCAGGCCCCTGTTGTATCGATACACCCCGTACATGGCCAGGGCGGAGAACAGGCCGAACCATCCCGCGATCATATCCGGCGATTCCCGGTCTCCCGCCGCCAGTGCGGAGCCTGCCGAGAACAACACCTGCAGCCCGACGACGAACATGATGAACGATGCGATCAGGGAAGCGATGGCTTCGCTCTTCCAATGTCCGTAGGCATGGTCGCGATCTGGCGGCTTCCGGGAAAGCCTCAGTCCGATCAGGACGGCCAGCGAAGCCATGATGTCCGTGGCGTTGTTCAACCCATCCGCACTCAACGCATGCGAATCGGCCAGATGGCCGATCAACAGCTTCAAGGAGGACAAGATCAGGTACGCGACGATGCTGATGATCGCGCCCTTTTCTCCCCTCTTCAAGTCTCTGTACTTCTGTTCATCCATCTTGTCTGTCCTCCACGATCTCATTGCCACCATCTAGTGTAGCAGTTCAAGGTGGAGTGGGTCTATGCAAACATTGTTGTCCTCGGAAAGACAAGTTTCCTTACATATAAAAGGTTGCGCAGGGGCAAGAAAAGCACTTATTATATTTATGATAATGTAAATTTGATTACCCACTGTCTAAATTATCTAGTATATTGAATTCAGTTCCTTAATAAGGACTGCAATTGTTTCGATGTTGGATCGCGCGCTTGCCGCGGGAGCCACGGCCTCCTATGTCTTGATGGACAGTTGGTTCACGCACGCCCCCCTCATTGGGGAAATCACATCCCGTGGGCTCCATGTGATCGGCA
>Ga0310833_100422_pt1 | contig 33373 bp, 38 predicted proteins | sample SM_ome_FD_201312 | JGI IMG/M metagenome (GOLD analysis project Ga0310833, IMG submission 201312) | Sorghum-adapted microbial communities enriched on stacked mutant (SM) sorghum from Joint BioEnergy Institute, Emeryville, California... ...
CGCCCATCAGTTGGATGCACTCTATAACTATATGGCGGAGCGCCTCATTGAGGCCAATATGAAAAAAGACGTCACAGCTGTCCAAGAAGTGTTGCAGCTGACGACGACGATTGCTACAGCGTGGAATGAAGCGCTAAAAAGCGGCATTTCATCGGTGCAGCCAGTGCATAAGCAAAAAGCCGCGGCTTACGAACAATTCATCACCTATGAGAAATAAAAAACAAAGGAGCGAATGTCTATGAGAATCAATCATAACATTCAAGCACTCAACGCCTACCGCAACTTGGCGGCCAATCAATCGAGCATTTCGAAAAACTTGGAGCGCCTCTCCTCTGGTTTGCGCATCAACCGTGCGGCTGACGACGCAGCGGGGCTTGCCATTTCGGAAAAAATGCGCTCGCAAATTCGCGGCCTGCAAATGGCGGAACGGAACGCGCTCGATGCGATTTCGCTCATCCAAACGGCGGAAGGGGCGTTAAACGAAGTCCACAGCATCCTGCAGCGGATGCGCGAGCTGGCTGTGCAGGCGGCGAATGATACGAATACGTCTGAAGACCGAGAAGCGATTCAAAAGGAAATCAATCAGTTGACATCTGAAATTAACCGGATTGCCAATTCCACCGAATACAACACGAAAAAATTGCTCAATGAGTCCGTTTCCAGCCAAGCGAGAAGTGTGCAAATTGCTCAAGGTAGCTTTTCAGCAGGCGGCACAACAATCGATGGAGCGAGCCTGAAGCTGGACCCGGAAAGCACGATGGTGGCTGGAAATTATAAAGTGAAAATCGAAGATGTTGCTACGAAGTCAATACAAAGCACAGGACCAGCTGCCGGCGGGGTGCAACAAATCACACTGGATGCAACATCAAACTTGACGGTCGGTAATACATACGGGGTGAAAATCGAACAGCAAGATGTGAAAGTTATTACAAACAATCCGGGATCGTCGCCGGCCATTGATACGGTATCGATCGCGCCGAACTCCCCGTTAAGCGATGGAACAGTGAATCTCGTGATCCGTCGCACGAATACTGTGAACAACTTCCAATCAGGTGGCACGGGTCTGACAGGAGTGCAAGTTTCGGCCTCTGCAGATCTAGATCCAAATGATACGTTTGTGATAGAAACAAAGTCCCAAGCTTCTGGTGTGCAAAACGGGACGGCCAATGGTCTATATATTACGAATGTCAATATTGACTCTAGCAAATTTTCACTAAAAGGTGAAGATTTCCGGCTCGTCTATACAGAAACGTCACCAGGATCCGGCCAGTTCACGGTAACTTTGCAAGATAAAAACGGGAATGATTTATCCCAAGCGGTCATCTTAGATAATAACCAACAAAACTACGAGTTTTATGATTTATCTGGCAACAAACTTGGTGTTTCCTTTACGACGATTTCCGGTATCAACGGAACACTAGCGGCAGCAAGTGAAAACGGAAAATACAATGAATTTGATATTGATATTGCGCTGTCTTTAAAGAAAAATGGCACGCAAATCGGAACGGCTGTCATCACTCCGACAGATGGGACGGCTGGCAATGTGACCATTAACGGTTCGGATGGGATTAGCTACACAATCAATCATAACGGATATGCCAGCACGAACATCAATCGAACAGCAACGTTCGGCATACAGAGTATGCTTTCATACTCGACCGATGGAGCGACGTTCACGACGTTTAATGCAGGTGACAATCTGACCTTAAATGGCGGCATTTTCGTTGATACAGCCGACAATATCACTGATTATACGACAGGGGATACGACCGTGCAGATTGACGTTGGCACGACGTCATCGTATACAGCCACGCTGGTTGATGACGTGGGAAACGCACTGTCCGGCGTACCGATGCTCGTCGTTGACAATAACGGCGTGTATTCGTTTGGCAGCGGCACAGGCGTTTCGTTTACGACTGACACATTGTCAGCAGGAACACGGACGTTTACAGTAGGGGCAACCATTGCGACAAAAGCAACGTTAAGCACGAACGGCGTTGAGGTTGAGACGTTGAACAATATCGCCCCGAATACGACATTGCGTTTCCAAAACGGCGATCTGACGATGAATATCGGTGCGCTAACGAATGGTGAAGCTTCCTTTACGATCACAGGAGGGACGAACGACCAGTCGCTGAAAATTCAAATCGGCGCGAATGAAGGACAAATGCTCAGTGTTGGTATTGACGATATGCGTGCGCTCGCGTTAAAACTTTCCGGCAACAGCGCCGGTGGAACGGTTTCATTTACAAACCATTTAGGGGAGACCGTCACCGCCTACTATACGAACACGGCTGGCGTCAACAATGACGGCGTGACCGAATATGCCCTCGACGTCACGACGCATGAAAAAGCGACATCGGCCGTAAAAGTCTACGATTACGCAATCTCTCGGGTATCAGAGCAACGTTCGAGCTTAGGTGCCGTCCAAAATCGCCTTGAGCACACGATCAATAACTTGAAAACAGCGGAAGAAAACTTGACCTCATCTGAATCCCGCATCCGTGATACGGATATGGCGATGGAGATGGCGGAGTTTACGAAAAACAACATTTTGACGCAAGCGGCGCAGGCGATGCTCGCGCAATCGAACCAGCTGCCGCAAGGGATTTTGCAGCTGCTAAAAAGCTAATTGAGTCCGCAGTGGGCGGGGCAATAACGCCTCGCCCTTTTGCTATGATTGTGCGATAATGGTCATAACAAGAGGTGAAAGGCAATGGAAGTGCAAAAAGTAACGCGCGCCAGTATCGCGAACGTCAGCCGCAAGGACAACACGGCGATGGAATCGGTGTCATTTACTGAGGTGATGGCGAAGACGCGCCGTGATGGCCTATGGGAGCGGATCAACGAGCAAGTCCGACAAATCGAAGAACAAGGGAAAAAGCTTGCTGAATCGCGGACGGTTGAAGATTTGCACAAATATAAGCAGCTCGTTCGCTCCTTTTTGGATGACGCCGTGAAAAACGGCCTCCAGCTGGAAGAACAGCGCGGATTCAGCCGTGGCGGACGGGCGCGCATCTATAAACTTGTTAAAGAGGTTGACCAAAAGCTGATTGAATTAACAAACGAAGTGTTGAAAAAAGAACAAAAAGGGTTGGACATTCTACGGCTTGTCGGCGAGATTCAAGGGCTCATTATTAATATTTATACGTAACCGTTTGATTGGGCAATCGGGAGGGGAAAACGGTGGCGGAATTAGCGAACTGCACCAAGTGCGGGCGGTTGTTTGTTAGAATGTCGACTCGTGACGTTTGTGAATCATGTTATCAAGAGGAAGAACGACAGTTCGAACGTGTCTACACGTTTTTGCGCAAACGGGAAAACCGAACAGCAACGATGGCGCAAATCGTCGAGGCGACAGGAGTGGCAGAAAAGCTCATTACGAAATGGGTTCGCGAAGGACGGCTGCAGCTCGTTCGCTTCCCGAATCTGACCTATCCTTGCGAATCGTGCGGGACGATGATTCGTGAGGGACGGCTGTGCGCCAACTGTTTAGGCAAGCTGCAGAAAGATTTACGCCAAATGGAGGAGAGAAAAGACCAGAATGCCCGTTCGCGCTACATCACTTATTACATTCAAGAACAAGAAGATAAAAATAAAAAAAACTAAACATTTTCACCAACGTTCCGATATAAACGATAGCACGATATGAACAGCGCCGGTCAAGCGAGGTGAACGCGATGAAAATCCACCATATTGGTCCGATGAACGTCAATCCGTATCAACGCCAACTGACCAAAACCGAGCGGTTAGCGGCAAGGAAGGCGTCTGGAGACCAAGTGGAAATTTCGAAAGAAGCGAAGGAGCTGCAAGAAGCGGCAAGCTGGGAACAGGCGCGGCAGGCGAAACTGGAGGAGCTACGTCAACAAATCGAAAACGGTACGTATACGGTCGACCCGAAGGCGGTCGCGAAACGGATGATCGACTATTACCGAAATCACCGATAAAGGAAGCGGTTCGTGATGACATTTGCCGAACTCATTCATCTATTGCGGACACATGCCGAGCTGCATGAAAGCTTGTTAGTGCTAGCGCGGCGGAAAACGGAAGTGTTGAAGAAAAACGACATTGAGGCACTATCGGCACTTCTTGCCGATGAACAAAAGCATCTTTTTGCCATTCGTCAACTCGAAGAACGGCGGCGGCGCTGGCTGAAGGAGAGGCTTGGTGACGAGACGGTGACGATCGCCGCATGCCAAGCGATGGCGAACGGGGAAGAGCGCCAACAGTTGCGCGAGTGCGGAGATCGGCTGAGGGCGGCGGTCAACGCGTTGTCCGAGGCCAATGAGTTAAACCGCCAGCTCATTGAGCAGTCGCTCCAGTTCGTTACGGCCATGAGCGAGACATTCGCCCCAACCCCGTCCACTTACAGCCGCACACAAGAGTACGCGCCATCGCCAGACCGCCCGCTGTTTGAATCGAAAGCGTGAGGGGGAGAACGATGCTCTCGACATTCCACGGACTAGAAGCCGCTCGGCGCGCCATGATGGCCCAGCAAGCGGCGTTGTATACGACAGGACATAATATTGCCAATGCCAATACGGAAGGATACACACGCCAGCGTGTTCAACTCGAGGCGACAACGCCGTTCCCAACGCCTGGGCTCAATCGCCCGAACATCCCGGGGCAAATGGGGACAGGGGTGGAGGCGGCGTCGGTCGAACGGGTGCGTGAATACTTTTTGGACATCCAATACCGCGGCGAAAACAGTAAGCTCGGCTACTGGGAAGCACGCGCCGACGCGGTGGCGAAAATGGAAGACATTATGAACGAACCGTCCGACAGCGGCCTCGCCAAAACGATGGACCAGTTTTGGCAAGCCCTCCAAGACTTGAGCACCCACCCGGAAAACGAAGGGGCGCGCTCTGTCGTCCGCCAGCGCGGTCTTGCCGTCGTCGAGACGTTCCATTATTTATCGAATTCACTGACGCAAATCCGTACGGACATCGGCACGCAAATCGGGGTGACGGTGACGAAGATCAATTCTATTCTGGACCAAATCAGCAAATTAAACGCACAAATCGCCGAAATCGAGCCGAACGGCTATTTGCCGAACGACTTATATGACGAGCGCGATCGGTTGGTTGACGAGCTCTCGAAGTTCATCGATATTCAAGTCGAGAAACACCCCGTTGGTGGCAACGCCTTGCCAGCGGCGGAAGGGACGTACGATGTATATATCCTCAACGGCAACGAAAAAGTGTATCTCGTCCAAGGACGTACTGCTTCGTCTATTTCCTTCCCGGATGGCAGTGACGTGGATGGTGATGGTGTAAAGGAAATGCCGCCTAGTGAAGGCATTGGAACACTCTATGTTGGAGGAGAATCTATTTCGTTTTCCAATCTTCCAAGCGGTAAGTTGCGCGGACTGATCGAAGGATATGGATACTACGAAAACGGGGCCAACGGGAACGTGAAAGGACTGTATCCGGAGATGCTCGCCAATTTGGACAAACTCGCTTATACGTTTGGCACGTTGTTTAACGCTGTCCACGAACAAGGCTATGGATTGAACGGAAACAAGGGGCTTGCGTTTTTTTCCGGACTTGACCAAGTGAACGGTGCGGCAAAAACAATTGCGCTTGCCTCGGATATCGATGATTTGGACAACATCGCCGCGGCGACGAGAGACAAGGAGTCAGGAAACGGCAACAACGCCATCAATCTCGCCAACGTCCGCAGCTTGCTTTTATCCAATACAACCGTTTCGCTGCAAGATGGGATCTCGGTGGATCTTGCCTCGCTCGGATTGCCGCTTACCTCAGGCACGATTGAAACGAACTACCAAGGCTGGATTGGGCAGCTTGGCGTCGCTGGCGAGCAGGCGAATCGGATGAAAAGTAATAGCGAAACGTTGCGCCAGTCGGTGGAAGAAAGGCGACAATCGGTAAGCGCGGTGTCGCTTGATGAAGAGATGATGAACATGATCAAATTCCAGCACGCCTATAACGCCGCGGCGCGTCAAATTACCGCGATTGACGAGATGCTTGATAAAATTATCAACGGTATGGGTGTGGTCGGAAGGTAGGTGAAGAGGATGCGCATTACACAAAGCATGTTAGCGAATAATATGTTGAAACAAATCACCCGCAGCTACGAAAAGTTAGATCAATATCAAACCCAATTGTCGACTGGGAAAAAAATCACCCGCCCGTCCGACGATCCGGTCGTGGCGATGAAAGGGATCGCCTACCGCTCGAATTTGGCCGAAGTCGAGCAGTTTAAACGCAATTTCTCGGAAGCGTACAACTGGGTCGAAAACTCCGACTCGGCCCTTGATAAGGCGACACAGGCGCTGCAGCGCATCCGTGAGCTCGTCGTCCAAGCAAGCAACGATACGTACGAAGAGACGCAGCGCCAGGCGATCGCCAAAGAAGTGCGTCAGCTGACCGAACATTTGGTGACGATCGCCAATACGAAAGTTGGCGACAAATACATTTTCAACGGCGCCCAAACGACCGAACCGCCCGTCACGGTGAACGCGGATGGAACGATCGCTGTGTCAACGAATGACCAACAATTGAACATCGAGCTGGCCAAAGGCGTTTACATCCCTGTCAACATTCCGCCCAGCACGGCGTTTGGGGCGGGCAACGGATTGTTTTCCGACTTGCAGGAGCTGGCTGCTTCTTTGGAAAATGCGAGTACGACAGGGGATGAATTGACGGGCTATTTGGACAAGCTCGACAACCATTTGACCCATTTGCTTGGCGTCCGCGCTGAACTTGGCGCGCGTATGAACCGGATCGAGCTGATGGAAGATCGCATCGACGGCCAACAAGTGATCGCGGAAAAAATGTTGTCGGACAATGAGGACGTCGACCTCGAGAAAGTGATCACCGACTTAAAAACGCAAGAAAGCGTCCACCGCGCGGCGCTGGCGGTCGGCGCGCGCGTCATTCAGCCGACGCTGGTTGACTTTTTGCGCTAAGCTAGCGTTTCGTTGATGGGTCGTCTAGTTTTTCACGCCCAAGCCTAGCGGTCACTGTTTCTTTTCGCGCGGTGGTGTCCATCCAGCCTTCGAAAGGAGGAAAGACATGCGTGTCCCACAACTGAGGATGGAAGCGACGTATGCGAGGTTGGCGATTTCGACGACACCCGCGCGGCTTGACATCACCCAACCGCCCGCCGAGCTGACGATTGAACAGCCGCCTGCAGAGATGAACATCGCTTCTGTTCCTGCGCGCTTGACGATCGACCAGTCACGGGCATGGGCGGCGATGAACAATAAGCATGTGTTTGAGTTCATTCGGGATGGCGCCGAAGATGGTCGGCAAGCCGTGCTCAACTATATCGCCCGCACCGCCAGCCAAGGTGATGAGCTGATGCGCATTGAAAATGGCGGTAACCCGATCGTCGACCAAGCCGTCGTAAACAGTGAAGCCCCGCCACTTGAGTTCAATATCGCCTTCGTTCCGCCGCCGTTCAGCGTCAAGATTGGCTACGAACCTGGGCGGCTTGACATCGATTGGCGCATCCAACCGCCGCGTATCGATGTGAAACGACATGAGCCGATCATCCGCTACCAGCGGGGAGCGGTTCGAATCGATCTCGCCCAACGCCCGTCGCTTCACATTGACGTCGTCATTTGACAAAGCAGGAGGAACGATTCATGAACATCGACACCAAATACCATGGAACCGTGGCGGTGAAGGAAGAAGACATCATCTGCTTCCCCCACGGCCTGCCCGGATTCGCAAACGAGAAGCGGTTCGTCCTTCTCCCGCTTGCCGACGCGCCGTTTGTCATCTTGCAGTCGGTCGACACGCCCGCGCTCGGGTTTGTGTTGATCGAGCCGTTCTCGTACTTTCCGTCGTACGAATTTGAACTCGACGAGACAACCGTCGAACAGCTTGAGATCGAAAGCGAACGCGACATCGCGGTGTATGTCATCCTTACCGTCGCCGATCCGTTTGACCATACGACCGCCAACTTGCAGGCGCCTGTCGTCATCCACGCCCGCAAACGGCTCGGCAAGCAAGTGATCTTAACGAACACCGCGTACCAAACGAAACATCGCCTCTTCCCGGATAAAGTGGCGACATAAAGGAGGCGGCCCGATGCTTGTCTTAACGCGCAAATTGAAAGAAGCGATCCAAATCGGCGATGACATCGAAATCACCGTCCTCGCCATTCAAGGTGATCAAGTGAAACTTGGCATCAACGCGCCCAAGCACATCGACATCCACCGCAAAGAAGTGTACCTCGCCATCCAAGCGGAAAACAGCGCCGCCTCCGAAGCGCCCGAAGCGTCACTCGCCGCACTGACCGCCAAACTGAAACAATGGAAACAATCATAACCCGAAGCGCCCAAGCGGCGCTTTTTTTGTCACCATCGACAAAAAATTTAAATTTCCCTATTAAACTTCCAAAAAACGCGCCGATATAAACAATGAGCGCGGCTTGCGGCGAAAGGCGGCCGACTTTCGCCCTAGCCCCGCCGTTCCACAAGGACGTGGAAAAAATCATTTCAGGGAGGAAGAGAACATGAGAATCAACCACAACATCGCGGCGTTGAATACGTATCGGCAGTTGACGTTCAACAACACGCAGGCGGCAAAAAACATTGAAAAGCTATCTTCTGGTCTTCGTATCAATCGCGCTGGTGACGATGCGGCAGGTCTTGCGATTTCGGAAAAAATGAGAGGACAAATTCGTGGTTTAGAGCAAGCTTCTCGCAATGCACAAGACGCAATCTCATTGATCCAGACAGCAGAAGGGGCTTTAAACGAAACACATAGCATCCTTCAACGTATGCGTGAGCTTGCAGTACAAGCTGCGAATGATACTGCAACAACGGAAGATCGCCAAAAAATCCAAGATGAAATGAACCAGTTGCGTCAAGAGATTGATAGAATTGCTAATACAACTGAGTTTAACAAAAAGAAATTATTAAATGGTGATATTGCAAAGACTGTTACTGATAGTGGTACAGATGCAGCTTCTTTTGACGATAATGGTTATAGAACAACTGGAAGTACTGCAGCGGGAGTATATACAGTTACATTTACATCAGCAGCAACACAAGCCAAAATAGCTGGGGCTGCTGATGGTGGTGCGGATAATGTTCTTGACACTACGACAGTAGCTAATGGTTCATCAACTGTAGACGCAGCCGCAGTAGGTACTCTTGTCATTAATGGTAAAAGTGTTTCTATCACTGCAACGGACACGCTAAATGATGTTGTTACAAAAATTAATAACTTAAGCGCTGACACAGGGGTTACTGCTTCAATTGGTACTAATAAAGATATTGACGAAAATACAAAGTCATTTATTCAACTAACATCAATTGCATATGGTTCGAATGCGACTATACAGGTTTCAGGTACAGCTGCACAATTGAAGGCTCTGGGTTTACAAGCTGCTACTGGTACTGATACTGTACTTTCTGATGCTGGTACGGATGCAGTTGCAACTCTTTCTCAAGGAGTAACTAACTATAGTGTAATTAGTGCAAATGGAAATAAGGTTACATTTGATAATGGATTAACAGTAACTGGAATTGATGGTGTTGTTGGAGATGGTGACACCGCAACAATTGCAGTAAGTTCTGAAAATACATTAGATTTCCAAATAGGTGCTAATGAAGATCAAAATATCAATCTTTCTATTAACAAAATGGATGCTGTAAGCTTAGGTATTAATGGAAGCACTTCTACTACTGCTTTATCTGTTATGTCGTATGAAGATGCTAAAGCAGCAATTACCACAATTGATGATGCAATTAGTTTAGTTTCTGATGAGAGAGCTAAACTTGGTGCTTACCAAAATCGCTTAGAGCATACAATCAACAACCTAGGTACATCTGCTGAAAACTTAACAGCAGCGGAATCCCGCATCCGCGACGTAGATTATGCCTTAGCCGCTTAAGTGGCGACAGGCACAGTCGTCCTGGCTGGAAACGGCTAGGAGTATCACCGGGTGAATTGCTGGAAACCCCTTAGAGCCTTTGACGCCACAACGTAGCTGGAAACGGCAAGCGTGATGGCTGGAAAAGTCAAAGGATTGGGCAACCAGCAGCCAAGCTCCTGTCCCGAAAGGGTGGAGAAGGTTCAACGACTAGGACATACCGCCTAAGGTGAATAACTGCTATGGCGATGAAGTCCGTAGGGTGAGTAGGATTCCTCCATCGTCCTGTATCATCCGAAGCGCCCGGCCCTTCACTAGCGATAAGCTAGCAGGTGAAGATATAGTCTGGTCCCGTCACGAAAGTGAGGGTGGCACGATGGCCAAAGAAATGATGGAGTTCACAAAGAACAACATTCTCTCTCAAGCAGCACAAGCGATGTTGGCTCAATCCAATCAAATTCCTCAAGCAGTATTGCAACTACTTCGGTAATTTGATTGGAAGGGCGTCTGACCTGGAAACGGGTAAGAGTATTACTGGGTGAATTGCTGGGAAGCCCTAAAGCTTTCCTTGCCACAACGTAGCTGGAAACGGCAGGCGTGACGGCTTGAAAAAAGGAAAGATGCAACAATGGGCAATCAGCAGCCAAGCTCCTGTCCCGAAAGGGTGGAGAAGGTTCAACGACTAGGACATACCACCTAAGGCGAATCGCTATGGTGATGAAGTCCGTAGGGGAGGCAAGCGCCGAACCGAAGCGCCCAGCCCTTCGCCAGCGACAAGCTGGAAAGGTGAAGATGTAGTCTACACAACGTTCGAAAGACGTTGAGGCATGGCAAGCCAACCAACAACCGCAAGGGGTATTGCAATTGTTGCGTTAATTTCACTAAGTCAATTTTTGAAGAAGGTGTCCCAAAAAATGTGGGACGCCTTTTCCCATGGCTGTAATATTGCATGGGAGAAGTCTAAGGACAATATATTGTTTCTCACTAAAGGGAAAACTAATCTTTTTAGACTACATCTTTATTCACTCTCATCTATTTTTATTATCACAAGAAACATAAACAGGTGATTTGCAGATGGCCATGACGCTCCATACAAGACTGATTAATTCCTTTCCATTTTCAAAAGAAAAACGGGCACATGTGAAAATAGTGGTAAAGAAAATCGATAACACTGTGCCTTTGGTTAGTAATTTGTTTGATATTTCAGGTAATATGGATATAAATGAGTATGTAGCAAATATACAAGGACTAGTTGAAAAGTTGGATGAGCAGGATAAAGAAAGTGACATAAGAATAAAAATAAATAGAGAGTGGTTGGAGACTACAGATGAAAAAATTTTGAGGAGTATAAACCTATATTATTGATGTTACCATTGCTCCTTGTAAGTAAATATAAATGCAATATGGAGAGTTAAATTTTCCAATACCCTAAAACATAAGTGTTGCAACGCTTTCTCAGAACATTCATAGGTATCATCCTAAAAACAGCCAATGATTTGGATAATATTTTTTTATCCTTCGTGAAACGCATTGGCAATGACCGAACCTTTTAGCCATTTCTAAAAGGCTGGTGAAAAACTAGTTTTTACTCAAATCGGTGGTATTTGAGTCAGAAAAGAGAACATAAATAGAAAATTTTCCTTGATTAAAAAGGATAGAGATGGACCACTTTTTTATAAATCACTCCCTTCCAAAAATAGTCGATCAATTGATCGGGTTGATCTTTAGTGAATAAAGTGGAAGGGTCAATGAGGCAAAAATGCACTTTTTACTACGGGAATTCCTTGATCCTTTTGTCATACAGCATGGTAAATGTGGTGCTAAAGGCCGTGAGGACGGTTCGAATAGTATTCCATTGGTTATTAGTAAAAAATATGGTGTCGCGGTGTTGGCAGTGTTCGTTCGATGAAGCATCGTTTCACTTTCATGGATGTTGATATGCAGGTATGATGACCGAACATTGACATCTACTTTTGACGACTGGTCTCAAACCTGTGGTTTGCAGATTCTTATGAAATATAGAGAGAGGTATAACAATGGCCATGTTCTTTAGTAGAAAAGTAGAAAAATTGTTACAGGAGGGATACGGAAAAGGCAAGGCTTACAATTATGAAGGAATAGTCTTTATCCTTACATTAGAACATTTAGATCCTTCTAGAAATGATTTGAGTGGTTTTAAGTGGAAAATCCAAGTGTTCCATAAAATATTTTACCTCCCAATTGGAAGGAATGTACTTTATCCTAGCAGAGCTCAATGGATTTATGAACAACTTGAAAAGATCCATCCCAATAATGAAAAAAACTATTCATTGGCAATATTTATTGACAGAATTACTATGGATGTGATCGAAAGCTTAACTAATTAAACAGAGTGTTGCCAAACAACGCATAATGGTCGCATAAATGCGTGCATAAAAGGCCGGTTATTCGCCACAAAATGTACCTGACGAACAATGATTGTGCTATAAAAATCTTGTGGAAGATAGAGCCGAAGCGCTAGTTAATATGGTAAATTGTATTGGTGCCATGGGTAAAGTGGTTGCCTTGCCGTTTACGCATGCTTAATCCAAAGATGTTTTCTAATTAGTGTAGATGAGCAAATTTACTAACATAAATTTACAACCAAACAAAAAAGGAGACATGAACCCGATTCCTTGGTTAGAATAGATGTGCCAACAACTACCCACAAGGAGGTTCATATCTCATGAATCGATGAGCACATGGCCAAGGAATCCACAAGTTTTTCACGGTGTTGGGGTTGGCCTTTATTTTTCAAAACCTGTCCTGAAGCATCTCGTTCATATCGTGGATACGATGATCGCAAAAGGCTTTTCGGGAACGTTGACGGATCTTCATCATGGGAGCTTTCATCCGAACCATCGCACGACACTCCGCCATGTTTTCACGAAAAGTCCTTGGGAGGAAGAAACGCTGCTTCGTAAACTCCAACAGTGGATTCTTCGTCGTGTCGAACGCATCGCCAAACAAGAGAACCACCCCCTGTTTGTTTCGATCGATGATACGATTGGCCAAAAAACCAAGCCTTCGTCACAGGCGATGCACACCATTCAAGGGTGTGATGGGCACGATTCTCACACAGAGAAAATGTCCATTTGGGGACATTCTCTTATTTGGCTCATGGTCACACGAAGACCCAGGCGTTTCCCTTTGCGTTCCGCCTCTATGACAGGACGACTGGGAAAAGCAAGGGGGAACTCGCGATCGAGATGCTTTCTACGTTGGATGTACACCGTCCCGTTTATGTGCTGATGGATTTGTGGTATCCCTCGCAAGCGCTCGTGGAAGCTTGTTTGAAAAAGGGATTCCACGTCATCGCCATGCTCAAGATGAGCCGGATTCTTGATCCGAAAGGCATCGCCATCCAAGCCAAGTCGTTTGCCCGCTATATCGAACCGAACGACACTCACCTCGTCACGGTCGGGGAAGATCGTGATCGCGTGTATCGCTACGAAGGCGCTCTGAAAGGTCTCGATGATGCCGTAGTGCTGCTCGCTTGAAAAGTCGATCAGCCGATGACATCCGAACATCTTCACTGCGTCTTGAGCACCGACCGGGAGCTGAGTGATGAAGAGATCTTGCGCTACGACGCCCAGCGTTGGTTGGTCGAATGCTTTTTTCGACAAGCGAAAGACCAGCTGAAGCTCGATGGATACCGCGCTCGTCAGGTTCGAGCGGTGAAACGGTATTGAAACGGTATTGGTATTGGATTTTGGTGCAACTCGCTTATGTGTACAGCATGTTCGAGTCGAACGGCGATTTTTCTCATGGGCTCGACTCCTGCGCAAGAGAAAAGGACATCGCCTCGTGGAGTTCATTTACCATGCAGCGAAACAAAATATTCCTAATTTATGCCGTGAAAAAACGGCTTCAGGTGGCCTAAGGGGTATCCTGTTTGTCTCTTATAACATGGAAATTGTTGTAATGAAAAATGCTCATCTACAGTCTTGTTTATTAAGGTGTTCCACAGCACATAAATACACGACTTCGCTTACTGTTAAGCCCGCACGCTGCCTGCAGGCATGGATAGATCGAAGGTGTTCCTCAGTCAATGTGATTTGATACGGTTTGGCTGTGGCTTTGTTTATTTTCAATGCGGAAAGATTTTCTATAAACCATGTTCTATATACGGCCGTGTCTTGCAGCTTGTTGTATATGATTGGAAGTTGCTTTAACATGTGGTGAATCTCTTGAGTTGGTTGGGAAATGTGGATACTGCTTGGCAAGTAAATCGTTGTTCGTTTCTTCTTCGGGACTTGCTCTGGGAGGGAAGGAATCGTAATTTTCCGGCTCATGCTTTCATGTACGAACGGTTCGATTAAACGGATGAAGTAAACGATTTGTGGTTTGTCGTAAAGGACGAGCCTGTTATGCTTGTCCAATTTGAATGTCAATCCGTATCGTTTTTTGATGAGTTTCATCAATATCTCGTTCTCGGTTGTTGTAAATCCATCAGTGGATAAAATGATTTTTTTGATCTGGTTGTTTTCCATTTTCAAATGGCCATCATCTTGATACCACCATGCGAGACAAAGGGGAGTAAATGACGAAGACAAAAATTCAAAAGGGATCATTTTTCGGTTGTTTGGATACCATAACGTCTTCAGTTGCTGGACGATTTCGCATTTGCGCGACTGGGTGTAATAATGCTCTGTAAATCCATTTTTTGTGCGTGGGTCTAACACTTTACGATATTTTGGTTTTGAGAGAGGAAGATAGTTGCTCAGTTGTTTATAGCAATGAAAAAACCAAGCTTGGTCGTGAATGGAATGGGAAAAGCGAAATCGCGGGCTGCGAGTCTTTTCGATACTAATGTTGCCGTCTCCAAGCAATTTTCCGTTGATCATACTTAATGCTTGTATGGGGAGTTGGCGAAGCATTTTATTTCTCCTTCCAAACAGAACGTTTGTTCTATATTTTATTATAAATGGAGTTGTTGGTCAAGCGTATCGGTCCATCATCTTTAAAGACGGGCATGATCAGGATGTTGCGCAAATTGATTTTGGATACAAAAACATTCATGAGCAAACCTTGCTCCCCACACAGAGATGAAAATCAAGACCTACCGATGTGTGGTTTTCACAGAAGACCTTGGTGTGGTCGCCGATGCCGTAGGCCGTTGGAACGAGCATAAAAACCCATTTTTTTAAGTACCATATCGCCAAAGCGTTGATGCATTTGTGTCAAGTTAATGCGTTTGGCGAAGCGATTTTAGCTGTTTCGAGATTATACATCACTCCTCATTCACCTTTCCCCCAAATGAAATTCCCCTTCCCCCCTTCACACTCCCTATGTTTCATCCGATATAAATGATAGAAAGTGTCCAAAGCAAGGGAGCGGATCGTATGACGATTGAGCGGGTGTCTTCTTCGTTTCCTTCGTATGAACCGATGCGAAATGACCAAGCGAAGACGAACGCTGGGTTATCGGCAGCACGGCCGCAAGAAGGAGAGGTTACTTCTCCTTCGCATCTGTTTTCGAACGATGAGTTGGAGAACGTCATCAATGGCTTGAATGAGTTGTTGCAGCCGAGCCATACATCGATTCGGTTTGAGCTGCATAAGGAGCTGAATGAGTATTACGTGCAAGTGGTGGATGTAAAAACACAGGAAGTGGTTCGTGAAATTCCACCGAAAAAGCTGTTGGATATGTATGCGGCGATGATGGAGTTTGTCGGGTTGCTGGTGGATCGAAAAATTTAATGGTGGTGAAGAAGTATGGCAGGGAATTTGCGCATTAGCGGTTTGGCGAGCGGAATGGATATTGACCAAATCGTCAAAGATTTGATGAGAGCGGAGCGGATGCCGCTGGATAAGCTGTATCAAAAAAAGCAGCTGCTTGAGTGGCAGCGCGATGATTACCGGGCGATGAACACGCTGCTGCAAGGGTTGGATGACTACTTGTTCAGCAACATCACCCTCCAAAGCAGCATGCTCAAAAAAACCATCTCGAGCTCGAATGAAGCGGTCGTGACAGCGACAGCGAGCGCCAGCGCGGCGAATGTGGCGACGACGATTCAAGTTGATCAGGTGGCAACGTCAGCCGTTTGGTTATCCAATGTGAGTGTGCGCAAGGACGATTTTTCCGTTGATGCTGATACGACGCTGACGATCAAAGTGACGAACGGCGATGGCAGCACGAACACAGTGGAATTGACGGTGAAACAAGGAACAACGTTGGACGGATTGATCGCCCAACTGAACAGCAATGCCAATCTTGGCGTCAGCGCGTTTTACGATGAACAAACCGGACGGATTTCGATTATGAAGAAAGAGACAGGAGCGCAGGCAAGCTTGGTGCTGGATGACGAAGAGACGGCCAACTTTTTCGCGCAAAAACTGGGGTTTACAGGAGCAACGGCAGAGCAGGAGCTCACTGGAGAAACCGAAGGACAGGATGCGCAAGTGACGATTAACGGCTTAAAGACTAGCCGTTCGTCGAACACGTTCACGATTAATGGTGTGACGTATACGGTCAAAGGGACGGGGACGGCGACGGTGTCGGTGGAGACCGATGTCGATGCGATGGTGAACGTGATTAAAGGGTTTGTCGATAAATACAATGAAGTGGTCGCCAAAATCAACGCCGAGCTGAAAGAGGAGCGCTACCGGAGCTATCCACCGCTCACTGACGAGCAAAAAGAAGCGATGACGGAAAAGCAAATTGAGCTGTGGGAAGAAAAAGCGCGAAGCGGGATGCTTCGCGGTGATTCGATTTTGTCAAGCGCCCTTAGCCAAATGCGGATGGATTTGTATACAAAAGTGGAAGGGGCGAACATCCCGAGCGGGCTTTCGCAGCTGGCCCAGCTCGGCATTACAACGTCGTCGAACTATCTCGATGGCGGGAAATTGATCATTGACGAGACGAAGCTGCGGGAGAAGATTAAAGAAAACCCGGAAGCGGTGTATCAGCTGTTTAACCAAAACGGCACGACGGACGCGGAAAAAGGCATTGCCCGCCGTTTGCGTGATACGATTAAAGAAACGATCGGGAAGATTGAGCAAAAGGCCGGGAAGGCGCTTTGGACGAACCAGCAGTTTGCGATCGGGCGTGAGTTGATTCAAATCAATAACCAAATGGACCGGTTTGAAGACCGTCTGAAACTGATCGAAGACCGCTACTACCGACAGTTTATGGCGATGGAAGAGGCGATTCAGCGCGCCAATCAGCAAAGCATGTATTTAATGAACGCCTTCTTCGGCGGCATGCAAGGGTGATAGTGCATTGGACGGCCGTTTGATTAGATCAGGCGCGCCCAGTTGAGTGGTGAATGATGAGCAGGGGCTGGCTTCAGCGTTTTTTGATTTTTTCATAACGTGCATGACTTACGGTGATGAAGACCCTTGCAATGCCTACAATCGTTTTTCTAGAACACTATATTGCTTGTCTAGTATATATGGTGAAGGCCGTTTTTTCGGGACAGAACGCGTTAACAATCGTTGCTTGTTTAATTTTATAGGGAATCTCGCATTTTGTGATGATCGAGAAGGAGTGAAGGTGATGGCAATGAACAACCCGTATCAACAATATCAAACGAATGCCGTGCAGACGGCATCGCCCGGTGAGTTGACGCTCATGTTGTATAACGGCTGCTTGAAGTTTATCAAACTCGCGCGCCAGGCGATGGAAGCGGGCGATGTGGCGGCGCGCAACGAGAACTTGATTAAAGCGCAAAAGATTATTTTGGAATTGATGGCGACGCTGAAAATGGAATATGACGTCGCCAAATCGATGATGACCATGTATGACTACATCTACCGCCGCCTGGTCGAGGCGAATGTGAAACACGATGCGGCGATTTTGGACGAGGTGGAAGGGTATGTCACGGAGTTTCGCGATACGTGGAAGCAAGTGATTCAGCTCAATCGGCAGCGCCAATACGCGGAAGGCGGGCAGGCGTAATGGGCGTTGTGCACGATGTTTGGCGCGCAACGAAGGAGTTGCTTGAGGCGACGGCGCTGCCGTGGCCGTCCGAGGAGCGCGAAGAGCGGCTTGCGGCGGTCGATCGGCTGCTTCGGCGGCGTGAGGAGTGGCTTCGGGAGCTGCGGCCGCCATACAGCGAGGAAGAGCAGCGGCTTGGCCGCGAGATCGTTGCTTGGAATCGAGAGATTGAAGCGCGGCTTCGTCAAGTGCGCGATGAGATTGGCAGTGATTTGCGGATCACCGAGGCGAAGCGGCAGGCGAATGCCCGCTATGTTCATCCGTACGAGCAGCCGCTTTCGTTCGATGGAATGTTTTACGATAAACGGCGATAGGTGGAATGGATATGGCAAAATTGACGAGTGACGCGCTGGACATCATCCGCCAATACGCAGCGTTGCTCGAGACAGTCGAAGAAGGGCTCGACTATGTGGCGGCGAGCTTTTCTGACCCGCGGCGGATGCATGCGGACGTGCTGCTTTCGGATGTGTTGCTGGCGCTTGGGAAAATCGGCGAGACGAACGTTTATTTATGCCAGCTGTTCGCTGACGAGAGCGACTTGGTCGGCCATATCGAGCGGTTTGCGGATGTGCTGGAAGCGGCAGCGGCGCTTGATGGGCAGTTTGCCGATGCGGCGGCGAAAAAACGGATTATATGCGGACGGTTGTCGCCGGCGTTTCAGGCGTGGAAGATCGCGGTGGAGAGCGGCTTGCGGCGGTATGTTGTTCAATGAGAAACGGAGCGTGTGACAGGAGAGGCGTGCGATCCCATTGGTGAGGATGGGGCTGGAAGTTGGGGTGAAGATGCAGCCAACCATCAGCCTCTTCGAACGCAGGAGAGGAGTCCTGTCATATGTCAGTCGTTTGTTGGATGTCGAAATCACAAACGAACGGTGGAACTTGCGGCGCAACGCGATAGGGAGCGAATGATTGGCAGAGGGCTGATGTGGATTGTTTGGCAACGGTGGGTAACTTGCCGTGGCTGTTTCTTTTGGTGTACCGGTGTTCAGGTTGGGAGTATGGAAAAGGACAGCACAGACTGTCCTTTTTCCTTATCCGATTTTCGTTACTCTCCACCGAGCGAAGAAACGAGACGAAGCAGCATTTTTGCCTGACGAAGGTGGTCATCATGTCGTATACGCACCAACTGCTGGCGTAAAATCAGGCTAATCAGCGGACGGATGTCATATATTTGCTTGCCATCGATATACATGTATTGAACCCCTTTGCCAAAGAGAACGAATGTCGTCGTTGGTCAGCCGTACGCCGCGCGAGAGCCGCACGTTGCTGCTTTTGGGAAATATGGACCTTTCCCATTTGTTTACAAACTACATATGTCCAACGTCATAAGGGAAAATGTATCTCTATGACTATATTTTTCTATGCTTTTCACAAAATCTTCGCAAATATTTTTGATTGAAGACGGGGGTTAGTGGGTAATTAAAAAGTGTAGGGATCTATAGTTTGAAAATAAGGAGTGGTCAGCAATGATGTATAACATTCGTGGGGAAAACATCGAAGTAACGCCAGCTTTGCGCGAGTATGTGGAGAAAAAAATCGGGAAACTGGAGCGGTACTTTGATGACACCGATCACGTTCATGTAAACGTTAACTTGAAAGTCTACAACGATGGACAAGGAAAAATCGAGGTGACCATTCCGATTCCGCATCTATTGTTGCGCGCGGAGGAGCGCCACGACGATATGTATGCGGCCATTGACTTAGTAACCGATAAATTGGAGCGGCAAATCCGCAAGCATAAAACGAAAGTCAATCGGAAGCTGCGCGACCGTGAGAAAGGAGTGAAGTTGGCGGCTCCTGTGCCAAACGGCGCTGCTGCGGCGGAGAACGACGAGGAATTTGAAATCGTGCGCACGAAACATTTCAGCTTAAAGCCGATGGACAGCGAAGAAGCGATTTTGCAGATGAATTTGTTAGGGCACAACTTCTTTATCTTTACGAACGCCGAAACGAATCGGACAAACATCGTCTACCGCCGCAAAGACGGACGATACGGATTGATTGAGGCAAACTGACATCGGTTGTTGATAAGACGCATCCCCTGCTTGTTGGGCAGGGGATGTTTCTCATGATACGGGGAGAATGTTTAGGGAAATATTGGTTAACGTTCGGCAGATGAAAAAATGGATTTCGCTTTTCCAGACGACGTTCGTTAGCGCTTTGCGCAGGTTGACGACCGTTTGGCAAAAAGGAACGGGCCATGGCCTCGTTGACTGCTCGCGTCAAGGTGTTTGCAGGCTGCACGGATGAAAGGAGTGGCCCGCCTTGAGCGGGAAATGGGGGAAGTAAAGGAACGGTTGGATCGTGGGGAAGCTGAAATAAACAGAAGTGAAGGAGTCGTTTCAGCGAGTGGGATACAGCTAGGGGAGATGGGCAAATGCGGTTTCATACAATCCATGAAAGGCACTATACCAACAGCGATCGAACAACTGCAGACCAAGGTATGGCTGCTCCGTGGACAAGCCGCATCCTTTTACGCCTGCGCGATGGTTGTCACTGTACCCTCTCAAGTGATATGATTAATAAGTAAGTCCATTGAAAAAATAAGGAGCGTTTCCTATGCTTGGAGTCTTAAAAAAGGTATTTGACCCGAACAAGCGCCAGTTGGCACGGCTTGAGAAAATCGCTGACCAAGTCGATGCGCTCGGGCCGGAGATGGCGCGGTTGTCGGATGAACAGTTGCGGCAAAAGACCGAGGAGTTTAAAGCCCGCTACCAGCAAGGTGAATCGCTGGATGATCTGCTTGTGGAAGCGTTCGCTGTTGTGCGTGAAGGGGCGAAGCGTGTTCTCGGCTTGTACCCATATAAAGTGCAAATTATGGGCGGTGTTGTCCTGCACGAAGGCGACATCGCCGAAATGAAAACCGGGGAAGGGAAAACGTTGACGGCGACGATGCCGGTCTACTTAAACGCGTTGACCGGGCGCGGGGTGCATGTGGTGACCGTCAACGAATATTTGGCATCGCGCGACGCGAAAGAAATGGGCCAGCTGTACGAGTTTTTAGGGTTGACTGTCGGCCTAAACTTAAGCGGCATGTCGCGCGAGGAGAAACAGGCGGCGTACAATGCCGATATTACGTACGGGACGAACAATGAGTTCGGCTTTGACTATTTGCGCGACAACATGGTGCTGTATAAAGAACATATCGTGCAGCGCCCGCTTTATTTTGCCGTTGTCGACGAGGTCGACTCGATTTTGATCGATGAGGCGCGGACACCGCTCATCATTTCCGGGACGGCGCAAAAATCGACGAAGCTGTATGTGCAGGCGAACGCGTTCGTGCGCACGCTTCGCAAAGATGTCGATTATACGTATGATGAAAAATCGAAAAGCGTTCAGCTGACTGAGGAAGGGATGAACAAAGCGGAGCGGGCGTTTGGCATCGACAACTTGTTCGATTTAAAACACGTCACGCTCAACCATCATATTCAGCTGGCGCTGCGGGCGCATGTGACGATGCAGCGCGACGTCGATTACGTCGTGCAAGACGGGAAAGTCATCATCGTCGACCCGTTCACCGGGCGTTTGATGCATGGCCGCCGCTACAGCGACGGGCTTCATCAGGCCATCGAGGCGAAAGAGGGCCTCGAGATTCAAAACGAGTCGATGACACTCGCGACGATTACGTTCCAAAACTATTTCCGCATGTATGAAAAATTGGCGGGGATGACCGGGACGGCGAAAACGGAAGAAGAGGAATTCCGCAACATCTACAACATGCGCGTCGTTGTCATTCCGACAAACCGTCCGGTTATTCGCGAAGACCGTCCGGATTTGATTTATCGGACGATGGAAGGGAAATTCCGCGCTGTCGTCGAGGATATCGCCCAGCGCCATGCAAAAGGGCAGCCGGTGCTTGTCGGCACAGTGGCGATCGAGACGTCGGAACTGTTATCAGAGATGTTGAAAAAACGCGGTATTCCGCATAACGTCTTAAACGCGAAAAACCATGCGAAAGAGGCCGAGATCATTGCCCAAGCGGGTCAGAAAGGCGCGGTGACGATCGCGACGAACATGGCCGGGCGCGGGACGGACATTAAGCTCGGCGAAGGAGTCAAGGAGCTTGGCGGGCTGGCCGTCATCGGCACGGAGCGGCATGAAAGCCGGCGGATCGACAACCAGCTGCGCGGCCGTTCGGGGCGCCAAGGCGATCCGGGAGTGTCACAGTTTTACTTGTCGCTTGAAGATGAGTTGATGCGCCGCTTTGGCTCCGAGAGCCTCATGGCGATGATGGATCGGCTCGGCATGGACGATTCGCAGCCGATTCAAAGCAAAATGGTGACACGGGCGGTCGAGTCGGCGCAAAAACGTGTCGAAGGCAACAACTTTGATGCCCGTAAACAGTTGCTTCAGTATGACGATGTGTTGCGCGAACAGCGGGAAGTCATTTATCGCCAACGCTTTGAAGTGCTTGACGCCGACAATTTGCGCGGCATTATTGAAAAAATGATCCAGTCAGTTATCGAGCGCGTCGTCAACGCCCATACGCCGAAAGAAGACTTGCCGGAAGAATGGAATTTGAAAGGGCTCGTCGATTACGTCAACGCCCATTTGCTTCCGGAAGGCGACGTGACGGAAGGCGACTTGCGCGGCAAAGAGCCGGAAGAAATGATCGAGCTCATTTGGGCGAAAGTGAAAGCGCGCTATGACGAGAAAGAAACGCAAATTCCGCCGGAACAAATGCGTGAATTTGAACGGGTTGTTGTGCTGCGCGCCGTCGATATGAAATGGATGAACCATATCGATGCGATGGAGCAGCTCCGCCAAGGCATCCATTTGCGCGCTTACGGGCAGGTTGACCCGCTCCGTGAATACCAGATGGAAGGCTATGCGATGTTTGAAAACATGATTGCGGCGATTGAAGAGGAAGTCGCGACGTACATCATGAAGGCGGAAATCCATCATAACCTCGAACGCCAGGAAGTGGCGAAAGGCGAAGCGGTTCACCCGAAAGAAGACGGTGAAGAACCGAAGAAAAAACCGATCCGCAAAGCGGTGCGCGTCGGGCGTAACGATCCGTGCCCGTGCGGAAGCGGCAAAAAATATAAACATTGTTGCGGAAGAGCGGTATAACCGTTTATAAATAATAAGAGAGGCATCGCCTCTCTTTTGAATGGCAAACGCAAATGATGCGCATACGATATTCATGATGAGGTGAGGACAACATGATCGATTTAGTGGAAATCAAGCAAGAGTTAGAAAAAATGGCTAAGCGATTAGCGGAAATCAGGGGGTCTCTTTGACCTCGAAACAAAGCAGACGCGCATTCAAGAATTAGAGGAGCAAATGGCCGCGCCCGGCTTTTGGGATGACCAGAAAGCGGCGCAGGCGATCATTTCCGAAGCGAATGCGCTCAAGGAATTAGTTGGCGAGTTTGAATCGCTCGCGGAACGGTTCGACAACTTGGAAGTGACGTATGAGTTGTTGAAAGAGGAGCCGGATGACGAGCTGCAGGCTGAACTTGTGGAAGAAGCGAAAAAATTGACGAAAGACTTCAGCCAGTTTGAGCTGCAGCTGTTGCTCAACGAGCCGTACGACCAAAATAACGCGATTTTGGAGCTTCATCCGGGCGCGGGCGGCACGGAATCGCAAGACTGGGCGTCGATGCTGTTGCGCATGTACACGCGCTGGGCGGAGAAAAAAGGATTTAAAGTCGAAACACTGGATTATCTCCCAGGCGAGGAAGCCGGGGTGAAAAGCGTCACCTTGCTTATCAAGGGACATAATGCGTACGGCTACTTAAAGGCGGAAAAAGGGGTACACCGGCTTGTGCGCATCTCCCCGTTTGACGCCTCAGGCCGCCGCCATACGTCGTTCGTGTCATGCGAAGTCGTGCCGGAGATGGACGATAACATTGAGATTGAGATCCGTCCGGAAGAGCTGAAAATCGACACATACCGCTCAAGCGGTGCGGGCGGGCAGCACGTCAACACGACCGACTCGGCGGTGCGCATCACCCACTTGCCGACCGGCATTGTCGTTACGTGCCAATCGGAGCGGTCACAAATTAAAAACCGCGAAAAAGCGATGAATATGTTAAAAGCGAAGCTGTATCAAAAGAAAATGGAGGAACAGCAAGCTGAACTCGCCGAGCTGCGCGGCGAGCAAAAAGAAATCGGCTGGGGCAGCCAAATCCGCTCCTACGTCTTCCATCCGTATTCGCTTGTCAAAGACCATCGGACGAATGTGGAGGTCGGCAACGTGCAAGCGGTGATGGATGGGGAAATTGATGTGTTCATTGACGCGTATTTGCGCGCGAAATTGAAGTAAAGAGCGATCATCTGATCGCTCTTTTTTTCTTTATCATAGTAGACCATTATCGCGTTAACTGACTGTCATTTACTTAAAAAAACGGGCATGCTATACTCACAGAGGAAGGTGGGGAAGCATGCGGAGAAAAAGAGATAAAGCGATGTCTCCAACGGTGGAGACGGCCTTGGAGTATGTGTACGTTCTTGTTGGCGCGGCGATTGTCGCCGTCGCGTTTAACGTGTTTTTGTTGCCGAACCGGATTGCTTCCGGCGGGGTGAGCGGCATTAGCACGATTGTGCATGCGCTGTTTGGCATCCAGCCCGCCTATGTTCAATGGGCGCTCAACATCCCGCTGTTTATCGCCGGCGTCGTGCTCTTAGGCCGACAGTTTGGCATCAAGACGTTTGTCGGGACGGTGTTTTTGCCGCTTGTCGTCTACATCACCAAAGGGATGGAGCCGGCGACGGTCAATCCGCTTCTTGGAGCATTGTTTGGCGGCATTGGCGTCGGGCTTGGTCTCGGTATTGTGTTTCGCGGCCGTGCCTCGACGGGCGGTACGGATTTGGCAGCGCAAATCATTCATAAATATACCGGACTGTCGCTTGGGGTGTGCGTCATTTTGATTGACGGCTTGATCGTCTTGACGGCGGCGTTCGTGTTCGATATTGAACGGGCGCTTTATGCTTTGATCGCGTTGTATGTGACAAGCAAAACGATCGACCTCGTCCAAGTCGGGCTTGGCTATTCAAAAATCGCTCTCATCATTACAAATGAAGAGGAAAAAGTGCGGCGCGCCATTTTGCATGAAATCGACCGCGGGGTGACGCGGTTGCCGGCGTATGGCGGGTATACGGAGCATGAACGGCCAGTGCTCATGTGTGTCGTCGCTCAATCGGAGTTCACAAAATTGAAACAAATCGTGCGAACCATTGATCCGACGGCGTTTGTCATCGTTGCTAACGCCTCTGAAGTGCTTGGGGAAGGATTTCAACGTACGTAAAATTGAAGAAATCGGTTATAATAACGAAGGAAGCGAATTTTTGTTTTTAGGGGGAGTTCGTCATGAAGTGGAAATTAGCAACCGTGTTCCTCGGCGCTTCATTGGCGCTTGCAGCATGTGGCGGCGGCGATGATAACGCTGGGGAGCAAAACGGCGGCAACAACGGTGGAGGGGATACCACTGCTGCTGCTGAGCAAGTCTATCAACAAAGCTGTGCATCATGTCACGGCCAAGACCTTTCGGGAGGGGTCGGCCCGAACTTACAAAAAGTAGGAAGCAAATACTCGGCAGACGAAATTAAAGAGGTCATCGCCAAAGGCCGCGGCTCTATGCCAGGAGGAATCATCCAAGGCGAAGACGCTGACAAAGTGGCGGAATGGCTCGCCACAAAAAAATAAGTCACGAAAACGAAATAAGCACCGTCCAGTTTCTTTTCAGGGACTGGGCGGTCTTTTGTTTTTTTCGCCTCTCACGAATGTTCCACACGATAGATCAGTTGTAGAGGGCGTTCACAAGATCTTAGAGAGAAGGATGGTAGTACTTACAGTGTACAGAGTGAAGAGAAGATTCACTCTTTATATTGCATATATAGGTCTTTTATGCTAGTTTTGCTATTGTTTCCTATTTGAAATATAAATGTAAAATTCGACAGCAAGAAATCGTGCTATAATAAGCCTTGTGGAATTTTGTACAATTGGTTCGAAACAACTCGAGAAATGACAGTAAGCGAGTCGAAAAATAGGTGATTATGATGATTGAAATGCAAGATGTATATAAGACATACCCAAACGGAGTCGTAGCGCTAAACGGCGTTAGCGTTCGCATTAAGCAGGGAGAATTCGTCTATGTCGTTGGGCCTAGCGGAGCAGGCAAATCGACATTTATTAAAATGATGTACCGTGAAGAAAAGCCGACGAGCGGCACCATTATGGTCAACGGTGTCAATCTTGCCAACATCAAAGACAGTAAAGTTCCGTTGCTGCGCCGCAACATCGGTGTTGTGTTCCAAGATTTTAAGCTGCTTCCGACGCTCACCGTGTATGAAAATGTGGCCTTTGCTTTGGAAGTGATTGAAGAATCGCCGAAAGTGATTCGCAAAAAAGTGATGGAAGTACTCGATCTAGTCGGCCTCAAACATAAAATCCGCTCTTACCCAAACGAACTGTCTGGCGGCGAACAGCAACGTGTCTCGATCGCCCGCTCGATCGTCAATTCCCCGAAAATCGTGATTGCTGATGAACCGACAGGAAATTTGGATCCTGAAACATCGTGGGGCATTATGGAACTGTTTGAGAAAATTAATGAACGGGGCACGACGATTGTAATGGCGACTCATAATAAAGAGATCGTCAATGCTACCCGTCGACGCGTTATTGCGATCGAAAATGGGACAATCGTCCGTGACGAGGCGAAGGGGGAATACGGCTATGACGCTTAACACGTTCAAACGCCACGTTCGGGAGAGCGTGAAAAGTCTTGGCCGCAACGGTTGGATGACGTTTGCATCCGCGAGCGCCGTCACGGTGACGCTACTGCTGGTCGGTGTCTTTTTTGCCGTCATGTTCAACATTAACTATTTTGCGAAAAAAGTGGAAAATGAAGTCGAAATTCGCGTCCATATCGATTTGGCCGCTGACAATAAAGAGAAGGATGTGCTGCGCCAGCGAATCGAAGCCCTTCCAAGTGTGAAAGAAGTTCACTACTCATCAAAAGATGAAGAGCTGAAGCGGTTGATTGAAAGCATGGGTGAGGAAGGCTCATCGTTCCAGCTGTTTGAGCAAGACAACCCATTAAGCGATGTGTATGTTGTGAAAGCTGCTAATCCGCAAGATACCGTTAAAATTGCAAAGCAAATTGAAACGTTCCAGTCCGTTCATAAAGTCAATTATGGACAAGGGACGGTTGAAAAGCTATTTGATGCGCTTAAGGTCATGCGCAACGTCGGATTGGTGCTGATTTTTGGTCTGTTGTTTACAGCGATGTTTTTAATTTCTAATACCATTAAAATTACGATTTTTGCCCGTCGCCGTGAGATTGAAATTATGCGGCTCGTCGGGGCGACGAATGGGTTCATCCGCTGGCCGTTTTTCCTTGAAGGGCTATGGCTTGGGATGCTCGGTTCGATCGTTCCGATCGTCGTACTGGCGCTCGTTTATTACAATGTGCACCGTCTATACAAACAGCAGTTTTCCCTGCAGCTGTTCGAGCTTTTGCCGTTTTCTCCATTCATTTGGCAACTGAGCGCCTTGTTGTTGGGCATTGGCGCTTTGATCGGTGTCTGGGGAAGCGTCATGTCAGTGCGTAAGTTTTTGAAAGTATAAAAATCAATTTGATAGGGAGAGGGGAAAAGCCATGAAAAAGAAAAAGATGATGGTGCTCGCTGTCGTGGCAACACTCGGATTGGGCGTTCTCCCGCCGGCGGCGAACGCTGTTAGCAACCGCGATATCGAGCAAAAACGAAGCGAAATCAATGCGCTGCGCTCGAAACGGTCGGGCGTTGAAGAGAAAATTAGCGAGTCGCAAAAAAACATTAAAGCCCTGCAATCGCAGCAAAAACAAGTCGCTAATGACATTGAAAAACTCAATAGCGCCATTGAGGAAACGAGCGGCAAAATTCGCAAAGTCAGCACGGACATTGATGAAACCGAACGGGCGATTGACAAGCTGCAACAAGAAATTGCCGAGATTCAGGAGCGGATTGAAAAACGGAATGAAATCTTAAAAGCGCGCATCCGTTCGCTCCAAGAAAGCGGTGGAGCGGTCAGCTACTTGGAAGTGTTGCTTGGCGCTCAAAGCTTTAGTGACTTCATCGACCGAATGAGCGCGGTGACAGCCATCATGGAAGCTGACCAACAAATCATCCGCGAGCAGGAAGCGGATAAAGCGCTCAAAGAGAAAAAAGAAACTGAGCTGACGCAAAAGCGGAACAAACTGCAAGCGGACTTGCAGGAGCTGAAACAGCTGCAAGCCAAACTTGATGCCCAGCTTGAACAGAAAAACCGCTTAATGTCGGATTTGAAAGAGAAAGAGGAAGAAGAGCATCATCATAAAATGGAACTTGAAGAGGAAAAAGAACTGATCGCGAAACAAGAAGCCGCTGTGAAGCAGCAGCTCGCCGAACTTGAGCGGCAGAAACGGGTCGAGGAAGAGGCAGCGAAACAGCGTGCACGTACATATACAGCGCCGAAATCTTCGCCGTCGACATCTTCGTCTTCATCGTCAACATCGAAAAGCGGCGGAGAAACGCCATCCGGCGGCAGCACACCGCCTGTATCAAGCGGAGCGTTTACTCGCCCGGCCAACGGACCGATCACATCCGGTTTTGGCTACCGGTTTGGCGGCTCCGATTTTCACCCGGCGGTTGACATCGGCAAGCGTGCCCCGGTCGTTCCGGTCGTTGCGGCTGCTGATGGGGTCGTGTTCCGTTCCTACTATTCTAGCAGCTACGGCAACGCCATTTTCGTCAGCCACGTCATTAACGGTCAAGTGTATACGACCGTTTACGCCCATCTCGAGGCGCGCTTGGTCGGAGAAGGACAACGTGTCAGCAAAGGACAAATCATCGGCTATATGGGCAACACTGGACATTCAACCGGCCCACACCTTCACTTTGAGTTGCATCGCGGCAGTTGGAACCCTGGGAAAACGAATGCGGTCGACCCGCGTAGTTATATCGCGTTCTAACGCTTACACCACCTCGTATACGCAACTTGCCTGCCTCGTTGAGGAAGGCGAGTTGCGTATTTTTTTGTGGCCATCGCTTCTGGAGAGGGGACGCCATCGTCATCCGGGAAACGACCGGCGTGCCCGCTGCCCGCATGAAGACCGCCTCTAACCTGCCCAATGGTTGACTTGTTGCTCGAAGAAAGGCAATAAAATGCATAGGAGCAAGGAGAAGCAGACACAAACAGGCGGTTGACAAAAGAAGTATGCTCTTATATAATAATCTCGAATTCGAGATTTATGAATTAATGAGGTTTAGTGAATATCGCTGACAGTTTACGATTCGTATCATCTTCAAAGGAATGAAGGAGTGAAAACGGATGATCCGTATTGACCGGGCTTCGTCCCGTTATCATGCTGATTACGGTTGGTTGAAGACGTACCATAGTTTTTCGTTTGGTGAATATTACGATCCGAACAACATTCAGTTCGGGCCGCTGCGGGTGTTAAATGATGATGTCATCGCACCGCTGGCTGGTTTTGGTGCTCACCCGCACCGGGAGATGGAAATTGTGTCGATCGTGTTAAAAGGGTATTTGCAACATGAAGACAGCACCGGGCATAAGGCAGTGACGACGTTTGGCGGCGTGCAGCGGATGTCCGCGGGTACCGGCATCGTTCATTCGGAAGTAAATCCGTCGGCGACAGAAGAGGTCAACTTTCTGCAACTTTGGTTTTTGCCGGAAGAGTATGGATTAACGCCTTCGTACGAGCGGGTTGAATTTCCAGTCGAAAAGATGAGAAACGCGCTGCTGCCTGTCGTGGCGAAACAGCCTTCTTCTCCGGGAATTGCTCACATTCATCAAGATTTGACCATTTACCTTTCTGACTTGGAAGCCGGACATGAACTGACATTTACCCAGCCAGAGGAGCGAAACATCTTTGTCTTTGTCATCGAGGGAGACTTGTCATTGAACGGTGAGGCGGACTTGCAACGGCGCGATGCGGCTCGCATAACGGAGACGCCGACGCTTCGCCTGTTGACGAACGAAGGGGCGCGGTTCATGCTCATTGACTTACCAAACTAACACCAAAAGGAAGAGACATCTTTCGCCAATGAGGCGGGGTGTCTCTTTTTTTGAGCCCGTATGAGTTGAGAAATCAAAAGGGAGCGTGTAAACTAATAGCAGACGACGCTTCCCCTATGGCGACAATGGGGAAGCATACTCAGTACAAGCCTGACATATGATGGAGATAAGGGCATGGCACGGCATGATGCGGTGCTTTTCCTTTATGTATAGGGTGAGGAGGAAACAACGTGAAAAAAACAACGACGGCCGTATTGATGGCCCTATCGATGCTCATCGGGGCCGGTGGGACGTATGTCGGCTTGCAGCTGGCCGGCGGAGCAGAGGACAGTCCGATGTCAGCAGTCATTCCGAATGAATCGTCCAAGGGGGCAAACGACGAAGAAGAGATAAAAAAAATCCGCCAGGCATATGAGCTGATCAAAAGCCGGTACGTGGAAAAAGTAGATGAGGAAAAATTGGCGGAAGGCGCCATTCAAGGGATGATTGGTACGCTTGACGATCCGTATTCTGTCTATATGGATGCGGAAACGACCGAACAGTTTAACGAATCGCTTGATTCATCATTTGAGGGGATCGGTGCTGAAGTGAGCATGATTGACGGGAAAGTGACGATCGTTGCACCGATTAAAAACTCGCCGGCGGAAAAAGCGGGGCTGAAACCGAACGATCAAATTTTGCGCGTCAACGGGGAAAGCCTTGAGGGGCTCGATTTGTATGAGGCAGTGCTGAAAATCCGCGGCAAAAAAGGGACGACGGTGGAGCTTGAGATTCTCCGCCCGGGCGCCAAAAATGCGATGAAAGTCAAAGTCGTCCGTGACGAAATCCCGATCGAAACGGTGTATGAGGCGGTGAAAACGTATGATGGCAAAAAGGCCGGCTATTTGCAAATCACATCGTTTTCGGAAAATACAGCCGCCGATTTTAAAAAGAAACTAGCGAAGCTTGAGGCTGAGAAAATCGACGGGCTCATTATCGACGTGCGCGGCAATCCGGGGGGCTATTTGCAAAGCATCGAGGAAATTTTAAAAGACCTTGTCCCGAAACATAAACCGTACGTGCAAATTGAAGAGCGCAATGGCGACAAGCAAAAATTTTATTCTGATATAACAGAGAAAAAGCCATACCCGATCGTTGTGCTCATTGACAAAGGCAGTGCGTCGGCATCGGAAATTTTAGCGGGAGCGATGAAGGAAGCCGGCGGTTACAAGCTCGTCGGTGAGACGACGTTCGGTAAAGGAACGGTGCAGCAGGCGATTCCAATGGGCGATGGCAGCAACATTAAGCTGACGCTTTACAAATGGCTGACGCCGGATGGGCATTGGATCCATGGAAAAGGAATCAAGCCAGATGTGGCCGTTGAGCAGCCTGAGTTTTTCCACGTCGCTCCGCTTCATGTAGAAAAACCGTTCACGTATGATATGAATGATGAACAAATTGCGAATGCACAAAAAATGTTAAAAGGACTCGGTTTTGACCCGGGCCGTACGGACGGCTATTTCAGCAAAGAAACGGAAACAGCGGTGAAAGCATTCCAAAAAGCGAATAAGCTTCCGGCCACCGGTCGTATCGATGAAACGACGGCTAACGTACTGCAAACAAAAATTATGGAAGCGATCCGCGATCCGAAGCACGATGTACAGCTGAAAGCGGCGTTACACGTATTGTTCCCATAAATAGCGATGGGGCTCCCGAGCAAGGGAGCTCTTTTCTATCAACATGAGCGTTTCGTCTCGGGATGAAGTGTCAAATCCATTCATGAACGTTTTTGTGCAAAAAAAAACGCCCTGCATGGGACAGAGCGCATGGGCCTTAAGCAAACAATCCCATCACCCGCCCGAGGCCGCGCCGTTTCCGCTTTGGTTCCTTCGGTGTTTCGTGGGAGGAAGGCGGCCGATTGTTCAGCTGCTGTTCAAGACGGGCGACAAGCTGCTCGAGGGCAGTGAGGCGGGCAGCGATTTCTTCCATTTCCTTTCGATGATGAAGCAGTTGGACCGAAACAACATCATCGGCTTTTTGCTCCAGTTGTTGTTCGAGTTGATTAAGGCGTGAGGTGACGCGTTCGATTTCCGGTTCAACATACTCTTGGAATAAGGCATGAATGGAGCTGTTCCGCGGCGGTGTCGAGGGACGGTCAGGAGCCGGAGGCGCTTCGAGTGCCGCACCTTGTTCAAATTTGACCCGTTCGAGCAAGGCAACTGTTTTTTCGTCAAACAAGAAGTGGCCGGCTTCGTTTCTCCGCAGCGGAATGTCATATTTCCGTACCCAACGTTGAACGGTTTTCGGCGAAACGCCAAGACGGGCGGCGACATCGGTCGTTTTTAACTCCATCGTTCCACTCCTCCTTTTCATCTTCTGTTATATCCTTTTTCTATCTTCATTGAAAATCCTGCCTAGCCGACAAAACTAGTGCCTATTCGGCAAAGAAAGTGGAAAACGGCACAAATTCGTCATGAGCGGCAAAAAAGATGGCCGCAGGCATGGGATTTGCCGTGGCCATTTGGTAGAATAGAAGATAAAGACTGGTGAACGAAGCAAGGGGGGAAGCGGATGGCAACATGGGGGCTGGAATTGCTTGAAGGGATCGCGGCCGTATGGCGGCAGCCGCTCCTTTATTATGGCGTCCTTTTAGCTATTGTCGCCGGCTGGCGGCGGGTAAAGCGGGAACGCCGTGACTTTCATGTGCGCGTCCATCATCCATGGCAAGAATGGCGCGGGCTCTGGACATGGGGATGGGCAGCCGGTGCGGTGTTGTCTGTGGTGGCGATCAGCGCTGGAGTCGCGTTGCCGCGCGAGGCGGTGTGGATGGTGACAGCGCTGACCGTTGTCATTGGCTTCACGATGGAAGCGCGCCTCTTATCGCCAGCGTACACCGTTGGCGGTGCGATCGTGCTGCTCGGTTTGATCGGGCAAAGCGGGATGGTGAGCGACTTATTCCCTGATGGCCCAACGGCAGGGGCGGCCTTGGCTTTGTTTCTTACGTTGTTGTTGGCGGCTGAAGGGTGGCTCATCCTCCGTTCCCAAAACGGGACGGCGTCGCCGCAGCTCGTGAAAAGCAAGCGGGGGATGACGATTGGCATGCAATGGACGCAACGTTTTTGGTTTGTGCCGATCGTGCTCCCGGTATCTGGCGGTGCGTTGTCACCGGTCTCATGGTGGCCGCTTCTTCCGGCTGGGGACGGTTATTCGTTTTGGTTGGTGCCGTTTCTTCTTGGATTTTCGCAACGCCGGCAACACGTCATGCCGCCGGAAGCGGCTCATGAGGAAGGGCGGCGTGTGCTTCGGCTTGCGCTCCTTGTCGCTCTGCTAGCCGTTGTTGGTATATGGTACTTGCCGTTGGCGTTTGTTGCGGGGGCTGTGGCGATTATCGGCCGCGAGTGGATCGCTTTTTCTGGGCACCGCGCTGACCGAGCCCGACCGCCCCGCTTCGCCCGTTATTCGCAAGGGGTAGTGATTGTCGGCGTGCTCCCTGGCTCGAAAGCGGAGAAAATGGGGCTACAAATCGGGGAAATCATTATGAAAGCGAACGGTGTCCACGTGCGGACGGAGGCGGAGTTTTA
>Ga0310833_100427_pt1 | contig 32871 bp, 25 predicted proteins | sample SM_ome_FD_201312 | JGI IMG/M metagenome (GOLD analysis project Ga0310833, IMG submission 201312) | Sorghum-adapted microbial communities enriched on stacked mutant (SM) sorghum from Joint BioEnergy Institute, Emeryville, California... ...
CCAGATGCGCTTCGCGCCGGGCGGCATCCCGCCTGGCTTCCTCCGGATTGCGGACGAGCACGTATCGTTTGCGAGCTTCGCCATCCCCCACGACAATTTCCTTGACTTCCAGGTTGTCGCGGATCATAGTACTATATTTACAAATACTCCGAATGCCGCGCCGTGGCGGAAGCCCTTCGCAGCGATTTCAGGCCGGGGAGGGGAGATGCCGAGAATGTGGCCGGCGCCTTTCGGCTCTACGATGAAATCTGCGCAAATCTGGCGGCGGATCGGGAATTGCTCGAGATGTTCCGGTCCGCATTGACCGATGAGTGCCATCCGGATCCGGAACTGAAAACGCTGACCGTCGACGTGGTGTACTATATCAGCAGATTTTTCGCCCAAAGTGCCGGGGAACAAGGAGAAGAGTGGTTCCCGCAGGATTACGATCCCGGCATTTCCACGGATGCCTGGCTTGCTTTGCTCGCGGATGAGACGGTATTCACCAGAGAAAGCCTGCAAATCATGAAGCGGATCAAAGCTTTCGGGGGAATGGCGACCTGCAAGCAATTGGCCGACCGGTATGGCGAGACGCCGAATTTTTACAACAGGGGTTCCTCAGCCCTTGCCATGAGAGTTGCCAGGGCTACCGGTTGCCCCGTATATGACCAGGAAAACACAAAGTGGTGGCCGATTCTGTATGTTGGCAAATATGCGGAATCATCGACAGAAGGCGTATACATATGGAAACTTCGGGAAGAGTTAAGCCGTGCATTGGATCAGTTCGATTTGTCCGGCATTCCCCTTCGGGCTGAAGAAGCTCCTTTTGCGGAGGGGGAGGACCACCGTGAATATGAAACCGGGCACGAACCTTACACGAGGGAAGATTTCCTCAGCGAAGTCTTCATGACCGGAAGTCAGTTGGAAACGCTGATTGCGTTGTTGAAGCGCAAGAAAAACCTGATTCTTCAGGGGCCCCCGGGCGTGGGCAAGACGTTTGCCGCCAGGCGGCTGGCCTATGTGATGATGGGGGAAAAGGACGACGGCAGGATCGAATTCGTGCAGTTTCATCCCAATTACACCTATGAAGACTTTGTGATGGGGTACAGACCGGGCGGCGAAGGGTTCGAGCTGAAGCACGGGATCTTTTATCGATTCTGTCAACAAGCCGCCCGTCATCCCGACAAAGCCTTCTTCTTCATCATCGACGAAATCAATCGCGGCAACCTGGGCAAAATTTTCGGCGAATTACTGATGCTGATCGAGAAGGATTACCGCGGGACGACCGTGGCGCTCGCCTATGACGGACAGCCTTTTTCGGTCCCTCACAATCTGCATATCATCGGCATGATGAATACGGCCGACCGCAGCCTTGCCCTGATGGACTATGCGCTGAGGAGAAGGTTCAGCTTCTTCGAAATGGAGCCCGGATTCCGGACGGAGGGGTTTCGGGCCTACCAGGCGTCCCTGAACGACGGGCTGTTCGACTCGCTGATCGAGCAAATTGCGGCCCTGAACCGGGAGATTGCGGAAGACCGGTCATTGGGCAGGGGCTTTCGCATCGGCCACAGTTATTTTTGCGGGCAGACGGCATGCACGGAAGCTTGGCTGAGGGAAATCGTCGAGTACGACATTCTCCCCATGCTGGGCGAATATTGGTTCGACGATCCGGACACCTTGCGGCGGTGGGAGAACCGGCTCCGGGGTGTCTTCGATGAGCAATGATCACCGGATCCTCATCAAGAATATATATTACATGCTGGCCTACGCCTTTCGGGCTGTGAAGCTGTCCGCAATGGAGAAACTTGCGGCGGAAGAATTCGGACACCTCCATGATTTGATGGCGGAGATTCTCGCGCAGGGCGTTGCCGGGCAGCTGAAACGCGGTTTGTACCGGGAATATGTCACCGAACGTGAACATCTCGGGATGCTTCGCGGAAAACTCGAGCTTCGCGAAACCGTGCAAAACCGGCTGCGATGCAGGCGGCATCTGGTTTGTGAATACGACGAATTGTCGGAGAAACATCTGTTCCATCAAATTCTGAAGACGGCCATGCTCATGCTGCTGAAGCATTCCGATGTAAGCCCGGAGCGCGGCAAGGAACTGAAAAAATTGATCTTGCGGTTTGACCGGGTCGATGCGCTGGACCCGTTCCGCATCCCGTGGAACCGGCTCCACTATCACCGGTACAATGCCAACTATGAATTTCTGATGAACATCTGCCGTTTCATTTTCCGCGGACTGTTGCCGACGACGGAGAAGGGGAACCACAAGATGGCGTCATTCCCGGATGATCGGGATATGTCCGCGCTGTATGAGAAATTCGTGCTTGAATATTTCCGGTTCCACCATTCCGATCTTCGGCCGGCGGCTTCCCGGGTGGCATGGAATGTTGATGGCGAAGGGAGCGATTTTCTTCCGGTCATGCAGACGGACGTGACCCTGAGGCATGGCGGCCACACCCTGATTGTCGATACCAAATACTATTCCCGCATCATGCAGGAGCGGTATGATCGCAGGACGTTTCATTCCGGCAATCTGTATCAGATCTTCACCTATGTCAAGAATCAGGACAGGCACGGGACGGGCAATGCGGCGGGGCTGCTGCTCTACGCCAGAACGGATGAAGCGATCGTCCCCGATAGTGAATTCACGATAAGCGGCAACAAGTTCATGGTCAAAACGTTGGATTTGAATCAGGATTTCCGGCGTATTGCCGCACAATTGGACGGAATTGCGGAGTCGGTCCGCCGCTCATCCTGACCGGAAATTCAACCGCATTCGGACGAATCCAGTCTATATCCATGGACACATTCAGGGGACGGAATTTCGGGAGGGAAGAGGTCGTGAACAAGAAAACGGGGAAGAAGCTCCTGCTGTCGATCGCGGGAATCCTGGCGTTCGCCGTCTTCACGTGTGCGGCGATCCCGGCGGCCGTCGCCGAAGATCCGGTTCGGCTCATCGTGAACGGGAAGACGGTTCAGCCGGACGTATCGCCTCAAATCATGGAAGGAAGGGTCATGGTCCCCGTCCGTTGGATCGCGGAGGCGTTGGGGGCGGAAGTGAAATGGGACAAGGAAAACCGCGCCGTCGTGGTGAACGCGAAAACGCCGGGCGGCCGTTATGAGAATCCGTACTATTACCCCCGGTTGCCGCGGGAAATCACTTCGCCCGAAATGCTGCTGCAGGCTTATTTCGCCTCATTGGCTTACGCCAACAACCTGTCGCCCGAACAGGCGGACGCGGCGGGAGGCACCCTGGGCATGGGGCAGGAACCTTATCGTGCGGCTTACGGGTATTGGAGCGAGGATTGGCGGGCGGAACATTCCTTCGAGGAGTTTCTGGATTCCTGGTCCGGGACGGCCCATGTGGAGCTGTTGAAACTGTACGAAGCCGGAATGCAGGACGATCACGCCCGCTTTTTTGTCGAGACGAAGCATCTGGAGTCCGCGGCGGACAAACGCCGGTTGGGCGCTTACTATTACGCGGGGTTCTTCTCCGTTGCGCTGACCGGGGAAGGATGGAGGATCACGGAAGGGAATCTGGAGCCCCAGAATTTGGCCTGGGCGTTGGGCGGGCATCAGCCGTGGCTGGGGAATCCGGTTGATGTCGCCATCGTTCAGGGGCTGGGAAGAACGATCGATGACGGGAGTTCGCTGCACCCCCGTCTGGAATGGCATGCGGACGATCATGTCACGGTGGTTTTTCCCGACGGCGCCGGGAGCGGGACAGCCGTGGAAGCGGTGCGCCTGACGGAGGGAACCTGGCAGGTGATCGCGGTGGAGGAAAGCATTCCATGATCCCGTCAGGCGGGGACGTTGCCCATGATGTCTTAGGGAGTTGCAGCGGCCAGGTGCCGTTTGCGTGCCTTGCTGACGCTCCTGGTGACGGTTCCGGCATGGCTTTGGTTGCAGGTTCGTTTTCACGGAGCGGCCGATTTTTCCGCAATCCACCAGACCGTCATCGTCGCGATCGGGTATTACGTCGTGCAGTTTGAAAGGAATCCGTATGCCCAATATGTTGCCATCCTGATGGCTTCCTTCGCCGCGTCATGGTCGTTGTACGAGGAGGTCATCAGGCGGATCGCCGTGCTGAGATGGCTGTTCGGCATCAAGCCTTCGCGCCGTTGACAGGCGGACCCGACATGCACCCGCGGGAATTGACCATCTTGACAATTGCAAGATGATTCAACGGAAGAACCGGGATGTGACATGATGAAGCTGGACCTGATGCGAATATTCGACGGTTACGTTCGCAATTACCACACCCTTAACTTGACCGTCCATCACGGCAAGCACTCGTTCACCATGACCGAGATCGAGTATTTCTCCCGGCTCGGCTCCATGCTGGGGTATTATCCTTTTACCGAAGATACCTGCAACGGATCCGTCAGACCAATGGACCTGTCCTGGTGGGGCAGCTTTGACGGGGAATATTGGCATGATCTGGTCCTTCATCTTGAGCGGGAGAATTTGTTCAAGAAAGACGAAGAAACGCTGGACAAGCTCTTTTGCGAGCGGGAGTGCATGCCGGCAAATGTCATCGGCATCATGAACGTACAGAACCAGGACCGTATTGCCGAGTTAATTGCCATGGCCCGGAGGACTTGCAAAATCACCAACGCCCTGCTGGTATTCAGAACATCATCTTCCGGCAAAAGTCCGGGTTATTTCGATGAAGTCCATGCTTACCTGCTTGACAAATCAAAGGTTGTGGCAAAAAAACTGGCCTATGTCTCGGAAATCAACGGGACGTTGTTTATGCATTACAACAATCCATTGGCCCGTTAAGTTTTCCCCGCTTGCCCATTAAGAACAGGAAAACGCATCACCGCAAGAACGCGGACATCCTCGCGGCCAGATTCGACGCAATCACGGCCATGCCCTCCGTCGACGGATGCAGCATGTCAATGCTCAGCGCGGTGAATTCGGGCAGCAGCTCCCGGCCGGAGAGATGCACCAGCCGGGAGGCATTCAGGCTGTTCGCCTTCTCCCGCACAATTTCCCGAAAACGCCGGATCTTGCCGCCGTTGTCGCCATCGCGATCCTCGTGGAACGTGAACATGTCGATGCAGAACACCCATTTGTCCCGGTGTTGCCCGGCCATCCGCTCCAGCAGGTACCCGACCCTGCGCTCGAATTCGTCCTCCTCCATGAAGCCGACGACATTGATGCCGAGCTCCAGAATGGCAAAATCCCAATCCGTCCGCTCCGCGATATAATCGGCCATCTCCGGCTCAAGATGACAGCCGCCCGCCATGCCGAGGTTGATCAGATCGGCGCCCAGCAATTTCGCCGTCCGCGCCGCGTAGCCGCCGGGCGGGATGGCGGAATCGCCGCCGAACGTAATCGAGCCAGACATCCCGTTGCAGATCGTCTTGAATCAGCAGCAGCATCCAGACGGAGTGGACGGCGGCATATTCGTAATAGGATCGGATAAAGCCGGGCGGTTCTTCCCAACCAAGACGGCGCCTTGATGCGATGTAGGCGTTCAGCGCGGATTGTCTGAGCGCGTCGCTCGTTTGTCTGCGAAAGACCGGATGGGTCAAATCGAGCAGATTGTACAGGTCCCAAAACGGCGAATTTCGATGGGCGTGTTCCCAGTCCAAAATGACAATTTCGCCGCCGGCAACGGCGATGTTCCCGCGATGGAAATCGCCGTGCGAGACGACCGTTTCGGAATCAACCGTCTGTTCCGCTCCAAGAATGATCTGATGCAGCGGGCTGATCCATTTTGGCGGCATGCCGAGGCGAAGCAAAAGGCTCTCCGCCTGTTCCCGGTTCCGGTGAACATGGCGCAAAATATCGCGGTACAGCGGTTTGTTTCCTCTCAAACTGCGGGGAATGAGGGACAGCGGCAGCTGATGCCAGCAAGGAATGAGCGAGGCAGCCTGCACCACTTCATTTTCGGACAATTGATGCTCGAGCGGCCCCAAATCTTCGAAAATGGTCCAATAGCGGTCAGGATCATGGTGAGGGGCTGAGGCGAGCAGTTTCGGCACGGCAATCCGCGGCAAATGCGGCAGAAGGCTGCGGTGCACCCACGCTTCCCGGCCGACCGCTTCCCGGTTGTTCAACGGCTTGAAAATATAGGATGCGACGCCCTTATCGGTGCGGATTGTAAACCGTTCAACCGTCTTTCCGCCCATGCCTTTGTAAAGGGCTTCCCACTCCGGCACTTTTGTTTTGTCCAGCAATCCATCGCCGGTAACGAGATCGGAAAACATGCAAACTTCTCCTTCTATGATCGGGGCTTCGTCGTGCATTAAGAATACGCGCAACAGGACCGCTGTATCAAGCGGCCCGGCAGGAATTGAATCGCAACAATCCGCGATGATTTCCGGTTCGCCAACCGGTAAAGTGTTTGGCAGACGCGCGTCCATCAACCAGTTTTGCGGTCTGAAGGAGGCCATCTGCCATGAACGCACAGATCACCCTGCCGCAGGCGATCGCGCTGTACATCGCGGCCATTCTCGGGTCGGGCATTCTGTTTGTGTCTTCCGGCGCGGCAACCGTCGCCGGTCCCGCCTCGCTCCTCTCCTGGATCATCATGATCCTGTTCAGTTTTCCGCTTGCGTACACCTTCGCTTCGCTGTCCCGCGCCTTTCCCGATGCCGGCGGAGCCGCCACCTTCGTCCGGATCGCTTTCGGCGAACATCCGGGCAATCTGGTCGGCTGGTTTTATTTTCTGACCGCATCGGTCGGACAGATGATCGTGGCCCAGACGGGAGCTTACTATACGGCTTCCGCCTTCGGGCTGTCCGCAGGAGAAACTTCGCTGCTTGCCTGTTTGATCCTGCTTCTCGGCGGCGTATCCAACCATTTCGGCATCCGGATCAGCGGGAAGGTGTCTCTGCTCTTCAGCTCGCTGCTTCTGGGCATCCTGCTCATCGCCGTCGTAACGACGATCCCCCACGTTCGGCCGGACCAGTTCAGTCCGTTCTTTGCAAATGGGCCGCAGGCGGTCGGCGAGGCGATTGTCCTCATTTTCTGGTCTTTTTTCGGCTGGGAGGCGATCTGCAGCCTGGCGGACCGATTCGCTCGCCCGGAGAAGGACATGGTCCGGAGCGCCATGATCAGCGCGGCGATCACGGGAGCGGTATTCCTGGCACTGAGCTTCGTGACCATCGGCAGCGGAACCTACGGAAGTCCGGAAACCGATTCCGCGCCCCTCGGCATCATGCTGGGCCGCTCTCTCGGTCTCGCCGCGCAATACGCCACGACCGTTCTGGCGTTCATCATCTGCACGGGCACCGTGAACGCGTATGTCGCCAGTCTGGCGCAGCTCGGATATGCCTTGAGCCGGGATCAGGCTTTTCCCGCCTGGCTTCAATACCAACATCCGCGCACCGGGACGCCGACCCGGGTGGTCTGGCTGGTCATTCTCTTTGCGTGCGCCGGCATTGCGGTCTCCACGCTGTTTCATGTTCATTTCACGCAATTGTTGTTTATTCCGAACGCGCTGGGGATGGTCGTCTATGTGTTGTCGATGGCCGCGGCTGTGAAAATCTACAGAAGATTATCGCTGCCTTGGCTGAGCGGACTGGTTTCCCTTGTCATGCTGTGTGCATTCATCCCTTTTCTGGGCATTCACGTGATGCTGCCCATCCTGGTTTCAATCTTGTATATTTTGTATAAGAGAAAAAGCATGACACGAACAATCGCAATCCGGCGCAACGGGACGAGGAGAGGCGACGGGCATGCGGATGCAACCTGAAAATCTGTGGGACGCGGTGATCGCGTGCCGCGCGGAATATGACGGGATCTTCTACTACGGCGTGAAGACAACGAGGATTTTCTGCCGTCCATCCTGCAAATCGAAAACACCGAAACGGGAAAATGTGGATTTCTTCATCAATGCCCGGGAAGCGATGGAGAAAGGATACCGCCCGTGCAAACGATGCCGCCCCGACCTGCTGGAAGCGGTGTACGATCCCCATGAACCATGGGTTCGGGAGGTCCGTGAACTGCTGGAAAAGGAGTACCACATCATGTGGACGCTCGACAGGCTGTCCAGACGCGTGGGCATGAGCGCCTTTCATCTGCAGCGGATGTTCAAGAAATACACGGGAATGAGTCCGAAACAGTATCTGAACCGGATTCGCGTGGAAGAGGCGAAGCGTCTGCTGGCGGACAGCGGTCAGACGATTACCGAAATCTGTTTCGCCGTCGGCTTTCCCGGACTTACTCCGTTTAACCGGGTATTCCGCCGGTTCACGGGCCGGTCCCCGCGGGCGTATCGGAAGCTTTGCTGCCGCAAGTAAGCGGACGAAGACCCGCCTGCGGTTATTGCCGCGGGGCGGGCCTTCGCGCCTTCAGCTCCAGTTCTGGATTTCGATGAAATTGCCTTCCGGATCGGCCGCGTACACGACGGTCAACGTCCCGATCCCTTCGTATTTCCGGGTGACGACTTCCCCGAGCGGCTTCCCGCCGTGCTCGATCAGTCGGTTCAACACGTCTTCCACCGAATCCGCGTGGAAGGCGATGTGCCCGAACCCCTGATGGTTGATCTTGTTCGGCAGATCTCTGAGGCTGTCCGGTTCATATTCGAAAATTTCGAGCGTCGGCCCGCCTTCTTCGTACCCGGGCAGCGCCAAATGCATCCCGCGGATTCTCACGTTTTCGATGCCGGTGACCTTGTCGATCCATGCCCCGTACAGATCCCTCTCCGGATACAGGGGCTTGCACCCGAAAACGTTGATATAGAAGTCCGCCAGCTTCCTCCAATCTTTCGCGACCAGGTTGGTGTGAACGTACTTGATTTGACCGCTCGTCATCTGCGCACCCGCCTTAAGAAATTTAACCGCAAATCAACATGATTATGCCATACGAGGAAAAAAGCGTCTACTGCGAAAACCAACGCCCAAAAATTTGTCTACTTTCTATTTCGTGTGAATTGATATAATGTTATCGATTCCTATCCATAATCCGATATAAAATTAGACAGCAATGGAGAACGCCAGACATCCAGGATCATGAATACGCTGTGGGAGGGGTGAACCTGCGGATTCGAACCGATTAAAGACACGCCAGCCATCCGGCATGGTTGTAAAATGGACGTTTGTGAATGGATGAGCATGAAAGGAGTGATCCGAACTTGTGGAGAAGGATGATCCACGTATTCACCGCATTGCTGTTGATCGCCGCGATCGCGAATCCGATTGCGGGCCACGCGGCGGACACGAGCGCCGAGGAGAAGTACCAATCGCTCGTTGAGAAGGGCATCTTCGACGGATTTCCGGACGGCCAGGCTCACCTCGATCAAAATATGACGCGGGCTCAGGCCGCCAAGATCATTGCGTTGATTTTGGGTTTGGACGAAAATGCCGGCGCAGCCGACATTTACAAGGATCTCGACGAAGCGAAATGGGCCGAGGGCTTCATCGGCGCGGCGACCGAGATGGGCATTCTGGAAGGACGGGGCGGCGGCATTTTTGCCCCGACTGCGGACGTCACCATCCAGGAACTGGCCAAGATCATGGTAGAGGCGCTGGGCATCGAAGTCAATGAGGACGCCACGGTGGAAGGCGCCGACGAATGGGCCGGCAAGTATGTCGCGGCCGCCCTGGCGGCCGGGCTGATTCCGGAGCAGTCGGATTACACCGTGCCTGCATCCCGGCAATTGCTGGTTGAGGCCTCGTACATCGCATATGAATCGGTCTCGAATGAAAAGTGGATCAAGTCCGCGAAACAGACCGGCGTTCGCACGGTGAGCATCGATCTCCAGGGATCATTCGATCCGGACGCGACTTCCGTCGCGATCGAACGGATCGGCGAAGACGGCGATCGAACGGCCGTCGGCATCGAATCGCTGGAATGGGACGGCGGCAGCGCGGTCACGGTCGTCCTGAGCGATGTTGCCGAAGCCGGCAAATATGAAGCCAAGCTCACCGTCGAGCAGGACGGAGAAACAGCCGTCTATACGTTTAGCTACACGGTAGAGCCCGAACAAGTGTCCCGGGTCGAGCTCGGCGGGGCCGATCAGCTTCCCCGCGCGGACAACGTCGAAGTGCCGTACATCCTGTACAACCAATACGGCGAACCGATGTCCGAACCGCCCGCAGACCTGAAGGTAGCTGTCGCGTCGTCCGCCGATGTCAAGCCGCACCCCGACCGCCAAGCCTTGCTGGTGAATCTGGCCGGCTGGAACGAGAATCGGGTTGATATCCACCTTCTGGTAAATGAAAAGATCCTCGCGATGCGCGACTATCAGGTCGGCGACGAACCGGTTGTCCAATCCGTCGAAACGGACGGTTTCGCGGACGACACGGGCGCGCCCGTCAGCAGTCTGAAAAAAGGCGAATCCGCTTGGCTGCTGCTGCGGCCTTATGATCAATACGGCAATCTCATCACGGATGTCGATTGGTTGAACGAGAATCTGAAGGCGGAAGAGTCGGTGAGCGGCCGGCAGTCGGCGAAGGAACTGGCGCCGGGACCGGTCGGCGCAGCCGCCGTCCGCGTAACGGCAGGCTCGCATTTGGCGAAAACGTCGCTCACCGTCACCATTCGCTCGCTGTCGGATGAAGTACTGGCGCAAGCTTCGATTGCGGTGGAATCCGATCCGGAGTTCTACGTGCCGCCGGCACCGACACCGGCGCCGACGCCGACACCTGAGCCGGAGCCGGCACCGTCACCGGCGCCGACGCCGACACCTGAGCCGGAGCCGACACCGGAAGCGACCGTTTCCGTTGATCCGGACTCGATTGTCACAGTGGATAAAGATTCCTTCAATGTGACCACCTCCGTGTACGTCACATCCACCAATGTGACCACGCTGTACTATGCGTTGGTCATCGAATCCGACCCGGAAGTCCCGACCGCGGACGACTTGATTCATCACCGGCTTCCCAGCGGTACCAGGGATTCCGGCAAAGTCTCGACCGACGGCAAGGTGAAGCTGGAATTCGAGACGCCTGTGGCTCCGAAATTCAACCTTTACATCGTCGGCACCGACGACAGCGGTTCGCTGGTGTCCAATCTGTTGACCGTAGAGATTGATACCAAAGTGTTCAGGCTGGATGAGGTCGTCGACGCGACCAATCCGGACGATGATTATTGGAGGATCTGCCTGATCCATACGCCGATCGACGCCGAGGGAACGGTGTATTACGTCATCAGCGACAATCCGATCCACGACGCTTCGGAGGACGATCTTGTCCGGATCGCAACGGAACCGGACGTTCCCGATGATGTTCTGGCTCAAGTGATAGCTAGAGGTACGAAGAACTGGAGCGGCACTTCCGATCAGATTCGGGTGGATAAGAAAGGTTGGACACCGGGCCCCTACCATGTCTACGTCGTGCTCGAATACCGGGGCGTTCGTCTGAAGGCGGAAGGCGCTTTGGGCTTGACCAACTGAAGTGATGAAAGGGTTGTTCCCCCTCAAGTCTCATCGGGGAACAACCTTTTTTTGCCGTTTGTCCATAAACTCCTTTCCGGGCAGTCGACGCCAAAACGGATGCACCTTCCATCAGCGGAGGTTGCATCCGTTTTTGCGCTGTCACGCGGACTTTCGGTCAGGAGCGAACATTTTTTTGAACACGAGCGTCTGCAGAATGATGTAGATGCCGCCGACCGCCCAGTATAAAGGCAGCGCCGCGGGCATCGCAAACGAAAATATCCCCATCATGATCGGCGACAGAAGCCCGAGCACGGCAAATGGCTTGTTCTCTCCCTGCTGTGCCGACATGCTGAACGATTGAGACACGCGAAACTGGAAATAATACACGGCAGCGGCAATCACCGGCAGGATCATGTCGGGTTTCCCCAGGCTGAACCACAGAAAATCATGTTCGGCGATTTCCGGCGTGCGGCGGATCGCGTAATAAAAGCCGAGCGTAATGGGCAACTGCAAGAGCAACGGCAGGCAGCCGATGTTGAGCGGATTGAACTGGTGCTTCTGATAAATCTGCATCGTTTCCAGCTGCATCTTTTTCGCCGCCTCGGGGCTCTTGTCGTTCTTGTACTTGTCCTTCAGCGCCTGCAGCTCCGGTTGGATGGCCTCCATCTTCTTGCGCATCGCGAGCTGCTTCTTCGTCTGGTTCAGCATCAGGGGCATGATCGCCGTGCGGATGATGAACGTCATTAAGATGATCGACAGCCCGTAATCGCCGTTGAACAGGTTGGCGAAATAGATGATCAGAAACGAGAAGGGATAGACGAAATAATGGTTCCACACGCCCGGGGTATTCGCGTCAATCGGCGCGTTGTATCCCGACGCCGAACACCCGCCGAGCGCAAAGGGCAGCACTGCGGCAAAGAGCGCGATGACGGCCGGCTTGAGCCAAGGATGCTTCGAATTTTTTTTCACGGTTGCCCTCCCGAATTCGTTCCTTGGTGATGTGCAGGAGCGGACAACCCGTGTCTTCTTCATCACCCGGCGCTTCCTTCCGCTGCGCTTTACCCGCAATCCACCGCCGGATCGGGTTGATCGCGGTGTTGCGGCAGACGGACAACAGGGTTGCACCGGCGTCAGCCTCACGGCGGCAGGCGTACAGCTCCGGAACGGAATGCGGCCTTGCGAATGTCAGCATCACAATGGAACAGAAGATGCAGACCGACATGACAAACGGTGTCGCCAGTTCAACCAGGTTGTCCATCCGCCTTCACCTCCGTCGGGCAGCTTAATATTTCTTGGAGAACACCGGCAGCAGCACCTCATCCACCAGACGGGTCAAATACGCCGCAGTGACTCTCTCGTGGCGGATCACATTTTCGATACGCAAAAGATCGAAGGGGAGACGCATTTGCATCTCGGTAAAATCATGGGTAATTTCTCCGCGCCGCTTGGCATTTGCTTCCACGATCTTCATCATCCTCACATTGCTGTCGAGCGCCCGTTCGAACCAGTCCCGGAACCGTTCATAATTTCGGCTGAATTCGGTCATCACGGCGCTCATCAGCTTCTGCCCGACCGCGTCGAAAAACCGCTGGTAGATGCCGACGACCTCAAGCAAATCGGCGCGAAGACTTCCCTGGTCCCGGAACAAGTCGATCATTCTGCCGCCCATCGCCCGGGTGGACCTGTACAGGACCAGGGCATGCAGCAAATCAACGGGTGTTTCGTACCGGCGGTAAATGACCGTTCGGCTGGTTTGCGCCTGTCGGGCAACGCGTTGAAAGGTCATTTCCTCGTACCCCGATGTTTCGATGATTTCGTACGCAGCGTCCAGAATCGCCTTTTCCAGTTCCTCTCCCCGCCTGCGTTCCGATTTCAAAGGCTTTTCCTCCCGAAAGATGCTGCAATCATTATACAACATATAAGATACATGTTGCACCTTATTCGAAAAGCGTGTATACTTCATTCCGGAAATAAGATACATCATGTACCTTAATTGAAGAGTGGACGCAAGTGAAGCAAACCGACGGAACACTGCCGAAGGAACTGGTCCGCGTCGCGCTGGTGCTGGTGTTTGGAGCGGTCGCCCCCATGCTGGACACCACCATGGTGAACATCGCGGTGAATCATTTCAGCCGGGATTTTCATGCTTCACTGGAGACGGTGCAATGGGTCATGACCGGCTATGTGCTGGCCCTGGCCATCGCCGTCCCTTTCTCCGGCTGGCTGGTCCAGCGGTTTGAGGGCAAAGCCGTATATTTCATCGCGGAGCTGCTGTTCCTGCTCAGTTCCCTGCTGGCGGGGTTGGCCTGGAACATCGAAAGCCTGATTGCGTTCCGCATTGTGCAAGGGTTCGCCGCGGGGCTGATCATCCCTCTGCTGACCACGCTGCTTGTTCAAGCCGCGGGACAGGATCAAATGGGGCGTTTGATGGCCATCGTGGGCCTGCCCATCATTCTCGGCCCCATCCTCGGTCCGGTCGCCGGCGGTCTGCTCGTGGAGTATGTCTCGTGGCGCTGGATTTTCTACATCAATGTCCCGATCGGAATCATCGCCCTGGCTTTGATTTACGTGAAAATGCCGCGATTTCCCGCCACCAACAGACGCGCTGCACTGGATTGGATCGGCATTCTGCTGCTGGGCGGACTTTCCGCCAGTTTCATCTACGGGATCTCGCGGGGGACGGAAGGCGACGGTTTTGGCGGCGGAGCTTCGATCGGCTTTATCGCGCTGGGCGTTATCTTGACGATCGCCTATGTCGTCTACGCCCAAGTCCGTTCCTCGGCCGTCATCGTGCCCCTCGGCCTGTTCCGATACAGAAGCTTCACCGGGTCCGTCATCGCCTTGTTCCTGGCCGGCTTCGGGACGAACGGCGCCATGCTGCTGCTGCCTTTGTACTTTCAAAATGTACGGCATGACTCCGTCATTCTCGCCGCGCTATCGCTCATTCCGCAAGGCGCGGGCATGCTGCTCGCAAGACCCGTGATCGGGACGCTCACCGACAGAATCGGAGCCCGGATTATCGTCCTGGCCGCCACGGCGATTACGGTCGCGGGAACCGTTCCGTTCATTCTTTTCCCGCCGGACGTTCCTTATTGGCAGATCGGCCTTGCGCTGTTCATTCGGGGAATCGGCGTCGGCGGCATCACGATTCCGGTGATGACGGATTCCTATACGGGGCTCGCCGGCCATCAGGTCCCGCAAGCGAGCGTCGCCACGCGCATTATCCAGAATATCGGCGGCGCCTTCGGTTCCGCCGTACTGGCAACGGTCGTGGCGCTGCAGTTGCGGCAAGCCGTTCCCGATCTCCCGCATGAAGCCGCCGCCTATCACACCGGCTTTCTTGTCGCCACCGTGCTGACCGCGGCGATGGCCGTACCCGCCTTGCTCTTGACGAACAAAGCGAAGGCAATGGCCCGGGCGTGACCAGGTGCTCTTGACGAAACTTGAGCCTGTTTGTAAGATAAAGGAAAATTGCGGCGAAGCACGCCCCGAACTCCCCTGCCGATCAGGGAGTTCGGGGTTTTGCTTTTTGCAAGCCGCGGTGACGGGGGAGTCTGGATGGGATTCGAAGACATGCATGCGCAATGGTTGAATGCTCATTTGAAACGGAGAACCGGGGAGAGAAGAAGCCGCCTGCAGCGGGGGCATGGCCACGGCGAACGTCTGTTTCTGGAACGCGTATGGTGGCCGCTTTTCGGACATTTCGACGATCTGCATCCTGAATATGAGGTCATCGATTGGAGAGGACATCCCTATTTCGTCGACTTTGTCCGGATTCGGGGACAGCTGCGATTCGCCTTCGAGATCAAAGGGTACGGCCCCCATGTGCAGCATGCCGACCGGACCCGCTACCGCCGTGAACTGAAAATTGCGGCCGATCGCTTGCGGCGCAAGCGGCAGGGTCACGCGCTATGAACCGGTCCGGTCGCTCGAAGACGGAGCCGTCTGGTGATGCGGCGTCGCGGGTGACGATCCGGTTCAGGCGTTCCTGGTGCAAATATGCACCACGTTCGGGTGAAATCTGATGAACATGGCGAATCTGGTGCAATCATGCACCAGATTCAGGGCTGTTCGAAGCCGTCTTGCAAAATCTGGTGCAAATATGCACCATATACAGCCAATCCGGGGGGGTTCGGGCCATATGTGGTGCATTTTTGCACCAGATAGGCCGCCGTCGCCCCCGATGGCGGCAATGTGGTGCATTTTTGCACCACAGCCCCCGCAGCCGCCCCGGCGGCCGGAGGAAGCGCGCCGGACCCGCCGTTACGGGACGCTGCTTGCGCGGCCCGGGTCACGGACGGAGCCGAGGCGCGCATTCGTCCATCCGGGTGAGCATCGCTTCGGCTTCCCGGGACAGATCCTGCGGCGCCGGAATCGGCGGCAGGCCGAGCCGGTCGCAAAGGTTCTGCGCCATCAGCAGGTTGCCCAGCGGGTTCAGATGGAGCCAGTCGCGCATCAGCTTCGCGTAATCGTCCGGATACCGGCGGTACAGCGGTTCGAACCGGCGGTACTGGTCGATCAGCACGAGCCCCAGTTCTTCCGCAATCTCGCGCTTCGCCTGCATATTCGCCTCGAACAGGGCGGCGTAGCCGTCGCCGGCTTCGTGATACAGCGGGCAGTAATAGGTTTGCAATATCGGCACCGCCCCGCTTGCCTGCAAGATCCGGCAAATCTCGCGAATTTGGCCGGCATAGACCGCAGGCGGCACGCCTTGACCCGCGTCGTTGCCGCCGATCGTGACGATGACGGCATCGGGCCGGTACGAGACGACGTCCCGGTCGATCCGCGCAAGCAGCATCGCCGCCGTGTCGCCGCTGATGCCCTGGTTGATTACATGCACGTGCCGGCCGACATGCAGCCGCAGTTGAATGCTCAGCCAGTCGACCCAATTGTGCTGGCCCGCGTTCTCCAGGGTCACCTCCGTGTTGCTGGAGCCGAAAGCGATGACCCGGACGGCGCCGTCCGCCTTCGCTTTCCATTGTTCGATCAAGTGCATGCCCCGCCTCTCTCCTTCAACAGTCATCATGGGAAAAGGGAACCCGCAACCGAACAAGCGAGTTCCCTCATTATAGCACAGCTTCAGGTCTTTACGGACGAAGCCCGTACGCTTTCCGGACCAGCTCGAAATATTGATCGGCCCGCACGGTTTCGAATTCCGGCCCGAGCGAACGGTTCAGCTCGAGTATATCCGTCGGCGTCATGCTCCACGCCAGAATGCCGAGCGACACGAACAGCGGGGACTGTCCGTCCCAGTTCGCCTTGGCCGCTTCCAGCACGTTCTTGCCGTCCTGCACCGTGCTGATGCCGTGAACGATCGATACCGGCATGCCGTTATCGAGTACTTCCACGCCGTGCCGGCCTTCCCAGCTGAGGAACAGCCCCGGGACATGATACTTCTCCTTGTAGGCGTCCGCTTTCCGATCGCTGAGCGGGACGTTGTCGCCGCTGATGCGGTTCAGCACGTACGGAATCGTCATCCCCGTCTTCTGCAGGTACGGGTACGTTTCTCTCAGGAACGTCGGGAACGAGTTGTCCGGCCATACGTTGGGATAGAAGTATCCCGCACCGGACGGCCCGGCGATGATCTGGTCGTTCGGCGTCGCCGTGCGGAAATAGTAGTCCAGAAATGCCGGCGCCGCGTCGTACAGCAGCGGATTCGACGTCCAGTTGATCGGCACTTTGCCGCGGTTCGGATCGTCCCACAGGACGCGCATCCGGTGCTGGTTGTACTGCAGGTTGTCGCCTTCGCTGTACACGTAGGTCACATAGATTTTGTTTTCCAGCTCGGGCGCCTTCGCTTTTTGCTTCGGCGCGGGCGCGGTGAGCTTCGTGCCGGAGAACACCGTCATGTTGCTGAACCAGTCGGCGGCCAGCACATACACGCCGTAGCTGGACGTAATCTCGACGCCGGTAAATTCCCCGGCCACGTCATTGCTGAACCACCCAAGGTAAGGCGTTCCCGGTTCGACCGCGGCCAGAATCCGCTCGAACAGCGCCCGCTCTTCCGTTACGTTCGATTCGAGCCAGAAGACCATCGCCCGGTTCGCCACCGCATAGTCGCGCAGGAAGCCGTACGGCTCTTTCTGCTCCGAATTCAGCGGCTGCTTGTTGCCGGCGGACACTTTGAACTGGTTCCACATGTCCACATGGGCGACCAGCTGCTGCGTGCCTTCCGGCGGCGTGAACCGGTAGACGAAGTAGCGGCCGTTGTCGGCGAACCGGTGACCGCCGGAGCCGGGCGAAAGCTGGGAGTTGTTGCGGTCGTACAGGAACAGCTCTTCTTCCGGCGTGCCGGCGATGAAATGGGCGATCACCTGCCCGTCCGCTTCCACCCTCACTTCATGGACGGCGGGGCCCCAACCGTCCTGCGGAAACGCGTCGTCAAAGCGAAGGTAGACGGATTCTTCTCCCAGAAACTCGGTCAGGTCGAGCGCGTACACCTGGCGGTTGGCCGCGCCGCGCTCCTGCGTCGGCTCTTCGGCGATGACCCGGAAGCCTTCCGGCAGCCCCGGCGGAATCCGGATCTGTTTGTCGGGGCTCAGACCGATGAGCATGCGGTGCGTCGTCTGGCTCCACAGATTTTCAAACTGCCAGGTGTAAGCGTCGAGGCGATTCGCGAATCTTCCCCGCAAGTCTTCCAGCACCGGCAGATTGTAGGGCGCGGCGGCCAGCATCTCGGCATAATCCGGGCTTGCCGCCACCGCGTCCCGGATCCCCGCCAGCGTCGTCGCGACGTTGATCGAATCCGGCACGGCGGGATCGTACACGATAACGCCTTTCACTTCGTTCTTGTACTTTTTGACGATCTCCCAATAGTCTTCATGCACGGTGTAGGGCACGTTCAGATCGTTCAACCAGGTGTATTTGCCTTCCTCTTCGCTTTCGATCAAATAAATGCGCGGCTGCTTGCGGTTGACGATCCCTTGCAGCGTGGACAGGACCAGCTTGGCGTCGCCCGGTGCATCGAAGACGTCCGCCACGTCGAGCCGCTTCACTTTCGCAAAGCTCGGAAGCGCCTGCGATTTCGGCCAGACGATGGAGCCCGGCATGGCATCCGGACCGTTCGGCGCGCCGGCAGCCGCTGCCGAACCTCCGACGGCAAGCGTCAGCACCAGAACGGTTGCCAACAGGACGGAAGCGAGTCTGCGATACATCACGCCATCCCCTTTTCCCCATGAAATCGGTTGGAGCCGTCGCGGTGCGCCCTGTTCCCGTGTCACCTCCCGCTCGGGCTTACGTTCGGAAGCGGTTACAACCATTCCGTTTCCTCACCGCAGCATATTGCCCCTATTTGTTATATTGATAATATCAATTATATTTTTCAAGGCGTTCGACAGTTTTAGCCAAAAAAATGATGCTTTCGGAGCAGCCGATCCGCCAACGGTCTTCCCCGCCGAAAAAAATCCCCCGCCTCCTCGGCAGGGGATCCCCCATGTGTTCGGTCCGTTCGTTACCCGAGCCCTTTGGCCTTGAGCAGCTGAATGAAGATGCCGCCGACGACGCTGCGGTGCTGGAAGCCGACCTGACGCGCCGTCACCGTGTCGTACCAGTCCGTGAACGGGACGCGGTCGGGCGTCTCGTGCAGCATATGCCACAGCGGTTCGATCAACCGGGCGAACACCGAAGGGTCGGACGACAGGGACGCCGCCCACACCAGCCAGTCGGCCTTCGTATACGTTGCCCGGTTGTCGAGCGGCGTGCCGTACCGGTTGCGCCGGGCTTCATACCAAGCGGTCTCCGTCCGCGGCAATGCATCGCCGAACAGGCGGGTGCCGAAGATCTGGTCCCACACCAGATTGTATTTCAGGCTCCAGGTGTTGTCCGCCCCGAACGCCAGCCGGGTGTGGTCGTCTTCGACCGCCATTTGCTTCCAACGTTCAACCATGCTGCCGGCCGCCAGGCGCCAGCGCTCCGCGTCAATGGCGCGGCCCATCCGCTCCAGCATCAGCGCGTAGCCGGCGAGCCCCATGATCGCCTTGACCGACAGATTGGCGTTGCGCGCGAGGTGCCCCGCGAAATCGTCCGTGCACAATTGGTTTTCGGGGTCCAGACCGTGCTTGAGCAAATATTCCGCCCACTTCGACAGCAGCCCCCAGTGCTCCTCGGCGAAGCGCGCATCCCCTTCCGCCAGCGTAACCGCCGCGGCCATGATCAGCATGTTGCCGCATTCCTCCACCGGCATCTGCCCTTCGAGCTTGTTGTCCCCGTACACCTGCCCGCCCGCGAGCGGATATTGCCCGACGTCATGCGGCGCGAAATCGAACGGCCACGCCTCGCTTGCCGCGTACTTGAAGATCGGCCGCATCATCCCTTTGACCAGTTCGGGGTTGTACAGCAGGAACAGCGGCGTGGACGGATAGCTCACGTCCACCGTGGCGATGCAGCCGTTGCTGAAGCATTCCTTGGACATGAACAGGACGCGGCCTTCCGGGTCCAGCACCAGCTTGTGCGCGGCAATCGCCTGCCGGTACGCCAGGGCGAGCAGGTCGGCGTACTTGCCGCCCCCCGCCCGGGCGCCGTCTTCCAGCAGCCGCCGGTCGAACGCGTCGCACCGCGCCATAATGCCTTCGTATTGGTCGAAGGCGGCGGCGATCATCTCGAACGCGCTCATCCCGTTCCGCTTCCAGTAAGCCTTGAGCTTCTCGCCGAAATATTCGATCGCATAGATGTCGTCGTACGCCAGCACCGCCGTGTTCGACACGGCCTCCGCTCCGACCTCGCCGCAATCCCACGTGAAGGCGAGCACCGGCTGCCGGTCCCGCACCGCCTGCGGCATCTCCATCCGGCAGGGTGCGCCGTCGATTTCCCCGCTGCGCACGAACTGCTTCCGGATGTCGGCCGGGCCGATATACGTTCGGACAGCCGGCGACTTGCCCACCGCCAGATAGAACTGCCCCCAGTCGATCCGATGGTCATCTCCCGACCGGTTCAGCACCGTCTGCTCATGATGGCTGAACTGCAGAATATGCCGCCCGGCTGCCTCGTCCTCGCGCCAGACGACCTGCTGGCCGCTGTTGTCCACGCACCATTCCGCGCTGACATCGTAGTAGAGCTGCACGCGGTGCGGCTTCCCGTCTGCCGAGCCGACCGTGAACGCCACATAGGACGCCGGCCGCGACAGCAGGTCGAGGTCGTCGAGCAGAAGCGGCGTCGTGAACCGCACTTGCAGCCGTACGCCCGCCTCCTCGAACTCGTAGATGCTGCTGAGTGGCGTCACCTGCACCCGCTTCTGGGTCATCGGCTGCGGTTCCGTGTAGTAGTTTTCCGCGTTCGGTTCCACCTTGCCGGCGAACCTGAACGGCCTTCCGTCGATGCGGATCAGGCCGGTCATGGCGTTGCGCTTGCCCGTCCAATGCCGGGTGAAATCGTCGGTCAGCCGGTCCGCCATGGACCAGACGCTGAAATACGGGTCCACCGTGACCAGCGGCACGGCAGGCGCGCGAAGCATCGTCTCCATATTGCTCCTCCATTCGCTTAAATGTAGATGGCAATGCGTACGCCCGCCGGGCGGTTGTCGTACCGGATCAGCACCGTCTTCGTCGCTTCGTCCCAGTCGAAGGGCAGCGCCTCGCCGCCTTCTCCGGCGTCAAGCACAACGTGCGACGGCCTGTGCGGACAGCGGATGCGCGCCGCCGCCCGCACCCCCAGCGGCCCCTTCGCGGTGAAAGCTAACGACCGGTCGTCCTCGTCGATTCTCTCGATCCGCGAAGACGCGGCGATGATCCTGCCGTCCGCCGCCCGGTACTCCAGATCATACAGGAGCGCCTGCCGGCCCGGCGCGACGGCGACATCCCGCACGACGGGCAGATCGGGTTCGAACAGATCGACGTACGTGCCGCCGATCCGCAGCGGACGGTCATGGGCGGACTCCTCCATCACCGACGCGATGACGTACGGGCCGCGACGGATCATGAACGCGTTGTCCGGCGTCCAGCGGACCTGCGGGTCACCCAGCGCTTCCATCGCTTCCCGCACCGCGTCGCGCAGCTTCCGCGCCGACGCCGCGCTTTCCGCGAAACGCGCCGGATGCGCGCGCACGACTTGCACAAGCCCGCGGCCCGCCCGCGCGATCCCTTCCGGACCTTGCGGGTCCAGCCCGAGGCAGGCGAACAGGTGCTCACGCGGCGAGCGCCAGACGCGCTTCCCGGTGTTCCACCATTCCCGGACCCGGTGATAAGGGTCGCTGTCGTCGCCGACGTACACGAGCGCGCCGCCGTCCCGGACCCATTGCGCGATGGCGGGATGCAGGTCCGGATGTTCGGGTTTCATGAACTCGTAGCTCAGAATCAGGACGCGGTAATCGTCCAGATAGCCGGGGAAACGCCGCACATTGTCGAGCTGCAACGGCCGGACCGGCAGCCCGTGCTTCACGAGCGGCAGCGCGAGTCCGTAGAACGGCGAAAAATGCAGCAGCTCCAGCGCGTATTCGTCCGTCAGCTCCACGGCGTTCGTGCCGTCATACTTCATCATGAAGCCGGACGTGTCGGCCCCCGGGCGCAGCCGCTGGTACATCGCCGAATCGGCATACAGCAGGCCGACCGGCGCGCTGTTTCCGAACCATTCCACATCCGGTTGATCCATGTTGCCGAGCGTGTGCATGATCGTAAGCAGCACCGTCGCGTAGTCCGCCGGAATGCCTTCCTTGCCGCTGCCGTCCTCGCGGGGATATTTCCCTTCGAAAATTCTCCTCGGCCACGGCGCCACTTCGTAATGCGAAACACCAGGATGCAGGAGCGACGCGGTCAGCGTTTTGAAATAATTATCCCGGTAGTCCGCCCACGTCCGCTTCGGATCGTCCTCGATCGGATCGTGCAGGAACCACATGCGGCGGCTGGTGCCGCGCACAAGCTCCTGCATGATCCCGTATTCGAGAAACGCCGTCTCGAACGTCCGCTCCGCCCGCCGGCCTTCATACACGTTCGCGGTCCGGGACGTGCCCGTCCAGATCTGCGCGATGTACCCGTCGATCGATGGCAGATCGAGCAGCTTCGACTCCGGGCTGACGATGCGCCACTGCGTGTAGTTGATCAGGCTGTGGGTCGGCACGTAGAACCGGAGCGGCCGGTTGTACCGGACCATCGCGTACGCTTTGAGCGCCGAACAGAGCCGGTCGAGGCAGCGCGTGTACAGATACGCCTTCAGCTTCGAGGCGCGGTATTGCGCGTCCTCCGACTCGTGGGGCGGAACCCACGGCTCGCCGTAGTAATTGCGCCATTCCCGCTTGAACGCCTCCGAGTATCCGCCTTCGACCCAGAACTCCGGCTCTTCCAGATGGATCGCGTCCACGCCCGCGTCCACGGCGGGGCGGATGCGCGCAAGCAGAAAGTCGGAATAGGCGATCGTCGGCACCATATAGGGGATGTCCTCCGACGTGCCGTGGATGATGCGCTCTCCGGAACGGTACGTCTGCGCTTCGTCCCAGTGATCCCGGCCGTCAAATTGGCCGTTCAGATAATCCTGATAGCCGCCCCAGGAGACGCCGGTCATCAGATGCACCCGGTAGCCCCGCTCCTTCCACTGGCGGATGCGCTCGGGCATCGATTCATTAATGCCGTACACCATGACAAAATCGGTCTGCAGATCGTACGTTTCCCCGTACGCGCCGCCTTCCTGGAAGCCGGTGCGCTCCTCTTCGCGGCTTCGCTCGATCATGATCCACCTCCGAAAATGCGGCGGGGCGGACGGCCTCGCCTGAAGGCCTCGCCAGAAGGCCGCGCACCCCCGTCATTATCTGCGAATGTCCGCCCGGATCGTCTTGACCTCGAACGGCGCGAAGGACAGCTCAATCTCCTGGCCGTTCTCGCGCAGAACGGCGAGCGGATTTTCCATCAGGTCCGTCTCTTCGACCGAAACGCACGGCAGCCCGAACCGGACCTTCGCGCTGGCGGCGGCGCCGGCCGTCTCATACAGCCGGACGATGAGATGGTCGCTGTCCTCCGCCTTCTTCACGGCTTCCACCATCACGTTCGGATGGTCGACGAGGACGAGCTGCACCGGTTCGCGCTTGCCGGCAGCCGGCGGTTCCTGGGGGTTCTGCGGTTCCACCAGCGTCAGCGGCACGTTCAGCTCGTAGCCCCGGCGCCAGACGCCGGCCTGAACCAGATCGCCCTCGTGGGGGTACAGCGCATAGGTGAACCGGTGCACGGCCCGGTCCGCCTCCGGATCGGGATACGACGGGCTGCGGAGCAGATTCAGGTCCAGGATATGGCCGAGCGCGCTGTGCCCGTATTTGCAGTCGTTGAGCAGCGCCACGCCGTAATCCGGCCGGGACAGATCGATGTAATGATGCGCGCAGACTTCATCCCTTGCATATTCCAGCATCGTATTGCGGGTCGTGGGCCGCTTCAGGTAGCCGAACTGGATCTCGCAGTTCGCATGATCGGTGTGGATGCCGGTCGGGAACGACACCCGCAGCATTTTCCCAGACTCCTTCCAGTCCGCCTCCGTCTCGAAGACGATGAGGGGCGAGCCCGCCGTCAGCACGATGTTCTGGGTGAGCCGGGTTTCGCCGTACGCGTATTCCTGCCGGACGATCGCCCTCGGGCCGTCCACTTCATAGCCCATGCTTCGCAGCTCCATCGTGCCGGCCGGATGCTCGCGGTAGTCCCGCGGGAAATCCCAGGCGTCGCCGTCGTCGTGGTAGAGGCGCAAGACGTTCGCTTTTTCCCCGGACTTGAGCGCCTCCCGGCCGGTCCGCTTGTCGACCACCGAGACGATGCTGCCGTCCGCGTCGAACCGGACCGCGAGCAGCTCATTCTCCAGCACGCCGTCCGCGGCCGCCAGCCCTCGGGTGTCCCCCGGCTGCGCCGCTTCCTTCAGCGTCCGGCTGCCCATCGCCGGCACGTGGACATGATGCCACTCGCCGTTCCACCGCACCCATTCCTTCCGGTCCCAGGGGAGGGAGTTGAACAGCACCGGCTCGCCCGACCGGCCCGTCAGGGCGGCCAGCCGCGCGTACGTGTCCCGGATCATGCCGTGAACCTTGCCGTACAGCTGTTCATACCGCTCCAGCGATTCCGCGTACACCCTGGTAATCGAAGAGCCGGGCAAAATATCGTGGAACTGGTACAGCAGCACTTCTTTCCAGACGGTCTCCAGTTCCCCGCGGGGATACGCCTCGCCGCCGAGCGCCCAGAGCAGCGATGCGGCGAATTCCAGTTCGCGCAGCGCCTTCTCCATCTTCCGGTTGTACCATTTGTTCCGCCCCTGCGTCGTCAGCGTGCCCTGATGCCGCTCCAGGTACAGCTCGCCGCGGAACGACGGGAAGCGGTCCGCCTCGGCCTCGAGCTTCCGGAAGAACGCGGTCGACGGCTCCTGGACGACCGGCGGCAGGCCGGCCAGATTCCGCTCCCGGGCGAGCCGCTCCAGATGCTCCTCGCCGGGACCGCCGCCGCCGTCGCCGATGCCGAACAGCATGAGCGCGTGCTTCGACACGTTCTTGTCCGCGTAGTTCCGCTCGATCTTGACGAGCGAGCGCGGCGCGGCCGGGCTGTTGTACGTGTCTTCCGGCGGAAGATGGGCGAGCACCCGGCTGCCGTCGAGCCCTTCCCAGTGGAAGCTGTGGTGCGGATGCGTGTTGTACACGTTCCAGGACAGCTTCTGGGTGACCAGGTAGTCGACCCCGGACTTCTTCATGAGCTGCGGCAGGCTGGCCGTGTACCCGAACGCGTCCGGCAGCCAGAGCACCCGGACGTCCACGCCGAATTCGTCCCTGAAGAACCGCTTGCCGTACAGAATCTGCCGGACAAGCGCCTCCCCGCCGGACAGGTTCGTGTCCGGTTCCACCCACATCGCGCCCTGGGGCTCCCAGCGGCCTTCCTTGACGCGCCGCTTCACCTGGTCGTACAGCTTCGGATGGCGCTCCTTGATCCACTGGTACAGCTGCGGCTGGCTGGCGCCGAACAGGTAATCGGGGTACTTCTCCATGTTGCGCAGCGCCGTGGCGAACGTCCGCGCGCCCTTGCGGATCGTCTCGCGGATCGGCCACAGCCAGGCGAGGTCGATGTGCGCGTGTCCGATCGCGCTGACCGTAAGCGCCGGGTCGCCGCCGCGGCCGGCCAGTTCGGCGGCCAGCCGGCCGGCGGCCTCGCGCGCCCGTTCCGCGTCGATGACGGACAGCAGGTTCGACGCTTCGTACAGGCTCTGGCAGATCTGCGCCTTCCGCGCGCTCGTGTCCGGCAATTGCTCGGCGAGATCGACCAGCACTTCGAAGTCGTAGTACAGCCTGCGAATGTCCTCATGGCATACGGCGATGACGGCTTCCTTCAGCGTTCCGCCGTGGAAGCGGCCGAACAGATCGTTGCAGCCGGCATCTCCCCACAGATCGATCGCTTCTCCGCCCCGGGCCGCCGGACTGACGTCGACGACCCGCTTGCCGGGGCGGCCGAGCGTGTAGTCGAACTCGGAGGTGACGTTGGTCAGGCCCTGAAGGGGCGTGCCTTCGCCGTCCACCAGGCACAGTTCGCCGTTCACGTCGATGAGCAGCACGACCTTGCGGCCTTTCGCCTCATCGGGCACCACCCCTTCAAAATGAAACCACGCGCAATCCCAAAGCTCTCCCCATTGGTCGCCCGGCTGCAGCCGGATCCGCCTGCCGCTTTCCCGATCCTCGAACGGTACCGGCTCTTTCGTCACCCAGGCCGTCACCGTCAGCGCCGATACGGGTTCGTAGATGGACTTCTGCAAACGGGACATCGTCCGCTTCGCTTTGCTCAACATGTTCGGAATCGGTTCGTACGGCATGCTCCCAAAACTCCTATCCCTTGCGATTTTCCGGTACGGTTACTTGACCGCGGTTTCCGCGCTCTTCTGGGCATCATCCAGAATTTGCCTGACGTCGCCTTTCGTCATGATGGCCTTGGCCACCGCGTCGCCGAAGATTTGCCATACTTTCGAGTTTTCTTTCGCGAACGTCGGCAGCCCCTGCACGTTGCCCGCCATGGCGAGGTAGTGCTGGTACATTTCCGGATGCTTCGCCTGATAATCCCCGTTTTCAGCGACCGACTTCAGCACCGGCGAGCGGACGCCCGTATCCGCGATGAGCTGCTGGATCTCCTCGCTGTACATCGCCCGGATGTATTCGAAAGCGGCTTCCTTGTTCTTCGCGTCCTTCGGCACGGCATGGAACGCGGCGCCGATCGTAATGTTGCCGGGCTGGCCGTCCGGCGACAGCGGAATCGTCGCCATGCCGTACTCGATACCGAGCGCGGCGCTTTCGGCGGCCCGCCACGGCCCGTCGATCAGATACGCGATCTGCTCTTTCTTGAACGCGTCGAAATACGTGCCCTCGTTCGTGTTCACCATCAGGCCGGGCGGATGGTAGCCGTTCAGTTCCCGGAGGAAGGTGACCGTCTCCACGTTGGCGTCGCTGTTGAACACCGGATAGCCCTGATCGTCCGCGAATCCGCCGCCGTTGATCACGAGCAGCGTGCCGAAGCGCAAGTACCCGCCGAAGTTCGGTCCCGCGTAGACGCCGCCGCCGTAGAACTTGCCTTTTCCGGCTTCCGTCACAGCCCGCAGGTTCGCGGCGAATGCTTCCCACGTCTCCGGCGCCTTGTCCGGGTCAAGCCCGGCTTCCCGCACGAGCCGCTTGTTCCAGAACAGGCTGCTGACGCCCGGCTGAGCGGCGAAGCCGTAGATTTTGCCGTCGTACTCCATCGGCTTCCAGGCCGCCGGCGCGATGTTCTCGCGGATGTAATCCGCCATGTCGTCCGGGAACGGCTCCAGCAGCCCCTGCTGCGCGAACCCGGGCATCTGCGTCTCGCCGACAATGATGTCGGGGATGTTCTTCGCCAGGAATCCGGCCGTCTGCTTCTGGATCAGCGGCTCGCCCCAGCCCCAGTCCTCCGTTTTCAGCACGATGTTCTTTTCTTTCATTTTTTCGTTGATGATCTGTTGATAGAGATAGCCGAACAAGTGCGGGTTCACCGTTTTGCCGGGTTCGTAGTTGAAATCTTCCTCCTTCACCCGCGGCGTGAGCGTCTCGTCTTCCAGCAGCCCTTTCTTTTTCTCGACCAGCAAATCCGACACGACGCCGACGCCGATGCCGACCGCGCCTTCATTCAGCACGGTGATCGTCACGGCGCCATCCGATCCGGACCCGCCGGCATTGCCGGAATCGCCGGAATTCCCGGCATTCGCGTCCCCGCCGGCGCCGCCGGATGGGTTCGACCCGCCGTCCGCGCCGTTCGAATTTCCGCCGCCGCCCGACGAGCAAGCCGCCATGCCGAGAGCCAGCAGCAGCGCCAGAATGGTGATGAAGACCCGTTTGAAACGCATTGCCCAACCCTCCATTTTTTGATGAAATATGCAGCCTTACCATAGCACAACGATTCACCATATTCAATATGTCCAATATGTCATATTGAAAACTTTTTTTGCGCGTCACCCCTTGATGCCGGTGTTGGCCAGCCCCTGCACGATGTACTTCTGGAAGAAGAAGAAGATCAGCATGGCGGGAACCGTGATCCCGAGGCTCAGCGTGATGATGAGCGGATAGTTGATGACCGCTCCCGGACTCGCGCCGACCGAGGAGATGCGCGTAATGGCTGACGGCAGCGTCTGCAGCTTGTCGCTGTTCGTGTAGAAGAAAGGCGTGATGAAATCGTTCCACGTGCCGAGCGCGGTCGTGATGGCGATGAACGCCATGATCGGAAGCTGGAGCGGAAGCAGAATCTGAAAAATGATGCGCAGCGTGCCGGCTCCGTCCACGATCGCCGCTTCGTCGAGCTCGATCGGCACTTTCTCCAGCGACTGTTTGACCAGGAAGGTGCCCATGATATTGATGGCCGGTCCGCCGATCAGATACACCCACCAAGTGTTCAGAATGCCGGTTCCGCCCGTGAAGATGTAGTTGCCGCCGGCGAACGGGAACCGCGCGAATTCCAGGTAAGTCGGGATGATGGCCAGCGTGCCCGGGATCATCTGCGTCGCGAGCATGATCAGGAACAACTGCTCCCGGCCTTTGAATTTCAGGCGGGCGAACACGTAGCCGGCCAGGAAGGACGTCAGCAGCGCCCAGAAGGTGTTGTATGCCGTGCGGATGAGGGAGTTCGTCATGTACGTCGAGACGGCGGCGTCCTTCGAGCCGAGGATCAGCGCGCGGTAGTTGGCCAGGGTCGGCTCCTCCGGGATCGGGATGACGCGCAGCACCGTCGTCATGAATTCGTTCTTGTCGTAAAATCCGGCCAGAATCATGAAAATGAGCGGATACAGCAGTACCAGACCGACGCCGAACAGCACCGCGTGCCCCAGCAGATGGATCGGCGTGAACTGTTTTCTAAGCGACAGCCAGAACGGTTCGGCCAACGTTTATCGCCCTCCCTTGACCGGTTTGACCGGGATCGTCGTCCGTCTGTCCGATTTGGTGGACCAGTTGTAGTAGAGCACCGCGATCACGATGACGATGACCGCCATGATGAGCGACGAAGCGCCGGCCATCCCCAGATTGAAGTCCCAGAAACCGTCCCGGTAAATCCGGAACACGAGCACTTCCGTCTGTCCGTACGGTCCGCCGTTCGTGATGAACAGCACCTGCTCGTAGATTTGAATCGCTCCGATCAGGCTCGTGATCATGATGTAGGTTGCAATCGGTTTCAATCCCGGCAGCGTCACATACCGTAGCTTGCCCCATCGGCCCGCGCCGTCGATGGCAGCCGCCTCATACAGCACCGGGTCGACCGACTGCAGCCCCGCCAGCCAGATCAGCGCCGCGCCGCCGACGCCTTTCCACACCGAGTACACCACGATCCAGAAAATGCCCCACGCCGCCGAGTACTGCCACACGATCGGCTCCTTGCCGAACGATTTCAGCACGTTGTTGATGACGCCGTTGTTCGTGTCGAGGAATATGTTGAACACCTGGGTCGTGGCAACGGTGGACGTAATGGCGGGAATGTACCAGATCGAGCGGTAGAACCCTTTGCCGAACAGCGGGAGATTCATGAGCAGCGCCGCGCCGAAGCCGGCGAGCAGCGTAAGGGCGGTCACCAGCCCGCCGAGCCAGATCGATCGCCACAGCGCGTCGGTGTACACCTTGTTCTGGAAGAAGTGAACAAAATTGCCGAATCCGATGAAATTCGGCGTATCGTTCAACCCCACCCAGTCGAAGAAACCGAGGAAAAATCCGAACAGGGTGGGAAAACCCGAAACGATAAGCCAGAACAAAAACATCGGGGCCAGGATGACGAAGGCTATGAGGCCGTCTCTGTTCCTCTTCGTCCGCCTTTTTGCGGCCGTCGCGGCCGGCGGATCCGCATGTCCCATCCCATTGCGCCTCCTTCAATCGCAGGTTTTGACATATTTGCATTATTGAATATATTTTACTATGTCTTTTATGTCAAGATGCGTGCGAACGAAAAAAATAGCACCTGCGTCTCGAATGACGCAAGTGCTGTCCTGCGAAGCGGTGATGCTGTTGTGCGGCTGCCTTTATTGCGCTGGCGCCGGGCCGGTCGACCTGCGCTTCACAAGCACCGGCTCGAGCACGATTTTGTGATACTTCGGCTCTTGTGCCAGCGGAGATTCGAGCAAATCCAGCAAAATGCGCGCCGCCTTCTCGCCCATCTCGTGCTCCGACTGGGAAATGTGCGAGAAGAAGCCGAACTGCTCCAGCTCGGGAGACGGGTCGTCGAAAGTTAAGATCGACACATCTTCCGGGACGCGGAGCCCGATTTGCCGGCAGATGGCGTGAATGTGCAGCCCGAGCCGCCCGTTCAGCGTGATGTAGGCGGTGGCCATCCGGTTTTTGACGAACCGGTACAGCGGATGCCGGGTGTCCACCCCGTCGTAGTCGACGGTGAAATCGGTCAGGATGAGCGCCGGGTTGATCATCGCCTTCTTGTTCTTCAGTTCTTCCAGATATCCGTTGATGCGGTCTTCGACCGTAATGGTCGACAGGGGCGAGTCCGAGCAGATCGCGATGTCCCGGTGCCCGAGGCTCCACAGGTAATCGACGGCCAGCTTCCCGCCCAGGAAGCCGTCGCTGTGCACGACGTTCGTCTCCACGCCCTGAAAATACCGGTCGACGAGCACGAACGGATACCCGTTCAGCTTCAGCGCCAGAATGTCCTCGTTGTACGTTTCCGCGTCGCTCGGAAAAATGATGAGTCCCGCCGCGCCTTTCTCGATGAAGTCGGCGATCGCTTCCTTCTCCCGCTCGATCGAGTTGAACGTCTGCACGATCTGCAGCCGGTACGGACTGTCTCCGATCACCCGGTTGATGCCGTGGATGAGCCGCAGCGCGAAATAGTCGACCAGCACCGGCATGATGAGGCCGATGACTTTCGTCGACACCTGGCGCTCCGAATCCGAAGACGACCACGAGCCGGGCCCGAATTCCGGCCGCGCGGCGGCCTGGCTCAGCAGCCGCTTGTCGATATGGCCGCTGACGAAGCTGCCCCTGCCCGGAATGCGGTAGATCCAGCCGTCCTTCGCGAGCTGGATCAGGGCGTTGGCGACGGTAATCCGGCTGACGTCGAACTGCTCCATCAGCTCTTTCTCCGAAGGAATCTTGTCGTTTTCCTTCAGTTCGCCTTTCAGGATCAACTGCTTGAAGTGATCCTGGATTTTCATATACAGGGGTTGCCGATCACTGTTCATTCCTTATTGCTCCTGTCGCCTGATTCTTCCCTGTTGCACGTCTCAATGATATGTCATTTATGTCATTTCGTCAACGTTTGATGCAATCGGGAGGATGAGGCTGCGGCCTTATTGCTGTTCCATCTTGAAATGAAGGCCGGGGAACGCGTTGTAGCCGGCCAATTTCCGTTCTTCGACCTGCCAGATTTTCTTGATCTTGTACCTCGGTTCCGAGCCTGAACGATCCGGGCGCAGGGTGAAGTCCCATATCTTTACCTTCCGGTCCTCGATGTAGTTGGGCCAGCAGAAGATTTTCACTCGGACCGTCAGCTCTCCGGTCTCGTCGTCCCACTTCGCGTCGACAAATTTGAAGTCGACCATGGTGTCGAGATCCATGCCGACCCCCGGCAGCGGGATGACGACCTCCGGGCCGATGAAATTCGCGTCGAAATCCTCGCCGACCAATTGCTTGCCCGCGTCGTCCCTTTCATCGAACGCGATCAGAAACCGGATGATGATGTTGCGCGCATACACCCAATCCTCCCGCGAAATGTGGCGGCGCAAATCCTGTTCCCACAGATCGGGGGCGACATGCACAGCTCCGCTCTTCGCGTCCCAGCGAACCTCTTCATGGAGCTGTTCCGCGACCAGCCGGAGCGGAACCATGGCGCGGCCGTTCACGATCTCTACGGGCGCGTCCGAAGCCGCCTGTTCGCCCCGGATGATCAGTTTGATCGTCCGCGCGCCGTAAGCGACATTGAAAACCGTCAGGAGCATCATCGCCGCGAGCCCGGAAATCAGCCATTTTTTCATGAAACGAACCTCCAATCGCCGAGAAATGCGAAGGTCCCGTTGGTCGCGAGGCCTTCTGGTTGTTATACTCTTGACAACAACAGTTGTTTTGCGACCCGGGAGGGATTTTGTGAATCATCTGGCAATCAGAGCGCAATTGATAGAATTGGCGGATGAGCAGTATCGGAAGTTCTCGTCGTCGCTGATCCCGAACATCGGCATCGATCGCATCCTGGGCGTCCGGCTGCCGGCGTTGCGCAAGCTGGCGAAGTCGATTGCGCGAGGCGATCTGGGCGATTGGCGCGCGTTTCTCGGGCAGACGGACACCCGCTATTTCGAGGAGACGATGCTGCAGGGGCTGGTCATCGGTTACGCCAAAGCCGATCTTGAGGAGAAATTGCGCCATGCGGCCGCATTCGTGCCGCGCATCGACAACTGGTCCGTCTGCGACAGTTTCTGCACCGGGCTGAAGTTCGCGGAGGAGCACAAGCAGCGGGTATGGGAGTTCCTGCAGCCGTATCTGGCCTCCGACCGGGAATACGAGATCCGTTTCGGCGTCGTCATGCTGCTTAATTATTTCACAGATGACGAATATCTCGACCGCGTGCTGCAATGGTTCGACCGCATCCGGCACGAGGGCTACTATGTCAAAATGGCCGTCGCGTGGGCCGTCTCGGTCTGCTATGTCCATGCCCCCGAGCGGACCATGTCGTATTTGCAGGACAATGCGCTGGACGACTTCACCTACAACAAGGCGCTGCAGAAAACCATCGAATCGCTGCGCGTCGATGCGGAAACGAAAAACAGGCTGCGCGGCATGAAGCGCAAAACGGGAACAGCCCGCCGTTCATCTCAACACTGACAACCTGTGTCCGTGTTGTCGTTTATAATCGGGCCATGACCGGCCGAAGGAGGGAAGGCGGAAGTGGCGAGCATCGTTTTCAGACAGGATGTCAAGGATGCGACGGGTGTCTCCTGGGAGGAGTGGATCGCGAGGCTGGAGCGGGACATCGACCCGATGTGGTCACACGAACAGATGATAAATCATATTTGCCACGAAGGACGCGGGCGTGCAGATCGGCGTTCGCCGGACGCTCGCGGCAAGCAAGGAGCGGATATGGAACTTCATGCTCTCCTCCGGCGGACGCAAGCTCTGGATCGGCAGCGTCCCGGAATTCCGA
>Ga0310833_100430_pt1 | contig 32601 bp, 26 predicted proteins | sample SM_ome_FD_201312 | JGI IMG/M metagenome (GOLD analysis project Ga0310833, IMG submission 201312) | Sorghum-adapted microbial communities enriched on stacked mutant (SM) sorghum from Joint BioEnergy Institute, Emeryville, California... ...
ACAAAAAATTTAGCACATTCTTTCAGAAAAGGGGAGAGGGCTTTCTGAAGGAATGTGCAAAAAAATGGCTCTTTTGTTCCGAAATAAAGTGATAATTTACAATTAACCCCTTCCGTTCGTAATACCGAATTGTTTCCTTATTAATGTTGCATTTCTCAGCAACTTCACTAATCCAATAATGACCCATGTAACCACCTCGCATAAATAGTATAAACCCTGTACTATAGTACAGGGTCAAATCAATTTTGAAGTTTTTATAGCTTATTAAACTCTACTCTACTCGTTAATTTATGAAGAAGTTTAAGCAACTTTTTTGTCACTCATTACTTTTGTATATTTAACAACATCGTTAGTTCTTAAACAAATTAAACACTTTTTTTATCACTTTACACTAAAAAATATAGCCTCTAACGCTAAAACGTTAGAGGCATAACTTTACTCAAATAGTCGCTCTAAAAAACCTTTTTAATTAATCAAAAACGAGTATACAACTTTTTTGTCACTTAACAATTATTACTTTGAACCAAACCTACCTTTTTGAAGTACATGTAAAACAAATTTATTTTGATTTAAACTTTCTTGAATATAATAACTTGATTTTTTCACGTTGGTGAGTGCACCTATTCTACACGAAGCGAATAATTCATTAAATACTTGTTCTGACAGTCCACTCTTAAATTGGTCTATAGACACTGTAGTTTGATTACTAAAAATAAATTTTGCTTCACAAGCATGAACAATATAATTTTTATTATCTATCACCTTATAATAACATCCACAAAAACCATTCATTCTGACTGGGACAAATGAGGGTGGTTTCTTTTTATAAAAACAAACTGATGGACACTGCTTAAGAAGCTGATCAAGTTGACTAACATCTCCTTTAACTTTTTTATTAAAACCCCTCTTATATTGAATGAGGGCGTATTTCTCATTTTCAATTTCATATAATAAATCAGCACCTACTATATCTTTTAAACCTTTACCAGTTTGATGTAAAACTCTAGTGATTACCTTGACTCCATTTATTTCTCGTTCAATAGGTTCACCGGGAAAGGAACCATAATGATCTTTATATATATAATCTTGTTCTAAAGGATTTTCTAAGTTCCTGTTTAACTCCTCTTTGATATTAGCGATAACTTGCTGATGCTCAAGTATTGCAGCCGCTTGATCTAACATTTCCTTCATTAGAACTAGATACTCTTCAAAATCCAAAGCTATCACCTCTTAAGAAAAAAACACACGTTCGGAGTTATTTCCATTTTACTCCATAACGTGTGTTTTTTTAAACAACTTTTTTGTCACTCAATAGCTTGTTTAACTAACTAAAAGGCGCGATAGTTAATCAAGACATACAAAAAGGACGAGTTATTTTGGTCTTTTTCTGCGGTCTAAAAAATCAACATTAAAATTTAAACAAAGCCTTATCTTTAAAAAAGAAGGTGTCCCAAAAGTAGAAAATGGGACACCCTCTTTAAAAAGCCCAGTATACAACTTTTTTGTCGAGTATACGACTTTTTTGTTAGTATACAACTTTTTTGTCACTTAACAACAACATTATAAATTTTTTCCTCCCCCTACTCCACCGTCACCGATTTGGCCAGGTTGCGCGGTTTATCCACGTCGCAGCCGCGGTGCAGGGCGGCGTAGTAGGCGATGTATTGCAAAGGAATGACAGAGATAAGAGGTGTCAGTAACGGATGGACTTCGGGCAGGACGAACCGGTCCCCGTCTTGGACCAGGCCGTCCATGGAGATGATGCACGGATTTGCGCCCCGGGCGACGACCTCTTTGACGTTGCCGCGGATGTTCAAGTTGACGCGGGCCTGGGTGGCCAGGGCGAAAACCGGCGTGCCGTCCTCGATCAAAGCGATCGGGCCGTGCTTCAGTTCGCCGGCGGCAAAGCCTTCCGCGTGAATATAAGAGATTTCTTTCAGCTTCAGCGCGCCTTCCAGGCAAACGGCATAGTCCAAGGTGCGCCCGATGAAGAAGGCGTTCTGGGCGGAATCCAAATACTCGCGGGCGATCTGTTCAAATTCGTCCTTGCTTCCGCATACCGTTTCCATCGCGTTGGCCACGATGCCCAGTTCCCGGGCCATATCCACGCCGCTTTGCCGCGAACGGCTTTTGGCGATCACTTCAGCGAGCACGGCAAGAACGGCCAGCTGGGCGGTATATGCCTTGGTCGAAGCGACAGCGATTTCCGGTCCGGCATGCAAAAGCAGGGTATAGTCCGCTTCCCGGGACAGGGTGGAGCCGGGCACGTTGGTGATCGTCAGCGCCGGGTAGCCGAGCTCTTTTACTTTCACCAGGACGGCGCGGCTGTCCGCGGTTTCCCCGCTTTGGGAAATAAAGATGAACAAGGGTTTCTCGGAAATAAGCGGCATTTGATAAGCGAATTCGCTGGACAGATGCACTTCGGCCGGAATTTTCGCCAGCTTTTCCAAATAATGCTTTCCGACCAATCCGGCGTGGTAACTCGTGCCGCAGGCGATGATATAGATCCGGTCCGCCTCATGGAGCGCCCGCTGGATTTCCGGATCGACGGCCAGTTCCCCCCGTTCGTTCCGGTATGCTTGGATGATTTTGCGGATGACCAAAGGCTGTTCCTCAATTTCTTTTAACATATAATGCGGATACGTCCCCTTTTCGATATCGGAGGCATCCAGCTGGGCCGTAAACGGTTTCCGCTCGATTTTCGTCCCGTCCAACGCGTAAATTTCGATGTGATCTTTCCGCACGATGACCGTTTCTTGATCCATCAGCTCCACAAATTGGTTCGTCAGCTGCAGCATGGCCATCGCGTCCGAAGCGACCACCTTGAAGCCGTCGCCCAGTCCGACAAGGAGCGGGCTTTTATTTTTGGCCACGTAAATGGTCCCCTTGTCTTCCTTATCCAGCAAGGCAAAGGCGTAGGAACCTTTCAACAGCCTCAACGTCCGGCGGAAAGCGTCAAATGCCGGAAGCCCCTCATCGGCGAAACGTTCGACGAGCTGCACGACCACTTCCGTATCCGTATCACTTTGTAACGGCACATCCGCCAAATATTCGTTCTTTAACTGCTCGTAGTTTTCGATCACCCCGTTATGGACGATGACGAATCTCCCGGAGGCGCTTTGATGGGGATGGGCGTTCGTTTTGCTCGGTTTTCCATGGGTCGCCCACCGGGTATGCCCGATTCCGACGCCGGCTTGGATGGCGGGGTCGACCACCCGGCGCAGATCTTGAATCCGCCCCTTTTCTTTGAAAATATGGATGCCTTCCTGATTTAACAGGGCGATCCCCGCCGAGTCATAGCCCCGGTATTCGAGCTTCTCCAAGCCTCTCAGCAAAATTTCTTTCGAATCATCCGTTCCGATGTAACCGACGATTCCGCACATACTTCTTTCCTCCTTGTCATAAGGGGGACAAGAAGCCGTTAAGGGAGCAATCTTGCCCCCTTATCTCCGTATGATGTTTTCGTTCGCACACATTCCATCTTCCTTTGTCCATTAAGTCGCCTTAATGTTTTGGGAAGATGGCTCTCGACTGCGTGTGCACAGCCGGGAGGCATCCGCCGAACACCTCGATAAACCTCCACCTCGTCAACTAAGCCCCCGCACGTCCCAGGGCCTAGTTCTGGCGCTTGAAAAAATGAACAACTGCCCTCCTTTCCGGAAAAAATTAAAAGCAAATTAATCTTATAACAGTTGTTTTTCCCCCGTCAATAGGGCGGCGTCCCAATCCGCCGCCGGTAGCCTTTTGTTGCGGATAAAGGGGGGCTGTGGCGAGGTTCCTGCATTGGCCAGAAAGCCTGGTTTTCCGGATGAATGACGGCCGCAGCCGGTCTTGCGTCCGCCCCATGATCGGGAAATTGGCTTCGGCCCATTTCGCCGACGGGCTCCCTTCCCCTTTCGCCGCTGTCCATGCTTTCCAAAATGCCTGTGTAGGTTCCGTCCCATTTTTCCGGCGCGGATGCCGACCTTTCACGGCGGAGTTGGGGCCGGATTGTTTTCTCCAAAAATTTTCACATTCGTGGCAATAAAGTCCCCACCTTTTTTCGTTGGAGCCGGATTGTATTTCTCCCAAAATTCCGTTTAAAAAGGGAAAAAACCGCTTTTAATTAGTATATTCTTTTGCGGGGAAGGGGTCAGGGGGAACGGCCGGTCCTGCAAAAAAAATCGAAAGCGAAAGCGGAAAGAAAGCGCGGAAAACCGGGAGTTTCGAAACGTCCAAAAGGATGGGGACCGGGGCGTCCATCGCCACAAAACATCCTCTTTCTTCCAGAAGGGGACGGGAACGACACCCGTCACCGATAAAATTTTCTTCATTCCAACAAGGAGCAGGACGCACGGCTCCCGTCATCGCAGGACAACCCCGCCAAACCGGCCGGTACGGTTCCGTGCCCCACAGGGCTTCTCTTCCGCAGGGTCACCTCGCACCCACGTCTACATGAATTCGTATACAACTGAGAATCGCTTTGAACGCGGTCAAGCAAAGTGCACCCCACGTCTACATGAACTCGTATATAACCCTTCTCTTCCGCAGGGCATCTCTTCACCCCCCGCAGGATTCGGCCAGCGCAGCCCCCGCCGCCGCAGGAAAATTTTCCCGCGGACCCGCATCGATATTTAAACCGGAAAAAGGATGCCGATATATAAAAAAACGGCCTGAAAGGCCCTGCTTTCCCGGAGGGCCCTTCAGGCGGCTTCCCGTCCCTTTTATTCGTTCGCTCCCGCTTCTTCTTCGACAACTTGAACGATGCGGTTGACAAATTTTTCGCACGCTTCATTCGTGCTGGCTTCGACCATCACCCGGATCAGGGGTTCCGTGCCGGAGGGCCGGACCAATACCCGGCCGTCTGTTCCCATCTCTTGTTCCACTTCCCGGATGACCTGTTTGACCCGTTCGTTTTCCATGATCTTATTTTTATCCGTGACCTTTACGTTGACCAGTTTTTGGGGATATTTTTTCACTTCCTTCGCCAATTCGGACAAAGGCTTTTTCGTCTGTTTCATGATGTTGACCAGCTGCAGGCCGGTCAGCATGCCGTCGCCGGTCGTGTTGTAGTCGAAGAAGATGATGTGGCCGGATTGTTCGCCCCCGAGATTGTATCCGTTCTTCCGCATCTCTTCGGCCACGTACCGGTCGCCGACCGGCGTGCGGACACTGACGATCCCTTCCCGTTCCAACGCCTTATAAAATCCGAGGTTGCTCATGACCGTGGACACGATCGTATGGTTTTTCAGCCGGCCTTGCTGCTTCAAATATTTGCCGCAAATATACATGATTTGGTCGCCGTCCACGATTTCCCCGTTTTCATCGACGGCGATCACCCGGTCTCCGTCGCCGTCGAAGGCGAGGCCGCAATCGGCTCCCTTTTCCAGGACAAATTCCGCCAACGCTTCCGGATGGGTGGAACCGACCCCGTCGTTGATGTTCAGGCCGTCGGGGGATGCGGCCATCGTGGAAAGATCCGCGTCCAGATCGGCGAACAAATAGTTGGCCAAGGAATAGGTCGCGCCGTTTGCGCAATCCAAGGCGATATGTAAGCCGGAGAAGTCATCATCCACCGTCTGTTTTAAGTATTGGATATATTTTTGCCCGCCTTCGAAGTAATCGATCACTTGTCCGAGATCCTTCCCGATCGGGCGGGGCAGATTGTCTTCCCCTCTTTCGAGCAGCTCCTCGATTTCATTTTCCTGCTCGTCGGAAAGCTTGAATCCGTCCGGACCGAAAAATTTGATGCCGTTGTCTTCCACCGGATTGTGGGAGGCGGAAATCATGATCCCCGCTTCCGCCCCCAGCGCTTTGGTCAAATAGGCCACCCCCGGAGTGGTGATTACGCCCAGGCGCATCACTTCCGCGCCGATGGACAACAGGCCGGAAACGAGGGCCCCTTCCAGCATGAGCCCGGAAATTCTCGTGTCCCTGCCGATCAAAACCTTCGGCCTTTTTTTGTTTTTCGTTAAGACGTACCCTCCGAACCGGCCCAAACGAAATGCCAATTCCGGCGTCAAATCTTTGTTGGCGACTCCGCGAACTCCGTCAGTACCAAAATACTTACCCATTCAGTTTCTCTCCTTTTCCATGCCATTGTTGAAATGCTTCAAAAGCTTATCCGGTTTTCGCTTCCATCTCATGTTTTCGCGATTTGGATGATGGCCGTCTTCAAAACGAGCTCCCATTTCACATCCTCAGGCCCTTCCACCTGGATGTCGACTTCATGCCTGCCTTCCGTCAAACCGTTCACATCGATGAACAATTCAAAATCATCCGCCTGGAGATCTTTCAAAACATGGGCGGGACCCTTGACCGTGAGGGATGTTTCCCCGCCGACCGGCTGAACGAAAGACAGCCCGTAACCCTTTGCCAGCCCGTTATAACGGATCGGTATATTGGAGATTTCCTTCGTTTCCTCTTTTTCAACGGATATATGGACGGTGATTGTTTCCGGCGATGCCGCCGTAATCCCCTCCCTCAGCTTGATGGGAATGTTGATCTTGGTATCCCGTTCAATATTGCTCACATCAATCGGGATTTCAATGCTTGGCGTTTCATCCAACACCTTCTTCTTTCCGAACAGGATGACTTCCCTTATAGATGGTTCGATGCTTTTAATAATAATTCCTTCTTTCGGCGAACCGGTCTGCTTGATGACGACCGGGACGGTCTTTGAGGGGCTGGCGACGGGAACGGTGACGGAAACCTGGTTCGGCTCCACGATCACGTCCAGTTTGTTCATGTTTTTGTCCAGCACCAGGACGTCCGCCTTCCGGGTAAATGTTTCGTTCACCGGAGCGTCGGCATTGACGACCGCCCGGACGTAGGCGATTTGGTCAATGACGTCCTTTCCGCCCGTAACGCTGACTTTCCCCGGTTCGACCAGCGGTTCTTCCGCCGTATATCCTTCCTCCAGGGCATTTTTGTTGAATTCCGGTTCCACGGAAAATTCTTTTGTCACCTTTTCCTGGACATTGACGGTGACCACGGCGGGATCGATTCGAACTTTTAACTTATCCGAGATGTTTTTCACTTTCAGTTCCGCTTTTTGAATGCCGATCGGTGCGTTGGTCAAATCCACATAGACGGTGAAATCCCGCAGACTTTTCGTGATTTGCACGATGCTGGAATTTCCTTCCAGATGAACGTCCGCCGTTTCCGGCAGGCCCGTCACGACGAAATTCTCTTGGTCATAATACGCCTCCACCGGAACATCCTCGACCGTCGTCGAGAAATTGTTGCTGCCGGCGCTGTAATTGGACCCCCTTTGATCCACGGATACGGACAAATAGAGCAGGATTGCGATCACCAAAGCGAAGATCCGGATGAACCATTTGCTTTCCATCAGCCTTCCCAATATTTTATCCATTTTTCTTCACCCACTTGCTCCAAATAGTTGGCGTCGCTTGGGGTTCCACATCTTTATTCAGTTTATTCCTCAACATTTCACGGAGTGCGTCCATGGATAGATCCCGATGCAGTTCGCCGTTTTTCGCCAGGGAAATCTTTCCGGTTTCCTCGGAGACGACGATGGTGATGCTGTCGGTGACTTCGCTGATGCCGAGGGCCGCCCGGTGCCTTGTCCCCAGCTCCTTCGACAAAAAGGGGCTTTCCGACAGCGGCAAATAACAGGCCGCGGCGGCGATCTTGTTGTTGCTGATGATGACCGCCCCGTCATGCAACGGCGTGTTCGGGATGAAGATATTGATCAGCAATTCCGATGAAACTTGGGAGTTTAAAGGGATCCCGGTTTCAATATAATCGGTCAGGCCGGTTTCCTGTTCGATGGAGATCAGGGCGCCGATCCGCCGTTTCGCCATGTATTCGCTGGCCTTGACGATGGCCTCGACCATTTTTTCCTGTTGTTCCTCCGCCTTTTGGCGCACGCGGGTGAAGATCTTCCCCCTCCCGAGCTGCTCCAGCGCCCGCCTCAGTTCAGGCTGGAAAATGATGATGATCGCCAACAATCCGTAATCGATGACCTGGTCGATCAGCCAAAGCAGCGTGTGCAGACCGAGAAATTCGCTGACCCCCTTCAAAATGAGGATGACAAAAATGCCGTTGATCAGCTGGACGGCCTTTGTTCCGCGGACGACCATAAAAATTTTATATATAAAATACCAGACAACCAATATATCAATGATGCTGGATATGTATTCGAAGATGGTGGAATGCGAAAAAAAATTTGACAGAGACATCGTGGATCCTCCAATAACCGCTGTATGCCGATACGTATGGATAGGCCGGGCTTCCTGCCTATTGCAGGAAGAAATCATATCGGTTTCTCATGATAGCAGGATGAAATCATACTGCTTCCCATAATAGCAGGAAGCAATCATATTGGTTTCCATTATATCATAAAAGCAAGGCTTTCATAAGGCCGTTCGGGCTGGAAAAAAGAAGAACGCTTGGACAATTCTATTTTACTCCAAGCGTCACAAAAAATGAAAAGCGTCATTGGAAGTCCTTTTCCTCTTCCGACTTTCCATCGAAGATTTTTATCCATTGGCTCACTTTGTTCTTGATGTCAAACCAGATCCATTCAAACAATTGGTTGATTTCCTGAATATCCCCCGTGACTTCCCCTGCGGAGGCGATGTATTTTTCGCCGTTGATGACCGTTACGTCGCCATCCACCTTTCCTTCAATCCGGATGCTTCCGTTTCTCACCACGATGTCCCCGTTGATGGTTTTTCCTTCCGGCACGATGGCGGTATCGTTTTTTATGATCAAATCGGGCTGTTTCGTCACGGAAAAATCCTCATGATTGTCCGTCCACGCCGAGAAGGTGCTGCCGGACATCAACAGCAAAAAGATGGCGGCGGCGGTGAGAAATGGATGATGGCTGAACCAATGCCTGAGCCGGGCTTTTTTCGCCGCTTTCGGCAGCCGGTTTAACACCTCGTCCGTAAAGCCATCCGGCGCATGGACGTTGGCCAGGCTTTTGATGAACATTTCCGTCCTTTTCAATTCGTAAAAATAATCCCGGCAATCTTTGCATGTGCGCAAGTGTTCCTTCAAGACCCGGTCATGCTCGGCCGGGATGTCCCCGTCAAGAAATTCCTGCATGTATTCATAAAGATAATCGGGGCATTGTCTCATCTCATCCATCTCCCCTTACAAATGGCGGAGTCTTTTCCTTAAAGCTTCCCTTCCCCTGTGGATATGGGTCTTTACCGTTCCAACCGGCAAATCGAGGATTTCGCTGATTTCATTTAACGACAATTCTTCCATGTATTTTAAGATAATCGCTGTCCGATATTTTTCCGGCAAGGCCAACAGTTCCCTTTGGAGAAAATCTTGTAATTCCATAAAGGCGACGGCGTCTTCCGGCAGCGGATCGGCGGACGGGATCTGGGAATACATCGTCAAACCCTCGGTGCCGGTCACTTCCGCATCCAGCGAATAATCCGCTTTTTTCTTGCGGAGCCGGTCGATGCAAAGATTGGTGGCGATCCGGTACAGCCAGGTGGAAAATTTCTTGTCCATATTGTAATTGCCGATATTGATATAGGCACGGATGAAGGTTTCTTGGGCGATATCTTCCGCTTCCGACCGGTTGCCCACCATCCGGAAACAGATTTGGAAAACTTTATCTTTGTAGAACTCTACGATATCTCCGAAGGCGTTTTTGTCGCCCCTGTGTATCTCTTTAATTTTTCGTTTGACCAATTCCTCCATTATGATACCTCCGCCCGCGGTCGACTTTCCATACGTCCGGCTCCGAAAAAAGTTTCAGTTTCCTGGCTTTTTTTCGAAGGAGGATGCAGGACTGTAACTCCATTTTACCAGAAAAAAATTCCACCTTTTTTCCTTTTTTTATCCGCAGGGAAAATTCCGCCGGTTTTTTCTGCGGCGGCCCGGCCGCGGCGGATGATCCGGGGGTTTTTCTGCCGTTTGAGTTCTCCGGGCGAAGATTTTTTGCGGCCGCGGATCCGCGGGGAAATTCCCCCGATTTCTTGCGCGGTCCGCCGGAAAATTCTCTGTTTCCTCATCAATTGCGCGCCGGGGGAACGGTCTTCCGCTTTTTCTTGCGGGCATATACACCGTAAAAGAACCTGCCTTCCGCAGAAAGCAGGTTCCTTTTGGAGAAAGCCGGTCCCTATTTGGAAAACCGGACCCGGCATTTTGCCGCAGGGTTCCGTTTAGATTTTTACCGCATACGCTCGAACAAGGCCGCGATCAAATCAACCGCCCGGCCGGCCGTTTGATTTTTCGTGTCCAAAAGGGGATTGACTTCGACGAATTCGCAGGAGGCGATCAAGCCGGATTCGCCCAGCATTTCCATCGCCAAACGGGCTTCCCGAAAAGTCAGTCCGCCTTTCACGGGCGTTCCGACCCCCGGGGCTTCACTGGGATCCAAGGAATCGAGATCGAAGGATAAATGGACCCCGTCCGCCCTTTCCCGCAAGTAGGCGATCGCCTCTTCCATCACCCGTTTCATTCCGTCCCGGTCAATCTCATGCATCGTATAGGCTTTGATCTTTCTCTCCCGGATCAGCCTTTTTTCTCCCTCATCCAAGTCCCGGATGCCGATTAAAACGATGTTTTCAAAGCGGATTTTCGGCGCGGAACCGTACAGATTTATCAGCGGCTCCGCCCCCAGCCCCAAACTGGCGGCCAAAGGCATCCCGTGAATATTTCCCGAAGGGGAAGTCTCCGGGGTATTCAAATCCCCGTGGGCGTCAATCCATAGGATGCCCGGATTCCGGAAATGCTTAGCCGCTCCTGCGATCGTTCCGATGGCCATGCTGTGGTCGCCGCCAAGGACGAGCGGGAAAAAATTTTGCCCGAAGAGGCGGTCCACCTGGGCGGCCAATTGTTCACAGGCTTCAGCCACCTGATGCAGATTTTTCATTCCCGTCTCCGGATCTACGGTTCTTTCCCCCGTACCGATTTCCATATTCCCCATGTCCTCCGGGGCAAGGCCGAGCTGCCGCAATCTTTCCGTCAAACCGGCGTGGCGGACGGCATCCGGACCGAGAGCGACGCCGGGATGGGGCTGGCCGTAACTCATCGGCATCCCGACGATGGCGATTTTCTTTTCCATGCTGTTCCCTCCCACGCCTATTGTAAACGCTTCGCTTGCGCTGTTTCAATTTGACAAAATTTCGAATAATTATGCGCCCCCGCATGCAAAAAGGCGGCAGGATGCCGCCGTTTTCACGTTCAAGGTCTCGTCGATGGAAACGTTCAAACCGGGAACGGCAGGATGCCGCCGCTTTCTCGTTCGGGGCCGGCCGGGTCGCAGCGGATGTCGAATGATGGACATTTCTCCAGCTGTGATGGACGTTTTTTCATGGATGATGGATATTTTTTCTTTGATAACGGTCAAATTTTTTCCGTGATGAACGGAAAGGTCGAAATGATGGACCGATTGTTGATAATGACGGACCGTCCGATGCGGTGTCGGACGATTTTTTTAAGAAATGGAACGATCCGACACAAATGTTGGGCGATCCGCCGGGAAACCAACCCCCATGTGGAACGTATTACTCAAGTATCTGACAAGCGGAACTTTTTATTGAACGTTGTACAAAAATGTCGAACATTCTACCCTTGATAGGAAACCTCGACCTCCGATGGAAAAAAGGATGCCGGACATTCATTCTTTTTATTAAAGGCCATCCGGAAAAATTTTGATGCGGGTCATCGGAAAACCCATCTCCGGTTCCGGCCTGCCGCCTCTTTCATGGCCATATTGCCGCCGGGAGGGATCCGCCCCGCCAAGCCTAAACAAGAGACCGGTTCGGTTGCCAAAGGCATGCCCCGCCATCCGAACCGGTGAGCCGCTTTTTTCGCAATCATCTTTTTTTCCTTTGGGGCATTCAGCCAGTCAGGAAAGTTCTTTTAATTTCGGTCGAGAATCAAATCCAAAAAGCTTTCCCCTTCCTTCGTTTTCGGCAGCCCGTAAAAATCGCATAAGGTGGCGCCGACGTCAGCCATCGTTTCCCGCATGCCGATATAGACGGGCTTCACTTTTTTCCCGACGATGAAAATGGGAACATACTCCCGCGTATGGTTCGAATGTCCGATCGTCGGGTCGTTGCCGTGATCGGCCATGATGATCAATATGTCCTCTTCGCGCATTTGCGGAATAAAATCCTGCAGCCATTGATCCGTTTCGTTTAACAACCGGCAATACCAATCGACATTTTCGGCATGCCCCGCCAAATCGGTTTCCTGAATATTGACCAGAAAGGAGGCGTTTCCTTCTTCCTTTCGATAAAGCTCCGAAAATCTTGCCAAAAGTTCCGTCGTATTGACAATCGGTTCGGCAGGACCCGTGCCGTGCTCGGGACGGCAGGGAAAATCGGGCGGTTCCTGTTTCGTTTCGCAGGTGCCTGCCGACTTGCGTCGACAGGCGGTTTCGATTATTCTGAAATTGGGCGTTCGTTTTCAGACGAATTGCTCTTCTTCGGTGGAACCTCTCAGGGCGATGGTTGAGCTGGTTCCGCCGGAGACAACCGTTGCCACTTCATCGAAATATCCCGTTCCGACTTCCCGCTGATGCCTCGTGGCCGTGTAGCCTTTTTCCTCGCTTAGGAATTCCCTTTCCTGAAAATCCGCATAGGCTGCCATGCCCCGTTGGCGGTAATCGTGCGCCAACTCGAACATGCTGTGATTCAACGTATGGAACCCCGCCAAGGTCACGAATTGGAATTTATACCCCATCTTGCCCAATTCCTTTTGGAAGTTTCGGATCGTCCTTTCATCCAGTTTCTTTTTCCAATTGAACGAAGGCGAGCAATTGTAGGCCAACAGTTTGCCCGGGAATTTTTCATGAATGGCCTCGGCAAATTTCTTCGCCTCTTCCAGATTCGGTTCCGATGTTTCGCACCAGATCACATCCGCATAGGGGGCGTAGGCCAGACCGCGGGCGATCGCCTGGTCAATTCCCGCCCTTGCATAATAGAACCCTTCTTCGGAACGTTTTCCGGTCAAAAAAGGATGGTCATAGGGGTCGATGTCGCTCGTCACCAGCCGGGCCCCGTTGGCATCCGTCCGGGCGATCAGTACGGTCGGCACGCCCAGCACGTCCGCCGCAAGCCGCGCCGCGATCAAATGGCGCACCGCCTGCTTCGTCGGCAGCAGCACCTTACCGCCGAGATGGCCGCATTTTTTCTCCGACGACAGCTGATCCTCAAAATGGACGGCCGCCGCTCCCGCCTCAATCATGGCTTTCATAAGTTCAAACACATTCAACGCGCCGCCAAACCCGGCTTCCGCGTCGGCGACGATCGGGACGAACCAGTCGGTGTCCTCCCTTCCTTCGAGCCGCTCGATCTGATCCGCCCGCTGCAGCGCCCGGTTGATTTTTTTCACCACATTCGGGACGGAATTGGACGGATACAAACTTTGGTCCGGATACATATGGCCGGCCAGGTTCGCATCGGCGGCCACTTGCCAGCCGCTGACGTAAATCGCCTTTAGTCCGGCCTTCACCTGCTGGACGGCCTGATTGCCGGTCAATGCCCCGAGGGCGGGGACATAATCTTCTTCATGCAGCATTTTCCAAAATTTTTCCGCCCCGAGCCGGGCCAAGGTGTGCTCGATCAGGACGGAGCCGCGAAGTCTCAAGACCTCCTCCGGACCGTAGGGGCGGGTGATCCCTTCCCAGCGCGGCGAAGCCCATTCTTCCTTCAATTTTTGAATTTGTTCCGCACGATTCATGGCAACATGCTCCTTTCTAGTCGAGATAATCGTATCCGGGCAGTGTTAAAAATTCGATAAATTCGTCCTCTTCGATCAGTTTGACGAATAATTCCTCCGCTTCCTTGAACCGTTTTTGCTTGAATGTCTCTTCTCCGAAGGTTTTCCTGATCTTTTCCAGCTCCTCCCGGATGAATTGCCGGACCAATGCCAGCGTGATTTTTCTGCCGTCTTCCAATTTTCCTTTCGGATGGCGGATCCATTGCCAAACCTGGGCTCTCGATATTTCCGCCGTCGCCGCGTCCTCCATAAGCTGGTACAACGGGACGGCACCCCTTCCGGAAAGCCAGGCTTCGATATATTGGAGGGCGACGGAGATGTTGGTCCTCAATCCTTCCTCGGTAATTTTGCCGTCCGGCCACCGGAGCAGATCCTCCGCTTTGACCGTCACGTCGTCCCTTTTCCGGCCGATCTGGTTGGGGCCGGGCATATGTCGGTCGAATACTTCCATGACCGCCGGCACCAGTCCCGGGTGGGCCACCCAGCTGCCGTCAAAACCGTCCTTGACTTCCCTTTCCTTATCCTTCCTGACCTTGGCGAAAGCCTTTTCATTCGCCTCCGGATCGTCTTTTACCGGAATTTGCGCCGCCATCCCTCCGATGGCATGGGCATTCCGTTTATGGCAAACTTTCACCACATAAAGGGTATAGGCCCGCATAAAAGGGACTTCCATTGTCACCTGCGCCCGGTCGGGCAAGATAAAATCCTTATTCCTGCGGAATTTTTTGATGGCGCTGAAAATGTAATCCCACCGGCCGCAGTTCAAACCGGCGCTATGCTCCCGGAGCTCATACAGGATCTCATCCGCTTCGAAGGCGGCGGTGATCGTCTCGATTAAAACCGTCGCTTTAACGGTCCCCCTCGGGATGCCGAGTTCCTCCTGGGCGAAAAGAAACACATCGTTCCACAGTCTCGCCTCTTCCCGGCTCTCCAGCTTCGGCAAATAAAAATACGGGCCGGATCCCTTTTCGATCAACACCTTCGCATTATGGAAAAAATATAGGCCGAAATCAAAAAGGCTTGCAGAAATCGGCTCATGATCCACAAGAAAATGTTTTTCCACGAGATGCCAGCCGCGGGGCCGGACAACCAAGGTCGCGGTCTTCGCATTCAATTTGTAAAATTTCCCGTCCGGCGCCGTATAAGTTAACGTCCCTCGCACGGCTTCCCTTAAATTTTTTTGCCCCCGGAGCACATTTTCGAAGGTCGGGGAAAGGGCGTCCTCAAAATCGGCCATATACACCTTCGCTCCGGAATTCAAGGCGTTGATGACCATTTTCGTATCGCCGGCCGGTCCGGTGATTTCCACCCGCCGGTCCTGCAAATCCTCCGGAACGGGAGCCACCGTCCAATCCCCGGAACGGATCGCCTCCGTTTCCTTAAGAAAATCGGGCAGCATGCCCCGGTCAAAAAATCGTTGCCGTTCCTGCCTTTGTTTTAAAATCTCCCTTCTGCGCCCCTCAAATTGCCGATGGAGCTTTTTCAGAAAGCCTTCGGCTTCCTCCGTCAAGATTTCCGACCGTTCAAATTCCGTCCTTTCTTTTTGCAGTGCCAAATTCCACCTCTCCTTTGCCCGAAATTGTTTTTTACAACCCCTTTCCGGTTCCTACTCCAGAAGTCCCGTGCCGTTGCAGCGCGGGCAAACGATATAGCCGTCGCCTTTGCAATCCTCGCAGGCGCCCATATCGGATTTCCCTCCGCGGCAAAGGCACGGGGTTTCCCCGCTCCCGTTGCAAAATGGGCAATCCACGGAATCCCCTCCTTTTTACCTACTGTAATATTACAGATAATTTTTATTAATTTTATTATATAACAGATTCCAAAAAAATGTTCAACGTTTTTTAAACCAATTTTTTGACAAAATAAGAGCCGGCTTCGGAAAAGAACCGGTCCGATCATTTTGGAAGCATGGCGGAAAGGGGCATGTTTCCGAAAAATCCGGGGATTGGGGGAAGGAAAAGAAATTGCGGTAAAAAGGATTTATTTCACTATTGGTTTCATCGTACGCGGCCAAAAGGAAAGGGAGGGATTTTTCTGCCAATGCGGAGATTTTCGCGCGGATTTTCGAGGAAGGCGGGTGATCCGCGGATATGGAAATCAAAAGAGGAAAATTGCATCACTGCTCCGATACCGGTTCGATATATTTTATAATCCTCGCGGCGGTGCCGATTCCGGCAACCGATAGATTCCGACCCTGCCCTCTGCCCCGATTTGATAGGATCCAAAAGCGAAGGATCATCGGTTTTCAAAAAGATCACATTAGCAACATACTTTCCGACGATTTCCCTAGTCTGTTATTTCATATCTTTTGGATTGATTTTTTATCAGTAATTCGTATCGCCCGCGATGCTTCGTTGATCAAGATGTATCCTTCATGATTAAAAGCAGGCGACCGGGAAATTGCGCTTCCGGGACCGGGATCCTTGCCGGACGGACCGGTTGTGCTTCCGGACCGATTCACATAGCCGGGTTGGCCTGCGCACCCGGACAGCAAGAAAATGCATAAGCCTGCCATCACAAACACCACAGATTTTTTATCACAATCCCCTTCGCATTTTTGAACTTTTCAATTCGGCAGAAGAATCGGCATCATCATTCCGGAATGAAAGTTCATCGCTTATGCCATGGGAGGGAGGATCCGGTCATGAGGAAATTCCGTGCGGAAAATCCGCAAACGGTTATTCCTGTCCGGATCGGAAGAGGAAATGATCGGGGCCGTTTCGAATCGATCTTTTCCATTTTTCACGGCGAAATCAGGAAATAGATGACAACGACCAATCCAAAGGAAAGCGACGCGGGCAAATGTTTAAATCTAAGATGACCGGGTCCTTGATGATTGACGGCTCTTCGGTAAACTTCCCCAAACAAAAGCGTTCCGATGACGATGATCAATCCGCCAAGAAGCCAAGGGCTTTGGAAGGAATTGGCGATATCAACAACCCGTTCGCTAAAAATGATCCAAAGGAATCCCAGAAATCCTCCCAAAATCATGTTCCAGATGAAGCCTTTGATTTTCATCCATCCTCGCCCTCCTTTCAAAAATGGGAACCGGGCAGCAGGATCACCCACCGCAGATTTTGTCTTTCAAAAAAAGATATATTTATTTTGAATTTTCTAATAAAAATTGTAGAACAAAAAACTCGATCCATCAAGTAAAAACCGCTGGCTTCGCGATCGTTTTTACCCGGCCTTTTCGGCCTTAAACCTGCCGTTGCACCGAGGAATCCGGGGCACGCAGCAGCGAAACCGGCATAAAAAAGAAGGCCCTTGTTTCGCAAAAACCAGCCCGAAAAAGGCGAGAAACCCTTTACGGTAAATGCCAACCCTGAATCCATAGACCGGAAAACCGGCCAAAACACGGCCAAAATCGGAACCGGTTTGGTCAATAAAAATTGAGAAAGGGAGCGCACAGAAGATCCACATCGCAAAGGGCATATAACGCAGATGATTGGTTCCAATCTGTCGTGTTGACGGGACAAAAGATTTTTCTTTGCATTGCGGCAAGGATATTGGGCGCAAATTTTACCGTCGAATTTTCCCTGGTTTTTTCGGACGCAAAAAACGGCGGCGGTTTCAAAATATTTCAGAATTTTCGGACGAATTGAGGGAAAATAAAACGCGGTATTGGCAAACCGCCAAAACCGCGTGATTGCTAGTAAGCGGAAGACGGGACTCGAACCCGCGACCCTCACCTTGGGAAGGTGATGTTCTACCAACTGAACTACTTCCGCATGGGTATATTTCGGGGAATTTGAACTTCGCCCCTTGTCTGATCGGAGGTCTGCTTCCTGAACCGGACCGGCTCAACTGCCGGCAAGGCTGATTCTTTGAATGGAGGGGGACGGATTCGAACCGCCGAACCCATAAGGGAGCGGATTTACAGTCCGCCGCGTTTAGCCACTTCGCTACCCCTCCGTATGATGCCGACTGCAGGACTTGAACCCGCAACCCACTGATTACGATTCAGTTGCTCTACCAATTGAGCTAAGTCGGCCTGTTGAAGAAGAATGTTGATTTCCGTTTTGTTTCAGCCGTCCCGCTCCCGGTTCGTCGTTTCAAGGGGAACGATGGGATTTCGCTCGTGTTGGCCACATGCCTTTGCATTTCAAGGCGTATGCGGCGGACTTTTTTCTACCGACAAAGCGTATTATAAAGGAAAAATGCGACCTAGTCAAGCCCCCGCAATCATTTATTTACAGGGATTTGGTTCGCCCCCATTAAATATTTCCGTGAGGCCTGGCCTCCATCCGCCGCAAAGAACAACCTCCGATCAGGCGGAAGAGAGACATTTCGCTCAAAAGCCGGGCCGCCGGCCGCAAGGAGATTGATCCATAGGGCGCGCAACAGTGGAAAATAAATTTCCGCGATCATTTTTGCATGCTGTCCGATTCGCGCCCGAGCGCCAATGCGGCCCCCGAACCCTTTTTATGCGCGGGCCGGATCCCAGAAGCCGCAGTCAAAAAACCGCCAAAGCACCGGCCCGATTCCGGACGCCCGGCAGCAGGCCCGAAGCTTTTTCCGAAGGGCGAAAACATTGTATAATGGAAAAAAAGGAGCTGGAACCATGAAAAAAATCGCTTTTGAAGAAGAATGGAAGCGGGGAAAGATTCCTTGCGAACTGTTCCTGCATGATCCGCCTTCCGACGGTTTGGCCATCGTTCTTCCCGGCCGGGGATACACGGCGAAGGCGCCGCTCCTCTACTATGCCTCCAAGTATTACTTCCAAAAAGGGTTTGACCTTTTGCAAATCCATTATCACGACATCCTTCCCTCGACAAACGAATCCGAATTTATTGCGGCTGTCCAGGAAACGGTCCGAAACTTTTTAAACCGGCACCCGTACGCCAATTTCTGCATCGTGGCCAAATCGATCGGGACCATCGCCCTCGCCCGGCTGTGCAAATGGGACGAATTCCGGGAAGCGAAAGCCCTCTGGCTCACTCCTCTCCTGCACAGGGACGATGTCTTTCAAGGGTTGAAAAACAGCCGGCAAAAGGGGCTCGTTGCCATCGGCGACGCGGACCCGGCGTATGCCGGCGAAAGGTTTCAGGAATTAAAGGCCAATCCGAATTTGGATCTTCTTTTGATCCCCGGTGCCGATCACAGCCTGGAACTGGAAATGGATATCGAAGGATCGATCGATATTTTAAAGACTTTGCTTGCCGCCGTAAAAAAACTTTAATCAACGCCAACCCGCCTGCGGAACGGGCCCGGTTCCCGCTTCCAATTCCGAAGAACCGGAGGAAAATCGGCTCCCGGCTTTGTCCCCCAGCGGCCTGATTTTCCCTAAAGTTTTGCGTCCGGCCCCTTTTCCGCAACTTAGGCGTCTTATCCCTTTCCTTCCGGCACTTTTGCATCTTTCCCAAACGACACAAGAAAGGAATCTTGCCAATGGAATCCGTCCGTATACGCGAGATCGTCCTCCATCATATCCATATCGGCCTGAAACGGCCTTTTCTCGCCAGCCACGGCGCCACCCGGCAGAAAACGATTTGCCTGGTCGAAGCCGTCGACACAGACGGGGTTTCCGGCTGGGGCGAAACGGTTGCCCTGCCCGGACCTTTTTATAACGAGGAAACCTACGAAACCGCCGTGCATATCTTGAAAGATTTTATCATTCCGGCCGTGTTGGGGAAAACCTTCGGCCATCCCCGGGGCATTCGGCCGGCGGTCTCGATGATCAAACGGAATTATATGGCAAAAGCGGCGATGGAGACCGCCCTCTGGGACCTGTACGCCAGGAAAAACGGGAAGCCCCTCTATCAATTGCTCGGCGGAAAAAACCGGCTGGTGGCAGCGGGAAAAAGCATCGGGATGCAGGAATCCCCGGCCCGGCTGGCGGAAAAAGTTGAAAAAGCCCTCCAGGAAGGTTTTCAAAAGATCAAAATAAAAATATCCCCCGGAAAGGATTTGGCCTATGTCGGGGCGGTGCGGAAACAATTCCCCGATATCCCTTTGATGGCCGACGCGAATTCTGCATACACCCTAAAAGACATGGACCGGCTGAAGGCATTGGACGAATACGGGCTCTTGATGATCGAGCAGCCCTTCGCCTCCGACGATCTGATCGATCATGCCCGTTTGCAAAGGGAGCTGAAGACGCCGGTCTGTCTGGACGAAAGCATTTTAAGCGCGGAAGACGCCCGGAAAGCCGCGGAGATCGGCAGCTGCCGGATCATTAACATCAAGATCGGACGGGTCGGGGGAATCCATGAAGCGGTGCGCATCCATGACCTGTGTCGGGAAAAGGGGATCCCGGTATGGTGCGGCGGAATGCTGGAGACCGGCATCGGCCGGGCGATGAACCTGCATCTTTCAACCTTGCCCAACTTTTCCATCCCCGGGGACAACACCCCCCCGGCGGAATATTTGGAAACGGATATCGTCGAGCCGGAAATCAGGATGACAAACGGTGTGATCGAAGTGCCCGACCGCCCCGGCTTCGGATTTTCGGTGGACCGGAAGAAGATCGCCCGGCTGCTGATCCATCGGGAATCTTTTCGAGCATAAAAAGGAAGCGGGGAGCGTTCGATAAAAGTGGGGGGGGGAAGAACATGTGGAATCATACGGAAGTCACCCGCAGATTATCCATTCAATACCCGATTATCCAAGCGGGAATGGCGGGTGGGATCACGACGCCCGAACTTGTGGCCGCCGTATCCGATGCGGGCGGTTTGGGGATGATCGGGGCGGGTTATATGACACCGGAAAAATTGGCGGCGGATATTCAAAAGATCCGAGAATTGACTTCCAAACCTTTCGGCGTCAATCTGTTTGTCCCCGAACATCCGGCCGTCATTCAAGAAGAAATTGACAGGGCCAATCAACTGCTGGAACCCATCCGCCAAATGCTAGGAATCGCAAAAAAGCAGGAGGTCCCGGAAATCGACACCTCCGTTTTCGATGAAATGATTCAAATCGTCTTGAAATATGAAGTACCCGTTTGCAGTTTCACATTCGGCATTCCCGGGAGCGAAACGATCCGTCAATTAAAGAAGCGGGGAATCGTTACCATCGGAACGGCCACCACGGTAAAGGAAGCCGTCATGAATGAAGAGGCGGGCATGGATATGGTCGTGGTCCAAGGCAGCGAAGCTGGGGGACATAGGGGCAGTTTTGCGGAACCCTTCGATCAATCCATGATCGGAAACCTAGCCCTTATTCCGCAAGCGGCGGATCATGTTTCCATCCCGATTATCGCCGCCGGAGGCATCATGGACGGCAGAGGCGTTTTCGCTTCCCTCATACTGGGAGCCCAGGCGGTCCAAATGGGAACGGCCTTTGTTGCCTGCAAAGAAAGCGGGGCGCATGAACGGCACAAACAAGCGATTTTAAACGCCTCCGAAGAACAGGCGGTCATCACCTCGGCATTCAGCGGAAAACCGGCCCGGGGATTAATCAATGAATTTATCCTGCGGATGAAAGGACATGAGGATGCCCTGCCGGCCTACCCCATTCAACATATGCTCACCCGGGATATCCGGTCCGAAGCCGCAAAACAGAACAAGAAAGAGTGGATGTCCCTTTGGTGCGGGCAAAATCCGCGGCTGAGCAAAAACGTGCCTGCCGCGGAACTGATCGAAACCATCGCCCGTCAAGTGGAAACCATCATCCATCGATTCCAGACCTAAATGGCGGTTTGCCCGTGCCATTTTCAGGTCATCTCAAGGGCGGCGGGAACGGGGAAGGCGGGGATCAGGGCCTTGCCGGATGAAACCGTCTTGCGGGGTTTCTCCTGCCGGTTCAGCCTTGAAAGGGGAAAAGGCAATACCCGCGAAAACGAAGGCTAAACTTTGGACTTCCCGGCAACTGAACAACCCGACAAGCGGCGATACCCGAAAACGAAGCGTCCGGAACGGCATTTTCCCGCACGGGCAGGTTGTGCGAGGTCCGCTTCGAACCGGTTTGATTTGATGCGGACCGGAGAGAAAAAACGGACAGGGACAGCTCCCATCATAGCCTCAGTGCCCCGCTCCCCTTCGGACTTTACTTCCCGATATCCATCAAGTTCTGGTTCCACAGGCGTTTCGCATTGGCGATGAGGGATTGGGTGCCGACGATCAGGATCGCATCCACATCCCCCTCCCTCATGGCCGCTTTCACCGCCGCCTCCAAGGGATGGATCTCCGCCGCGCGGGCCGTCAACGACCGGGCATAAGCAAGCGCGTCCGCCGGAAAGGTCAAATAGGAGATGTCCGGGCTGGTGATCAACAGTTTTTTTGAAAACCCGCTCACGACCCGGATGACGCCCTTGTAATCCTTGTCGGCCGGCACCCCTACGATGGAGACGACATTTTTCCTTCCCATGCTTTCGATGACTTCTTTCACATAGGCGGCCGATTTTTCATTGATGGCCCCATCCACGATGACGGCCGGATTCCGGTCGATGAGCTCGCATCTCCCCGGCCATTGGATGGCGGCGAAGCAACGGTCCGCCGTCTGATAAGGGATGGCGCCCCCATATACATCTTCGCAAACCTTGACCGCCACAGCCGCATTCACCGCCTGGAATGCGCCCAGCAGGGACAGCCGCAAACGGGGATAGAAGGCCCTCGGCGTCCTTACATCAAAACAAGTGCCCGTTTCCCCTGGCGAGATATTTTCCGCCAAAAAATCTTCCCCATAGTAAAAAACATGGGCCGGCGCCAAATCGCCCATCCGCTCCTTGATTTTGGGAAGCGTCTCCCCTTGTCCGCTGACATACACGAATTTCGTTTTTGGCTTGATGATCCCCAGCTTGTGGGAAACGACGTCGTCCATGGTGGGGCCGAGGTGCGTCATATGCTCTTCCATGACCGGCGTAATGACCGCCCATTCATTGTCCAATATATTCACATCATCAAACTTCCCGCCCCTGCCGCATTCGATCACGTTGATATCCGTATTCTTCTCTTTGAACCAGAGGCAGGCGACGGCCAATGCCAGGCCGATCGGCCCCTGATATTCATCATCCCGGAGTCCCGATTCGATCTCGGTGAACGGACCGAGGATCTCGTTCGCCAAACGGATGAAATCCCCGTCCGGGATCGCCTTTCCGTCGATCCGGATCCTTTCATTAAAAGCGACAAGGTGGGGAGAGGTGAACAGGCCGACCTTCCAGCCCATATGGCTGAGCAAGGAGGAAATCAGCCGGGCGGTGGAGCCCTTTCCTTTGCTGCCGGCCACAAGGATGAATTTTTGACCGCGGTCGGGGGAACCAAGGAGGCGGAACAGCTTTCGCGTCAGTTCCGGCTTCCTGACCTCGGCATCCCGCTTTTCCTTGATATTCCCGACCGCCCGCAAATAGGACCGGTAAATGAGGTCCTCCGCTTCTTTTCTGGTATGGATGCCGTTCATTTGACTTTCGCCCTTTCCTCCGAAAGGGAGGCAAAAATGATGAGGGGAGAGATCACGAGGACCAGCAAGAGACGCTGGACATTATTTTCGACCAGGCTGAAAATGGTAAAATATAAAGCGATCATCGGCAAACTTAATTTATTGATATGTTTTTTCAGCAAAAATTTCGTGCTCCTTCTCACCCGGACGACCGTCCCGATATTCGGGATGGACAGATCGAACCGGACGGTCGCCGGTATCCCGATATACAGGTGGCTGTCGATAAACTCATTCTCAATCTTGATCACTTCGCCCGCATTGCCCGTGTCCAAATAAAGGACGGGCAATTCCACTTCCTTTTGGTTATAGGAAACGATCACCCGGTCATTTTCTTCCAGACCGAGGAATTTGGCGATGTTCGGATGGATCCTGCACAGCCGGTGGTTCTCGTCAAACGGGTAAATGTATCCCACCCGTAAATCCAATTGCCGATAGCCGACGAAGATCTGGCCGACCGACCGCAAAACGGAATGATAGCCGCCCCTGATTTCCGCGAACAGCCTTCGCAAAAATGAGGGATCGGCGTCCCCGCCGCTTTTCATGATCGCCAAACGGTCCGCTTGCCCGCCATCCAATCCGAGCAATAACATTTGATACCGGTTGATGAACACCTTGTTTTTTAACTGCTTGTTTTCATGTTCCTTAAGCCCCAGCTTCATCCGGTATCCGTTCGATATATGGATCAATTCCACCTGATCGCCGTATTTTTCGATCAAATCCTTCGTGGCGAAAACGGCATTCTCATTGATATGCTCAATCTTCGGGATCCCGCGCCGGACAAATTGATAAGGTTCTTTGCGGATGATGACGGTCGGGCTGTCAAATCCAATCCGTTCCAACAAACGTTTCGAAGCTTTCGCTTTGCCGGATTCGATGTCCGGATTGGCGAAAATCATGCAGCGGGCCTTGCGCCCCGATTCACCTTCCGCCGTCGCGAACAAAAAATTTTGCAGGCCCAATCTTTCGCAATCTTTAGGGTTCAATTCGATTTGCAGCCGGGCGACGGCCGAATAGTTTTCCATCCGTTCAAATTTAGCGCTGTCCATTTACGCATGCCCCTTTTTGAATGTTCCGACAATCTCGATCAACGATTGGATGATTGCGGCATAACCGGCGATATTGGATCGCGGATCCCGGAAAGACCGGTTGATTTCTATTTGGACGGCACGAATTTTCAACGTGTTTTTGGCGAAATAGGTGATCGTGCCGGGGTGGGATGCCTTGAACACGCTGTCGGTTTTCACGTTTTTAATGCCGTTTTTATGGAAGATTTTTCTTATGATCTCCAACGATTCCCCGTCTACGGATTCCCCGTTCAGCGTCCCCAAATCGATATCGAAATCCCTGTCGGGGGATGCGCCGTGGATATCGATGACGAGATCGATCGGATACCGGGCGCAAAGGTCCCGCAGGGCCTCCTTATACCTTCCTCCGATCACATAATTGGGATCCTCTTCGGATATCCGGGTGCTAAAGATGCTGAAACAATTGGTGGCCATTTGGACGATTTGGGCGATCGAACCCGTGTGCATGTCCGCATGTTTGACCCGGTTGTTCCGGATATGGTTCACCGAATGGGGGGCCGAAATGACGATATTTCCCTGCCCCAGCTTGATCGCGAATGGCCGCAGGGAAAAATCCAGCCCGTTGTATCGGTCGCAGGAAAACTGTTCTTCGATCAGGATCGCCGCATTTCGCAAAAGATCAGGGTTCAGCATGGAAGAACTCCTTCATCCGGAATGATCACCAATAATATTATTACAAAACTCCCGTTTCAACAAATGGATTTTAGGTATCGGGACCGGTCATTTTCACCCTCTCAGATCACAGAAGAGCGCACAGCGGGCGGCAGACCGGCAACGGTCCGTTCCCGCCAAAACGGGCAGACGGCGGCAGCCATGGTCCGGGGAAGCCAAACTGCCCCCGCGCGAGCGAGATGCTGAACATCGGCCGGCGGACCTTCACTCCTGAGGCGGTCGTGCCGGTTGCCGATGATGCGCCCGCTTGCCGCAGAGGGAACCGATCAAAACCGGAAATATTTGCAGAAGGCTTTTTGGAAAAAGCCGAAAAAAGGGAGCCTCCCGCTTCCAAGTCATGCAGAATAACCGAAACCGCCGATGCCTGCTAGAATACCCGCCGGCCAAACGCCGGAAGGGAATTTTCCAATAACGGCTGAAATTTTGGAGCCATCCGAAAAAAAAGCTATCTCAAAGGCCGTGATGCCGGCCTTTAAAGATAGCTTCGCGGTTCGGGCGGGATCCCTTCCGCCCATTTCGCCTTTTGTCCCGGCGGAAAAGGGCCGCCGTCAACGGAATTGGCCTTTCCGCGGGTCCATCTTACGTCTCCGACGGAACCGCCTTTTCCCATGCGGTTTCTGCTGTTTGGGTTCGGCTGCCGCGATGGAAAGAAGGCCGCGTTTTGCGCCCGAACCTCCACCCGCCTTGCTGCCCGGGCGGGATAGCGCCCGCTTCATTCAGGCGTTCCGTTAACCCGCCCTTTCCTTCCGCCGGTTTGCCGGTTTGATCAGGGGCGGCCCGGGGCAAAGCTTCTTTTCAAAGGAGAACGGCGGAAGATGGCGGCTGCCGCCCCGTCAGATGGTCCGGGGCAAACCGTTTTCCCAAGGCCTTTTTATCGGACGAACAACAAATCCGGTTCGCTTAAATATTTCTTCAGGTCGTTTAACGCCTTTTGCGCCAGAACGCCGTCGATCAAGCGATGATCGTAGCTGAGCGATAGAGCCATCATCGGGGCGATTTCAATCGAGTCATCCACAACGACCGGTTTTTTCTCAATTCGGCCGATGCCTAAAATGCTTGATTCCGGATGATTGATGATCGGCGTAAACCAAGCCCCGTCCGCCGAACCGATATTCGAGATCGTACACGTCGATCCCGTCATTTCATCCGCTTTGATGGAACCATTCCTTGCTTTTTCCGCAAGCTCTTGAATTTCTTTCGCGATTTGGAATAACGATTTTTGATCGGCATGTCTGATCACCGGAACAACCAGGCCCCGTTCGGTATCGGCGGCAAAGCCGATATGGTACTCTTCCTTTACGATGATTTCCTCCCGCTCATCATCGATCGAGGCGTTCAGCATCGGGTATTTTTTCAGCACGGCCGTCAACGCTTTAACCGCATATGCCAAATAGGTGAGTTTAATTCCCTCTTCGGCGGCGAACGCTTTCATCCGCTGCCGGTGTTCCACCAGCTTTGCGACATTCGCCTCATCAAAATGGGTGACGTGGGGAATCGTCGATTTCGAATGAACCATGGCGTTTGCGATGGCCCTTCGAATGCCGGTAAGCGGAATTCTGCGCCGGCTTTGCGGGAAATCCCGCCCCGGTTCCTTGCCGGCCTTCGTTTCTTTTTCCGCTTCCGCTTGTTCGGATCTCCGTTTGGCGATGACGGCGTCGACGTCGCTTTTCAATATTCTTCCCTTCGGGCCGGTCGGCGTCACTTCTTCAAGATTCACCTGATGTTCCCTGGCAAATTTGCGCACGGAGGGCGCCGCTTTCACAAACCGGTTCGGCTGTTTTTCGTCTTCCCTTTGTTTTGCCGCGTTTCGGACATCTTCTTCGGTGACCTTGCCGTTCGGGCCGGTGGGTGTGACAAGGCGCCAATCCACTCCAAGCTCTTTGGCCAATTTTTTTACACGCGGCGTCGCCTTTTTCTCAACCGGAACCTCCGGCACGCCCCTTTCCTCGGCTGTCTCTCCTTCCGCTTTTTTCTCTCCTTCCGCTTTTTCCTGTTCCCGCGGGGAATCCGCGGCTGCAGCGGCCGTTTCAATCACGGCCAATACATCCCCGACGGCGGCCGTTTCGCCCCGTTTTTTTCTGATTTCTTTGACAACGCCCGATTCCGGGGCCTCAATCTCCGAAACGGCCTTTTCCGTCTGCACTTCCACAAGGGTATCGCCTTTTTCCACAGGATCCCCTTCCGAGACGTGCCAGAAGGTGATCAAACTCTCATCGAGGGTATCGGACAGGCGGGGCAAATTCACTTCGATTAACATGGGGCTACCTCCCGTTTGGAAGTCGATTTTATTCGTTGACGAGTTTCATCGCTTCTTGAAAAATTTTGTCGACGTTCGGCAGGACGAATTGTTCGAGCGGACGGCTGTAGGGAATCGGCACATCCGGAACGGCCAGCCTGCGGACCGGCGCATCCAAATCATACAAGCATTCTTCGGCGGCAAGCGCGGCGATTTCCGCCGTCATGCCGTACGACAAATAATCTTCATCGACGACGAGCAAACGGTGCGTCTTTTTGATCGACTGAAGGATCGTTTCACGGTCGAGCGGGACGAGGGTGCGCAAATCGATGACTTCCGCTTGAACGCCGTGTTCCTCCAGCTTTTTCGCCGCTTCCAGCGCGTGATGGACCGTCATTTGGATGCCCACGATCGTAAGATCCGTTCCTTCCCTCACCACGTTCGCCTTGCCGATCGGCACGGTATACGCTTCTTCCGGCACATGTCCGACGGACGCGTCCAGCTGGTCCATCCAGCCCAATCCTTGCAATGTCTTATGAAACATAAAGACGACTGGGTTATCATCCCGGATGGCGGAAATCATCATCCCTTTCAAATCGTACGGGGTGGAGGGCGCCACCACTTTCATGCCCGGCAGATGGGCAAAAGTGGCGTACAAGGTTTGCGAATGCTGGGCGGCGTCGCTGTATCCCCCGCCGACGGCGGTCATCAGCACGATCGGCAGCTTGACCCGTCCTCCCGACATATACGGAATCTTTGCCATATGGTTATAAATTTGGTCCATACAGACGCCGAAGAAATCGACGAACATCAATTCGACGATCGGCCGCATCCCTTCGGAAGCCGCGCCTATGGCGGCGCCGATAAATGCGGTTTCGGAAATCGGCGTATCCATCACCCGTTCAGGTCCGAATTTTTGGTACAACCCTTCCGTCGCCCCGAAGATGCCGCCGTATACGCCGACATCCTCCCCCATGACGAACACGTTCGGATCCCTTTCCATTTCCAAACGGATCGCTTCGGCAATCGCTTTATTTCCCGTTAACAGGCGTTTCTTCGTCTTTTGCATTTGGATGACCCCTTTCCATCGTGTTTTACACAAACAAATCCTTCAAAGCATCTTCCGGTTCCGGATAATCGCTTTCGCGGGCGAACTGATAAGCGGCGTCGACTTCCCGTTTTGCCTGATTTTCCAACTCGGCCAGCCGTTGTTCCTCGATCCCATGCTCTTTCATCAAATATTGGCGCATCCGGACAATCGGATCCTTTTCCCTTAACAAAGTCACTTCCTTCTTATCCCGATAAACTTCCGGGTCCCCTTGGAAGTGCCCCATATAACGGTAAGTCTCGATTTCAATAATCGACGGCCCTTCTCCCTTTCTCGCCCGCTCCACCGCTTCTTTGGAAACGCGGTACATTTCGATCGGGTCATTTTCTTTCACATAATATCCTTTCGCGCCATAAGCGGCCGCCCGGATATCGTTCGAAGGAACCGCTGTGGACGCGGATTTCGGAACCGATATCCCGTATTGATTGTTCTCGATCACGATAATCAGCGGCAGATTCCAAAGCGAAGCCAGATTTAACGATTCATGGAAAGCGCCCTGGTTGGCCGCGCCCTCCCCGATAAAAGCGACGGCTACCCAGTCCGTTCCCTTTTTCTTCGCGGCAAGCGCCGCGCCAACGGCATGGGGAATGCCGGCTCCGACAATCCCGCCGCAAGAAAATTTGACATCGGGATCGAATAAATGCATATGCCCGCCTTTTCCCTTTCCGAGTCCTGTCACTTTCCCGAAGATTTCGGCGGTCATCCGGTTTAAATCGACACCTTTCGCGATCGCGTGATGGTGCGGCCGGTGCGGAGACGTCACCGTATCTTCTTTCTTCAGATGAATGCATATGCCGACGGCGGCCGGTTCCTGCCCCGTCGCCAGATGCATTTCACCGGGCACGGGCCCCGCACCGATATTGAAGACGGGGTTCTTTCCTTCGGCGTAGGCTTCGGCCATTTTGTCCTCGTAATAACGGATTTTGTACATCGTTTCATACATCCAAAGCAGGTGATCGATCGGAATCGCCATTTTACTCTCCTCCTTCAGTTAAAAATAAAGCGCTTCCATCAAGAGTATATATGCAAAAAGCATGCCAATGGCCAGAAAGCGGGCAGCCGGCCGCGAAACGCCCATCCTTTCTTTCAAACCCGAGCCCGATCATAAAAAAAAACAAAGTGTCCCATTTTGAAACACTTTGTTGTTACATATTGATACAATTTGATACAAAATGAAGCATTAATAAGCGATGTTATATTTTTTCATTTGCCGGTAAAAAGTGCTCCTGGAAATTCCCAGCTGCCTGGCCGCTTTGGAAATATTCCCGTTGCATACATACAGCGCCTGGATGATCGATTGTTTTTTAATATCGTCGCGATGCAACGCCGCCTCTTCCATTTTCGGCCTTGGAAAGATTTGAAACACTTCATCCGGCAAATCCTTTGCGGATAAAACGGGGTCCGTCGTCCGGTTCAGCGTCCTTTCGATGATATTTTGCAATTCCCGGATATTCCCGGGCCAGTCGTACTGCATCAGCGCTTCCAAAAAGTCCGGCCGGATTTCCGGAAAGGGTTTGTTTAATTTTTGACAAAGCTTGCCGATAAAGTGACGGGCAAGAAGGGGGATGTCCTCCTTTCTTTCCCGCAAAGGCGGCAAGGTGATCGGCATGACGTTCAGGCGAAAGAACAGATCTTCCCTGAAGCTCCCCTTTTGCACTTCTTCCCGGAGGTTTTTGTTCGTCGCCGCAATGATGCGGACATCCACCGGGATCACTTTATGGCCGCCGATCCGCGTCACTTCTTTTTCCTGAATGACGCGCAAAAGAAGGACTTGCATCTCCAGCGACATTTCGCCGATTTCATCCAAAAAGAGGGTGCCGCCGTCAGCAAGTTCGAATTTTCCCGCGCTTCCGCCTTTTTTCGCCCCGGTAAAAGCCCCCTCGACATAGCCAAACAGTTCGCTGCCGAGCAGATCGCGGGGGATTCCGCCGCAATTGATGGCAATAAACGGCTTGTTTCTCCGCTTGCTGGCATTATGGATGGCTTGGGCGAGCATTTCTTTTCCCGTTCCGCTTTCCCCCATGATCAAAACGTTGGAGTCGGTCGCAGCAGCGAGTTTGGCTTCATTCAGTTTTTGGAGGAAATGCGGCTCTTGGCCGATGATATCATCAAAGGTTATTTTTGCCTGGTTTCCCGACAAATGATTGACGAATTGGCGCACTTTTTGGATTTCTTTCAACATAACCATCGAACCGATCCAATGGCTGTCTTTATAGATGGGGATTTTGTCGACCATGACATGATGGATGTTTCCCGACGGCTTCACCTTTAAATGGAGTTCTTTGTTTTGCAGATTGACAGGCCGGTTGGACGGGATCGACAAGTTTGCAAAAATCTCGTTGATCCTTTTTCCTTCCAGATGCCGGTCGAGGCAGAGGAGTTTCTTCAGCTGATCGTTCGCCTTGATAATCTTTCCTTCCGTGTCAATGATGAGGATGCCTTCCTTCATGTTATTGGTTGTCGCTTCCAGGAACCTTTGCATCATCATATTTTTTTCGGCATTTTCATTTAATTTCAATTGATATTCAATGGCTTTGACCGCGGAAACCACCATGCCCAACGTGTGCGGATGGACTTTTTCATATGGACCGGACACATTCAGCACTCCGATGATGCTGCCCTTGGAATCATGGATCGGGGCCGCGGAACAAGTCCATGATTGGCATATTTGCGAATAATGTTCCTCGGCAAAGATTTGTACAGGCTGATCGATCACAATGGACGTGCCGATCGCATTGGTGCCCATCATCCTTTCGCTCCAATCCGCCCCTTCGACAAAGCGGATCTTCTCCGCCATTTCCAACGTATCGGGATCGCCGATTGATTTCAGCAGCTGCCCGTTTTCATTGCAAAGAATGACTAAAAAGCCCGATCCCTTCACGATGGAATAAAGCCCCTCCATCAACGGTATCGATAAATCGATCAGGTATTGATATTGTTCCTTGTTGATCGGTTTGATGCGGCCATATGGCCGGAAAGGATCGACCTTCCACTTTTTTGAACGGATCCACGATTCCTTGACGATGGGAGAAAGCCTTTCGTCCAGCTCATCATTGAAAATAAAGCGCTTCCAATTTTCTTTGACAATCTCCCGTTGGCTGTTCACGTCAACCGCCTCCATATGAACAGTTTGGTGGTTCCCGAAAGAATGAGAAACGAGATTTCAGCCGTGATTACGTGCGGCCGTGCCCTTCATCGCTGGTTCGCATGGATGCGCAAGCCGGGCGGCTTTTGTCCTTGAGTTATATTCACCTAATTCTATTATAAAGCAAATCCTGTCCGCGGGCCGTCGGAAAAGTTTCCTTCCGCAAGTTTTTCCGCGAACGGATGGCCGGTTGGATGGCCGGTTTCATTGCCTGCGCTGTGTTCATTATCTCGTTGATTCTCCCGTTTATCGCGCACTTTTAAGCCTCAAAGGTTTGGGCGATTCCTGCGGGCAGCCCCCGCGATTTACAAAAAGGCAAGTTTAAACGAAGCTTTTCCCGCCAGGCGTGCGGCCATTTCCCTGCTTTTTCGGGGACCGGATATGTCAGGATAGGTTTCCGGCTGAACCCCAGCTGCAGGGACTTGGCCGGGTTTTCCTGGCCCATCTTCGATATTCAGCATCCCCTGTTTCCGCGGCCGCCGGCCGCACCGCTACCATGCCTCTGGTATTTTTGCTGTTTTTCCGTAAGAACAAGGAAGGATGATTTAGATCGGTTGAACCTGCAGCAAATATTTGAAATAATGAATTTAAATAAAAAACGAATCGGATGGGCAGGAAATCTAAATAAGGAAGTGGTTTTATTGAAAACAAATATAAACAAAGAGATTTTTTCATGGCTGAAAACGATCTTCTTCTCATTGATCATCGTTGCGATCTGCCGGCACTTCTTATTTTCTCCTTCAACCGTTTACGGAGAATCGATGGCCCCCACATTGAAAGATCATGAAAAAATCATTATCAGCAAGGTCAGCAAATTGGAGCATTTCGATGTGATCGTCTTTCATGCCCCGGATGCGGACGCATACTATATCAAAAGGATTATCGGTCTTCCCGGAGACCGGATTGAAGTAAAGGATGACACACTATATATCAACGACAAACCTTATAAAGAGCCATATCTGAAGCCCAATCGGAACCATCTATGGGCGGGCGGCAATTTTACAGGGGATTTTACATTAAAAGAAATAACCGGAAAATCAAAAGTGCCAAAGGGCCACCTCTTTGTCATGGGCGATAATCGGCCGGTCAGCAAGGACAGCCGGCATTTTAAATTCATCCCGATTAAATCTGTGATTGGCGAGGTAAAATTCAGGTTGTAAACTAGCACATTATTTCAGAATCCCTTTTTCAAATTATTTCAGGCGGATTCGGAAATAATGTGCAAAATTTTTGCGGATTGTTCCGGATTTTGCACATTCTTTCGGAACGTTTGCACGCTCTT
>Ga0310833_100434_pt1 | contig 32483 bp, 25 predicted proteins | sample SM_ome_FD_201312 | JGI IMG/M metagenome (GOLD analysis project Ga0310833, IMG submission 201312) | Sorghum-adapted microbial communities enriched on stacked mutant (SM) sorghum from Joint BioEnergy Institute, Emeryville, California... ...
CCGTAAAAAACGCCATCGTTTTAGCGATGTCCTTCACATGCAGGTTCACGAAGATATGGGTAGATGTCAGTGCCATTGTCCATTCACTCTCCTAGAATATGGATTAATGATTGCGCGTTCATCACTTTAGACGAAATCATGAGGTCATATTCATCGGTCTTCGTCCAAAATCATCATAAATGATTCTTCCTATCATCCCTCAGCTATACCGAGAATATGAACTCACCCTAGTGACACTCGTTCAGGAGAAACTGAACCGTGCAAAACCTTCAGGGCAGCAAGAAGAACTCAAGATGGTGCGTGATTTCCTGGACTACATCATGGTCAAGAAGACGACGAGCCCCGATATTCAACAAGAAGCATCGGTCGAACGCAAGATCAAATAGCCATCTCCATAACCGCTCTCTCACTTCACTAATAAAAATGAGCACAACACACTTAGATCAACCAAGCGTGAGGTGCTCCCCTGCGCAAATCGTTATTTCCGATAATCAATCATCTGGATCAGGTTGCCGCATGTGTCGTCGAAGACCGCAACCGTATGATCTCCCATCTGTGTGGGAGGCATGGTAAACTTCACTCCGAGATCCGCCAAACGCTGATACTCTTGATGCGTATCTGCAACGCCAAACATAGTTGCCGGTATGCCATCAGCCATCAGCTTCTCCTGATACTCCTTGGCAGCAGGATGTTCATTCGGCTCAAGCAACAGCTCCGTACCTTCCGGATCATCGGGAGATACGAGCGTGATCCACCTGTACTGTCCTGCTGGGACATCATGCTTCACAACAAAGCCCAGTTTCTTCGTGTAGAACTCCAATGCCTGATCCTGATCTTGCACGAATATGCTTGTCACAATGACTCTCAACTTCTCATGACCTCCTCTGGATATTCAATCGCACACTACGTTGGCTAAGTACATCTCTCGAGCAGTATGGAGTTACAGTTGATCAAGAAGATTGCAGATGCGGATTCATTCCGGTATCCACCTTTGCAACAGATCCTTCAGAGGCTCGTTATGAAATCTGATCAGTCGAAACTTCCCCTTTCGTTCAGAAATGACGAGCCCTGCATCTTCCAGTATGGCCAGATGCTTCGCTATCCCCTGCCTGGTGATGGATAATCGGTGCTTCATAATCAATCTTGTTGTTAGTTCATACAGCGTCATCTCATTGCGCTCGGACAGCTCGTCGAGGATCCGCCTCCGCGTCGAATCGCCGAGTGCGTCGAATATAGCTTCTCTGTCCCAGTTCATGTCTGTATTATATGCAACCTACAGGTTGCTCGTCAAGATAGGAAACTGACAAGTTGCTTATGTGAGATGGAGAGGCGTGCCTAACAGCCAACTCAACTTCAACTTTCATAAAAGCAAAAGCCGAAGGTTCTCTATCCTTCGGCTTCTGCGTCCGTTGCTGTCCGACTCTATAACACCTTAGGGTGTCACATTTATTAATAACACCATTCGGTGTTATTTCAACCCTCAGCTTCAACCTTTCCTTAGCTTCCCCAACATAAGAGTAAAGTCACAGGTAACGTCGAGTGCTTCCTTGCGTCGTATTTGCTCCACAAGCTCTTCAGATGCATTCCAGGACAACGGGGTCATTTGGATCAACTGCTCGATAGATGTATGTTCAACCTTTAGACTGTATTGAATACGCTGGATGTCCAACAACTCGAAATTTCGCTTGAACAGCTCCAAGGTTTGGCTGTTGGAATATGCTGCTTTATCCGTATGATGGTAGAAGGTCTCCCGAAGTTCCTGGAGGTATCCTGCCTCGGGAATCACTTTTGCCACCATTCCGCCGTCCGCAAGCAACCTCTGAAATTCCGCATAATTGGATGGGGACAGAATGCTCAGGATCATCTGAAACTGTTTGGCCGCAAACGGACTTCTGGCAAGATCGGCTACACACCAGATCGTGTTGGACGCACTCCTGGAGGCGATATGGATGCCCTCTTTCGCTATATCTATGCCTACTCCGAGCAAGTCGCATGGCGCTTGGTCCGCCAGTCTCTGCTGGATGTTGGTCAGATGAGAACCTTCGCCACAACCGGCATCCAGTACTTTGATGACGGGATTCGATGGAGCCAGCACGCCAGACATCACTTCACACATTTGCTCAATCAAAGGTTCGAACAACCCGATCTGGTTCACTGCTTGGCGGGCTTCGAACAATCGTTTGTCGTATCTGGATCGAACCGGATGCGGCATCAGATTCACGTAGCCTTGTCGGGAAATATCAAAGCAATGCGACCTGTTGCACACTAGACTTCTCATATTATCCACCCTCATCGCGCTTGCGCAGATGGGGCATTGGAAGATCTCGTCGTGCTCTGACATCAATCGCGCCCTCGCCAGTTTTCGACTAATGTCGGTCATAACGAACATCCCTTCTTCAGAATTTCTGCTTACCCAACAGCTCCGTTTACATGATTCCATCGCGCTTCTCTTCTATAACCATGATACCCTTCTCTTCGATTCTTACAACGATCTCTTTCATCGACGCCGCTAAGGCAAAAGAAACCCCGTCTCTGCTCCAGAGAGAGGTTTCACTCATCGTGCTGCCAACAACTAAGAACGTTCGAACATCATCGACCTGCAGGATTACTTCAACATCCCCAGCAGTTCTTCTTCACTGATGATCCTGACGCCTAGTTCCTGTGCTTTCGTTAATTTGCTGCCCGCTTCTTCTCCAGCGAGGACGAAGGACGTTTTCTTGGACACACTGCCCGATACTTTGCCGCCGTACATCTGGATGAGTCGGGTCGCTTCATCCCGCTTCAGCGTCGGGAGCGTTCCCGTGATCACGAAGGTTTTGCCGGCCAATCGGTCGTCACCGCTAACTTCAGACTGCTTAGCCTTCGTATTGACGCCGGCCTGCTTCAGCTTCTCGATCAGCGCTCTGGTGCTGTCCTGACTGAAGAAATTGAGGACACTGCGCGCCACCGTCTCCCCGAAGTCCGGCAACATCACCAACTGCTCGTAGGTGGCATCACAGATGGCATCGAGATCAGCGAAGCCCGCCGCGAGCACTCTGGCGGTTTGCTTGCCGACATTTTTGATGCCGAAGCCAGTGATCAGTTGATCCAGATCATTGTCCTTGGACTTCTCGATCGCATTCAGCAGGTTGTCGACCGATTTCTCCCGGCCCACGATCCCCTTCTCGATCAGCTCCTCGCGATATTCCTTGAGACGATAGATATCGGCGATGTCCTTGATATAACCCTCGGTCATCAGCGCCTCAACGGAGCTCGGGCCGAGCCCTTCGATGTTCATCGCATCCTTCGAGGCGAAGTAGATGATCCCCCTGATCGACTGGGCATAGCATTCATCACCGCTGCAGCGGATGTCCGCACCGTTCTCATCCCGCACCGTCGGCGAGCCGCAGATCGGGCAGCGGTCGGGCAGGGTATATCGGACGGCATCGGGCGGTCTTTTCTCCGGAATGCTGCGCAGGACCTCCGGGATGATGTCCCCTGCCTTCTGGATGACCACCGTGTCGCCGATCCGGATATCCTTCGCGTCGATGTAGTCCTGGTTGTGCAGGGTAGCCTTGGATACCGTGGTGCCCGCCAGCTTCACCGGCTTCAGGATCGCCAGCGGTGTCAGCCTGCCTGTGCGGCCCACCTGTACCCGGATGTCCTCGATCACCGTCTCCTTCTGCTCCGGCGGATACTTGAAGGCGATCGCCCAACGCGGCACCTTGCTCGTGCTGCCGAGCACCCTCCTGTCCTCCAGGTTGTCCACCTTCACCACGGCGCCATCGATGCCGAAGGGCAGGTCGCCCCTTCTCTGTCCGATGTCCACGATGCATTGCCAGACCTCATCGGCGGTTGAGCAGACCTTGAAGTCCGGGATGACCGGGAAACCGATCGATTGCAGCCACTCCAGCGTCTCCGCATGGGAGGTGAACGTCCTGCCTTCCGCGATCTCCAGATTGAACACGAACAGGTCCAGCTTCCGCTCCTTGACGATCCTCGGGTCCAGCTGCCTTAACGTTCCCGCGGCCAGATTCCTTGCCGTCTTGTACACCTTGCCGCCGCTGACCTGCTGCTTCTGCATGATCATCTCGAAGGTTTCATTGGACATGTACACTTCGCCGCGCACTTCCAGGTAAGGCAGGTCGATCGGGAGCTGCTTCGGCACCGCGTCCATCACCAGCAGATTCTCGTACACCGACTCGCCTTCCTCGCCGTTGCCCCGGGTGATGCCCTCGACCAGCCTGCCCTCCCGGTATCTCAACATGACCGTCAAGCCGTCGATCTTCATCTCAACGACGAATCTGGAATCCGGCACCTGAGCCTTGACCTTCTCCACGAAGGCATACACTTCTTCCCTGGTGAACTGGTCCTGAAGGCTGATGACCGGCACATCATGCCTGACCTTCCTGAGCTCGCGCTTGACCGTCCCCCCCACCTTCTGGGTGGGCGAATCCGGCGTGACGAACTCCGGATGTTCGGCTTCGAGAGCCTTCAGCTCATTCATCATCGCGTCATACTCGTAGTCCGATATTTCCGGCTCATCCTGATCATAGTACCTCTCATTGTGATACCGGATCAGATCCCTGAGCTGTTCGATTCGCTCTTTCACTTCCATGCGGACAGCACCTCCCATATGATCATGCGATCTTCAAGCTTTCGTGATCGGGGCGAACTTCGCCAGCAGCTTCTTGATGCCGGTCGGCGCCGGGAACGCGATCTGCAGCTCCTGGTCGTCCCCGCTTCCCCGTACGGCAACCACCGTACCGATGCCCCATTTGTTGTGAGACACCTTGTCGCCTGTCTTCCATTCAACCGAGCCGGCTGCCGACGCGCCAGCCTGACCGCCTGCCGGAGTCTGGCTGCTCGCACGGAATCCGGCCGCCCCCCCGACGATCGGCCGACGGCTTGCATCCGCTGGGGAGGGGTAGCAGCCTCCAGTGCTGTTGCCATATCCGTATCCGCCGCCGAATGAGCCGCTGTCGCCCGTATATCGCTTGTACCCGCTGTACGGCGGCTCATCATCGAAGCCGAAGTCCCGCTCATAGGCATCGTACCGGCTTCCCCCGAAGCCGCCGCGAGCGGCATATCCGCCGATCACCTCCGTCACTTCCTCCGGGATCTCCTTCAGGAAGCGAGAGGGCAGATTGCGGTTCGTGCGTCCAAACAGAGTGCGGGTCTGGGCGCAGGACAGCACCAGCTCCTCCTCTGCCCGCGTGATCGCCACATAGGCGAGCCGGCGTTCCTCCTCCAGCTCCTCCGGATCGGTCAGCGCCCGGCTGTGCGGGAAGACGCCTTCCTCCATGCCGACGACGAAGACGTACGGGAACTCCAGCCCCTTCGCGCTGTGCATCGTCATCAGGGTCACCTTGTCCATCGGGTCTTCCGCCTCGTCATCGGCGAGCGCGTCAATATCCGCGATCAGCGCCAGATCGGTGAGGAAGGCGAGAAGCGACTTGTCCTCGTTCTTCTCCTCAAAATCCTGCGTCACGGACAGGAACTCGTCGATGTTCTCCACGCGCGAGCGGGATTCCAGCGTATCCTCCTGCACAAGCTGGGCGCGGTAACCGGACATCTCGAGCAGCTTCTCCGTCAGCTCGGTGACGGAGACATACTGCGACATCTGGCTCAGATTGTCGATCAGCTGTTTGAAATCATGCAGCGCATGCTTCTGCTTCGCGCCGATCTCGATCGCATCCAGCTCATCCAGGCTGGCGAAGATCGACTGGCCGCGGCGCGCCGCATACTCCGCCAGCTTGTCCAGGCTGGCCGCGCCGATGCCGCGCTTCGGCTCATTGACGATGCGCAGGAAGCTGATGTCGTCATCCGGGTTGGAGACGAGGCGCAGGTAGGCGAGCAGGTCCTTGATCTCCTTGCGCTCGTAGAACCGGATGCCGCCGACGATCTGGTACGGAATGTTCGACTTGAGGAAGATTTCTTCGATGACGCGGGACTGGGCGTTGGTGCGATACAGGATCGCATGGTCGCGGTACGAGCGTCCATCCTTCAGATGCCGCTGGATCTCGCTGACGATATAATAGCCTTCCGCATCCTCCGAATCCGCGTAGTAGATCTTGATCTTCTCGCCGTCGCCCTTGTCCGTCCACAGATTCTTCGCCTTGCGTCCCTTGTTGTTGCCGATCACACTGTTGGCCGCCTGCAGGATGTAGCCGGTCGAGCGGTAATTCTGTTCGAGCAGGATCGTCGTCGCGTCCGGGTAATCATGCTCGAAATTGAGGATATTGGAAATGTCCGCGCCGCGCCAACGGTAGATCGACTGGTCGCTGTCGCCGACCACGCACAGGTTGCGATGGGCGGCCGCCAGCTGGCGGCACAGCATGTATTGGGCGTGATTCGTATCCTGATACTCGTCGACGTGGATGTAGCGGAACTTCTTCTGATAGAAATCCAGCACATCCGGCACCTGCCTGAACAGCTGGATCGTCTTCATGATCAGGTCATCGAAGTCCAGCGCATGATTGCTGCGGAGCTTCCGCTCGTACAGCTCATACACCTGCGCCGCCACCTTCTTCATCGGATCCTGGCCGGTCCTGGCCGCGTACTGCTCCGCATCCAGCAGCTCGTTCTTCGCGCTGCTGATCATCGACAGGATCCCCCGCGGCTCGTGGCGCTTCGGGTCGAGATTCAGATCCTTCAGGCAACCGCGGATGACCGACAGCTGATCGTCGGAGTCGAGGATGGTGAAGCTCGACTTGTAGCCGATCCTCTCGATATCCTTGCGCAGGATGCGAACGCACATGCTGTGAAACGTCGACACCCAGATATCTCGGCCTTCGGCTCCGACCAGACTGGAGACGCGCTCCTGCATCTCCCTGGCCGCCTTGTTGGTGAAGGTGATGGCCAGGATCGCCCATGGCGGCGCCTTGCGGGTGGCGATCAGATAGGCGATGCGGTGCGTCAGCACCCGCGTCTTGCCGCTGCCTGCCCCCGCAACGATGAGCAGCGGGCCTTCCGTCGTCTGCACGGCCTCCCGCTGTCTGTCGTTCAGTCTCTGAATCGCCTCATGTATATCTACCGGTTGGTTCATGGGTTAACTCCTTTTGATTCTTATCCATACGTATCGGATGATATTCATCAGTCCGTGTGATATGCCCCTATCTGTGCACGAGAGTGCTGAGCGCTTGCTCGATATCCTCATAGATGACGTTACCGACGATGATCGTATCCGCCGCATCCAGCGCCTGTCTGGCCCTGTCGGCCGAATTGATGCCCCCACCGTAGAACAGCTGCGTCTCCTCCAGGTTGTCTCTCACCTGGCGCACCAGATCCATATCGCCGAATGTGCCGCTGTATTCGATGTAACAGACGGGCAAGCGGAACAGCTTCTCCGTCAGGTTCGCGCAGGCGATCACGTCCTGCCTGCCCAGAACGGCATCGGCATGTGTCAGTCTCGCCACCGTCGAATCCGGGTTCAGGATCACATATCCCTCGGGCACCAGCGAATCCCACGGCAGCATCTTGCCGAATTGCTTCAGCGCCTCACGATGCCGGCCCGTGATCCACTGCCCCTGCCTGGAGTTCAGGACGACCGGGATGAAATACAGATCAAAGCCCGGCACCACCGCCTCCAGATTGGAAATCTCGCTGACACAAGGTACCGCATACCGCCTCACCCGTGACAGCAAATCGATCGTATTGTCAAACGTCACGCCGCTGGAGCCGCCGACCATGATCGCATCCGTGCCGGAGTTGCACAGCAGCTCCAGATGCTCGTCCGAGATCGTCTTGTCCGGGTCCAGCTTGAACACGTGACGCCAATCGCGAATGTCCTCGCGCATGTCCTAACACCTGCTTTCCCCAGGGCCGCCTGCCTCGCAGGGCGATGCGGCGCCTGTCCGAATCTGTTGCCGATCTATGGCTCGTTTTCCTTCCAGAAACAAGTCTAATCGTTCTCTCCCATCATATCAAACAAAACATATGTTCGGCAATTGATTATCCATTTTTTCCATGCCATGATTCAGGTAAGTCAACTTGAAGGCCATGTTACCGACAAGGTACAACCTCGGAGCGAATCTCGGTTCTGGGGCTGTGCCTTTTTTCGTTGGCTGCCGAACCTGGCGGGAACAGGAGATCGGAGGGCAGGTAATCCGGCTTCGCCCCCCCGGTTGACAGTCCGAATACATGAGCCGAGCCAATCATGGGCAGGCATACCGCATATGGAAGAAGGGATAGGCCTTTCGCCTATCCCTTCGTTCATTGACCGATTGACAACTGTGTATTGCGTAATAATCGCGTTTTACGTCCAGATGCGCCTGATTACCGCTTCGCGCGCATGGATCTGCAATTCATATACGTCGGGATTGGTCAGCCGCCTCCAATCCTCGAACCCGAACTCGCGGTTGTAGTGCCTGATGATCAAGGAGAGCAGCCCGCCGTGCGTCACGATCAGACAGGCATGCTCCGGCCTGGCCGTTGCCTCCTCGATCACTGCAAGGCCTCTTCCGGTCGCCTCCGCGGATGACTCCCCACCCGGAAACTTCAGATCGTCATCGAGAAACGTTTCTTCATATCTCTTCAGCCAATCATCCAGCATGCTGGTACTCAGCACCCGTTCCCGCAGACGATCATCGATATGGATCTCCAGGCCCAACCTCTCGCTCAGGGGCTTCACCGATTGCATCGCCCGCACATAAGGGCTGGATACGATGCGCTCAATCTGCCTGTCCCTCATAAATTCGGCGAGTTCATCGGCCTGGCGCTCCCCTTCTGCTGTCAGCGGCGCTTCAGACTCCTGGCCAGAGGCCTGGCAATGTCTGACCAGATAGATTCGCTTCATCGCACTCCTCCCATCCATTCAAACTCGACCTCATGCCTGACGGGAATGCCATATGCCACCATGACCGATCAAGGGGATGAACGGATTTCATTTCCTCGCCTCGGTGATCGCATCCCGATGAACCCGGACCATGTCGAACCCGCGCTTCTGACAGATTCGAATGGCCATGATATTGTCATTGGACGTGATGAATGACCAACGGGCTTCGCAGCTTCCAGCCATCGATCGTGAAGCCGCCGCTTCGGCTCATCACATGCCCGGTCAGCTCCTGATAGATCTTCAACTGCTCCTCCCGATCCTCGGCCTTCATGGCGGCCACGAACAGCTCCGCAAACTCGCGGTCAGGGAAAGGAGCCTTCAGATACTTCACCAGATATCGCGGTTCTGTAAAATAGCTGAGCAACTGATAATAGGGGACCTCCTCCACGCAGAGCATGGAACAGTATTCACGGTACAGAAGCAGCAGCGATTGATCATACACGAACCGGAAATCCACTCTGCCATTTTCATGGCAGTCCAACAGATTGTCCAGAGCATCCCACAGTCCGTATTTCTTCAGTTCAAGGACCGGTTCAGGCAAAGCGGCATACGGCTTGTCCTTCCACTCCCGCGCCTCTTCGATCAACCCTTTCACGATCCCGGACTTATCCACATATATTCTGCCTGTCAGAAATTGCACCATGGACATCGGCCTGCGGTCCTGATGATCTTCCCGGAAATAGCTCCGGATCTGCTGCGGCGGGTTCACGAAATACTCGATCAGATAACCGTCCACCACCCGGTTGCCCCGCTCCTAAGGATAATGTGAACATCGATGTCCGACCGCTTCGAAGGCCATCCTGTTACATAGCTTCCGCATACCAGGACTCCAGACACCTCATCCCGATCCTTCCAATCCTTCAGAAAATGTTCCAATGCGGCTTCCCAACCCATCATTGCTTCACCTCAACGCTGCTTCCAAGACCATTCTCTGCCCTCGCCATGTCAAAAAAGGGATGTCAGACCGTCAGCTCGCTCACTGAAGCCTGTACACCCCTCATGCGATCAGTCCACTTAACTCAACACAATCTCGCTGTCCGCCTGTAGCGTCAGCTTCACCGGCTCCTTGCCCGTCAGCTTGCGGCTGCGGCTGTCCGGCTGCGAAGTGCCGACGTAGACGGAGAACTGGCCAGCGTATACGCGCTTGACCGCTTCCTCGTCGTAGAGGCCGAACGCATCCAGCGGCAGATGCAGCGTCACTTCCCGCTCCTCCTGCGGCGCCAGCTGCACCTTCGTCAGCGCCTTCAGCTGCGGATTCGGCGTGCCTTCCCGCTCCACCTTCACGTATACCTGCACCGTCTCGCCGCCGGCCATCGGGCCGTTGTTGCGGATCGTCGCGGTGATCTGCACGCCGGCCTCCGTCACCCGATCGGTGCTCGCCTTCACGTTCGACAGCGTGAAGTCCGTGTAGGACAACCCGTACCCGAACGGATACAGCGCCTCCTGCGTCATATACCGGTAAGTGCGGCCCTTCATCGAATAGTCCGTGAAATCCGGCAATTCCTCGGTAGAACGGTAGAAGGTCACCGGCAGCTTGCCTTGCGGCGCATATTCGCCGAACAGCACCTCGGCGATCGCCCGGCCGCCTTGCGCGCCCGGATACCAGCATTGCATGATCGCCGGGACATGCTCGTCCGCCCAGCTGAGATCCATCGCGCTGCCCGCAAGTACCAGCAGGATGACCGGCTTGCCGCTCTCACAGGCGATCTCCAGGATCTTCTCCTGCAGGCCCGGGAAGCGCAGGTTCGGCTTGTCGCCGCTGGCGAACTGATTGCCCGTATCGCCCTCTTCGCCCTCCAATCCTGCGTCCAGACCCAGGCAGACGATGATGACGTCGCTCTCCTTGCAGACGCCCTTCACCTCGGCGATCCGATCGTTGCCGATGCTCAGGTTGCTCATCTTCTCCTTGAACAGATCGCAGCCCTCGGAATACAGCACGCGAACCTCATCGCCGAGATAGTCCTGGATGCCTTCCAGCGGCGTGATGTAGCGCGAGGCCGTGCCCTCGTAGTTGCCGACCAGCGCCCGCCGGTTGTTGGCGTTCGGACCGATGACGCCGACCGTCTTCAGCTTCTTCTTGTCGAGCGGCAGCAGGTTGTTCTCATTCTTCAACAGCGTCAGAGTGGCGCGGGCCACCTGCAGGTTAAAGTCGCGCATCTTCGGACTGTCCACCACGGTATACGGGATGGTCGAATACGGAACCTTCTCCGGCTCATCGAACATGCCCAGCTTCATGCGGGTCGTCATCAGACGGGTGACCGCCTGATCGATCTTGTCCTCGGTGACGAGCCCCTGCTCGATCGCGTCCTTCAGGAAAACGAACAGACTGCCGCAGTTCAGGTCACAGCCCTTGTTCACCGCCAGCGCCACCGATTCCACCGCGTTCGCCGTCACCTTGTGATGCTCATGGAAGTCCTTGATCGCCCAGCAATCCGAGACGACATGGCCGTCGAAGCCCCATTCGCCGCGCAGGATCTGCACCAGGAGCAGGTCGCTGCCGCAGCACGGTTCACCGTTGGTCCGGTTGTAGGCGCCCATGACCGCTTCCACCTTCGCCTCCTGCACGCACGCCCGGAACGCCGGCAGATATGTCTCGTACAGGTCCTGCTTCGACACCTCGGCATTGAAGCTGTGTCTCAGCCCTTCCGGCCCGGAATGCACCGCGAAGTGCTTGGCGCATGCCGCAGCCTTCAGATAGTTCTCATCATCCCCTTGCAGCCCTTTGATGAAACGGACGCCCAGCCTCGACGTCAGGTAAGGGTCCTCGCCGTAGGTTTCATGCCCGCGCCCCCAGCGCGGATCGCGGAAGATGTTGATGTTCGGCGACCAGAAGGTCAGACCCTTGTAGATGTCCGTATCGCCGAACTCCTGCTGCATATTGTACTTCGCGCGTCCTTCCGTGGCGATGGCGTCGGCGATTCTCTCCATCAGCTCCTCGTCGAACGTCGCCGCCAGGCCGATCGCCTGCGGGAACACCGTGGCGGTGCCCGCTCTGGCCACGCCATGGAGGGCTTCGTTCCACCAGTTGTACGCCTTGACGCCCAGCCGCTCGATCGCCGGCGCCGCATGCAGCATCTGCCGGATCTTCTCATCCAGCGTCATCTGCGAGACAAGCTCGCGCGCGCGCTGCTTGTACTCCTCGATCTTCTCAGGGTTCCTTTGCAATTCTGGCACTTGTCCTGCACCATCCTTCCGGAGAATAAGATAGATTGAATGCGATTTCAGTTGATATAATCATTATAGATGTGAGGACAAGCGGAATCTTCCCAATTGTTGCGCTTGAATGCTCAAAAGTTGCGATTTTGCATCGCAAATGTCCAGGAGGCGCGTATGATCGAATTTCTCGACGGAACCAGGGAAACGGTGATGTATCCCGAGCATTTCGGCATCCGGCTGTATATGAACGACAAGGCGGTCGATTATCCGGTACACTGGCATAGCGCGACGGAGATCATCATGCCGATCGAAAACATCTACACGGCTGTCATCGATGGCTCCCGCTACACGCTCGAGCCCGGCGAGATCCTGCTCATCCCTCCTGGCGAGCTGCATGAGCTGTTCGCTCCCCCATCGGGCAGACGCATGATCCTGCAGTTCGACAGCAGCCAGTTCACCCATATGAACGGCTTCGATTCCACGCTCGCCATGCTCCGTCCCTGCACGGTTCTGCGCGCCGGCAGGGATGACGAACTGCTCGGGTCGCTGAGGCCGATGCTCGGTGAGATCATGGACGAATATTTCGGCACCTCCCCGCTACGTGAAGCCCAGGCCTATTCGCTCCTGATCCAGTTTCTCGTCAGGCTCGGACGCAAGCTGCTGAACGATGGGCGCCTGGCCCGGCAGTCCGCAGAGGCTGAGCCGGCGAAGCGACGCAAGGACATCGAACGCTTCATGCGCGTGTGCCGTTATATCCGCGAGCATTGCACGGAGGACATCAGCGCGGAGGATGCGGCGAGGGAGGCGGGACTGAGCAAATTTCACTTCGTCCGCATGTTCAAGCAATTCACGGGCGTGTCGTTCCTCACCTATCTGAACCGGGAGCGGCTCCACATCGCCGAAGCCCTGCTGATCGAGCCGAACGTCACCATAACAGAAGTGGCCATGCGCTCCGGATTCGGAAGCCTGGCCACCTTCAACCGCGTATTCAAGGAGTACAAGAAATGCACGCCTTCCCGATACAAAATGCTGCACGGGCAACATATCCTTCCCTGACTCCCGCTTCCAGCACTGCGGAATGACCGCCGCCAGATTGTGCACGACGAGCACGCGGTCAGTATCGCTTCGTCGCTCGTAGGCCATGACTTGGTCGCACGCCATGTTCGTGCTCGCTGTGCACAAGCTGGCTGAAGCGACAGCAGCCTTCCCGTCCGCCGGAACAGGATCTGCCGAAGCTTGACAGCCGCATGGCTCCACATAATAACGAAGCCGTCTCCCTGCGTGGTTACACGCGGGAGACGGCTTTCTGTACATGCGGTCGATGATCGATCACCAGGATCTCAGGAACTTCAGACCTTCCTGGATCTCGTCGAGATACCCCATCCAGTTCGCCACGACCATCACGTCCAGGAACAGGAATACGAGAAGTGCGATCGCGGAGAAGCCGATGCCCAGTTTGTTGTCTCGGTCATTCTTGAGCAGGCGGAAGAATCCCCAGGCGATCAATATGGTGAATGCAAACATAAACAGGTCCCACAATTGGAATGCTTGTGCGAATGTGCTTGTTGCTGCTGCTTCTGCTCCGTCGGAAGCGGAAAAAAACATCTGTTGACCCTCCTTCAAGATCTATACGTTCGCCATTTGTATGTAATGTCAATTATACGGATCACGGTCTTTATATAATCGCAAAACTTGCGACAAATATCAAGTCCTAACTTGATTATGTGCATCTTCATTTATGTTATCCGTCACTTTGCCTGATTGCAAGCATAAAGTCGAAGATGTAACAAGTTTGTAAAAACTTATCGAACCTGCTCAGGCCATCAGGACAACACATCTGCGGGACCTTGCCTCCCCGCATAAAACAAGGGGACGTCCATGGCGCCAGCATGGGCTGACCGATGGACGTGCCCCTTCCTATGGTCCCGCAGCACAAGGCGACTGCCGGCATCGCAAGCGGATCGCAGTCGGCCCTGGCCAGGATCACTGAACCCCTGCCGCCATTCGCTCTTTCATCCTGGCGCGGTCGCGTTCCAATATCGGCTTCAGATACTTACCGGTATAGGACTTCTCGTTCTCCACCAGCTGCTCCGGTGTACCCACGCCGATCACCGTGCCGCCTCGATGACCGCCCTCCGGACCTAGGTCGATCAGATAATCGGCCGTCTTGATCACGTCCAGGTTATGCTCGATGACCAGCACCGTCTCGCCGGATTCGACCAGGCGATGCAGCACCTTGAGCAGCCGGTCCACATCCTCGAAATGCAGGCCTGTAGTCGGCTCGTCCAGGATATAGAACGTCTTGCCCGTGCTGCGGCGGTACAGCTCCGACGCGAGCTTGACGCGCTGCGCTTCGCCGCCGGACATCGTGGTGGCCGGTTGTCCCAGCTTCATATAGCCCAGTCCGACGTCATACAGCGTCTGCAGCTTGCGCGCGATGCGCGGCACGTTCTTGAAGAATTCCAGCGCATCCTCCACCGTCATCTCGAGAACCTCGGAGATATTCTTGCCTTTGTAGCGAACCTCCAGCGTTTCCCGGTTGTACCTGCTGCCCTTGCACACCTCGCAAGGCACGTAGACGTCCGGCAGGAAGTGCATCTCGATCTTGATGATGCCATCCCCCTTGCACGCTTCGCAGCGGCCGCCGCGGACGTTGAAGCTGAACCGTCCTTTCTTGTAGCCGCGGATCTTCGCCTCGTTGGTCGCGGCGAAGACATCGCGGATATCGTCGAATACGCCGGTATAGGTCGCCGGGTTGGAGCGCGGCGAGCGGCCGATCGGCGACTGGTCGATATCCACCACCTTGTCCAGGTGCTCCAGCCCGCGGATCTCCTTGTGCGCTCCGGGCTTCTGCTTGGAGCGGTTGAGCTCCTTGGACAGCGCCTTGTAGAGGATCTCATTGACGAGCGTGCTTTTGCCCGATCCGGATACGCCGGTCACGCAGATGAATACGCCCAGCGGAATCTTCACGTTGATGTTCTTCAGATTGTTCTCGCTGGCGCCGCGGATCTCCAGCCAGTTGCCGTTGGGCTTGCGCCGCTGTTCCGGCACGGGGATGAACTTGCGGCCGCTGAGGTAAGCGCCGGTGAGCGAATTCGGATGGTTCATCACTTCCTCCGGCGTACCTTCGGCGATGATCTCGCCGCCGTGTATGCCGGCGCCTGGACCAATATCGATCAGGTAATCGGCGGCCAGCATCGTGTCCTCGTCGTGCTCGACGACGATCAGCGTATTGCCGAGATCCCGCATCTGTTCCAGCGCCCGGATCAGCCGGTCATTGTCGCGCTGGTGCAAACCGATGCTCGGTTCGTCGAGGATATACAGCACGCCCATGAGACTCGACCCGATCTGGGTGGCGAGTCGGATGCGCTGCGCCTCACCCCCGGACAATGTGCCGGCAGAACGGCTCAGGGTCAGATAGTTCAACCCGACATTGCAGAGGAACCCAAGCCTTTCATTAATCTCTTTCAGAATCTGGTGCGCGATGAGTCGCTCCCGCTCGTTCAGCTCCAGACTGGCGAAGAACTCTCTCGCTTCCTCGATCGACAGATCGGTGACATAGGCGATATTGCGCCCGTTGACCGTCACCGCGAGCACCTCCGGCTTGAGCCGCTTGCCGTGGCACACCTCGCATGGGCTCGCGCTCATAAACTGCTCGATGAACTCGCGGATGCCGTCGGACGGAGACTCCCGATAACGGCGCTCCAGATTGCCGATGATGCCTTCGAACGGCACAACCGCCTCGCGCGTTCTGCCGAATTCGTTCTCGTAGCGGAAGGTGATCTTCTCGCCGTTCGTGCCGTACAGGATGATGTTCATCTGCTCTTCCGTCAGCTCGCTGACCGGCACATCCATCGGGATATTGTAGTGGCGGCACACCGACGCCAGAAATTGCGGATAGTAGGTGGATGTGCTGCCGGCCCACGCTTCAAAGGCGCCTTCCTCGATCGTGCGCGAGCGATCCGGCACGAGCAGATCCGGATCGACGATCATCTTGCTGCCGAGCCCGTCGCAAGCCGGACATGCCCCGTAAGGATTGTTGAACGAGAACATGCGCGGCGACAACTCGTCCATGCTGAAGCCGCATTCCGGGCAGGACAGGTTCGAGTTGAACATCAGCTCTTCCTTGTCGATCACGTCGATCACCACCGTACCGCCCGACAGCTTGAGCGCCTGTTCGATGGAATCGGTCAGGCGCGCCTGGATATCGTCCTTGATGACGATCCGGTCAACGACCACTTCGATTGTATGCTTCTTGTTCTTCTCCAGGGTGATCTCCTCGCTGAGGTCGCGGATCTCCCCGTTAATCCGGACGCGCACATACCCCTGCTTCTGAATGTCCGCCAGCAGCTTCACGTGCTCGCCCTTTCGGCCGGAGACGACCGGCGCCAGGATCTGCATGCGCGTGCGCTCCGGATACTCCATCAGACGGTCGACCATCTGATCGACCGTCTGCGAGCTGATCTCGATGCCGTGCTTCGGACAGTGCGGCTTGCCGATCCTGGCATAGAGCAGCCGCAGATAGTCGTAGATCTCCGTCACGGTGCCGACGGTCGAGCGAGGATTGCGGCTGGTGGTCTTCTGGTCGATCGAGATGGCCGGAGACAGCCCCTCGATCGAATCCACGTCCGGCTTCTCCATCTGACCGAGAAACTGGCGGGCGTAGGCGGACAGCGACTCCACATATCGCCGCTGCCCTTCCGCATAGATCGTGTCGAAGGCAAGCGATGACTTGCCCGAGCCGCTGATGCCGGTCAGGACGACCAGCTTGTCGCGCGGGATCTTCACGGTTATGTTCTTCAGATTATGGGCACGCGCCCCTCGTATCACGATATGATCTTTAGCCAATCTGAACATCCTTTCTTCCTCAGACATCCGCGTTCTGCTCGCGCCGGGCTGTGTTCCTCCCGCCACAGCGCGATCCATCACGGCCTGCTCCCTTCTTAATCCTGCGCCTTCAGCTCCAGCAAAGCGTCGCGCAGCTCAGCCGCACGTTCGAACTGCAGGTTCTTCGCCGCTTCTTTCATCTCTTGCTCCAGCCGTTCGATCAGACGCTGGCGATCCTTCTTCGACATCTTCGCCTTCGTGGCATCAGCCAGATAATCGGCTTTCTCCTCGGCCACCTTCGTCGCTTCGATGACGTCCTGCACCTTCTTGCGGATCGTCTGCGGCGTGATGCCGTGCTTCGCATTGTGCTCCATCTGAATCTTGCGGCGACGCTCCGTCTCCGAGATCGCCTTCTGCATCGACTCGGTGATCGTATCGGCATACATGATGACCCGGCCGTCCGCATTGCGCGCCGCCCGGCCGATCGTCTGGATGAGCGAGCGTTCCGCCCGCAGGAAGCCTTCCTTGTCCGCATCCAGGATCGCCACCAGGGATACTTCCGGCAGGTCGAGGCCCTCACGCAGCAGGTTGATGCCGATCAGCACATGGAAGACGCCCAGGCGCAGATCCCTCAGGATCGCCATCCGCTCCAACGTCTTGATGTCGGAATGCAGGTAGCGCACCTTGATGCCGATCTCCTTCATATAGTCGGTCAGATCTTCCGCCATCTTCTTCGTCAGGGTCGTAACAAGCACCCGTTCGTCCTTGGCGATCCGATCCCGGATCTCGCCGATCAGATCGTCGATCTGCCCCTTCGTCGGACGCACCTCGACGACCGGATCGAGCAGGCCAGTCGGGCGGATGATCTGTTCGACCACCTCGGGGCAATGCTCCAGTTCATACGGCCCCGGCGTCGCCGACACGTAGATGACCTGATTGATCTTCTGCTCGAACTCCTCGAAGCGAAGCGGCCGGTTATCGAGCGCCGACGGCAGGCGGAAGCCATGCTCGACGAGCACCTCCTTGCGCGCCCGGTCGCCGTTGTACATCGCCCGAATCTGCGGAATCGTCACATGGGATTCATCGATCACCACGAGGAAATCATCCGGGAAATAGTCAAACAACGTGTAAGGGGTGGCTCCGCGTTCGCGGAAGGTGAGCGGTCCGGAATAGTTCTCGATGCCGGAACAGAAGCCCACCTCCTGCATCATCTCGATGTCATACCTCGTGCGCTGCTCCAGCCTCTGCGCTTCCAGCAGCTTGCCCTGGGCGCGCAGCTCGGCGAGCCTCTCCTCCAGCTCCCGCTCGATGTTCTTGAGCGCGATGCGCATCGTCTCTTCCTTCGTGACGAAGTGGGACGCCGGGAAGATCGCCACGTGTTCTCGAGAGCCGATGATCTCGCCTGTGAGCACGTCGATCTCGGTGATCCGGTCGATCTCATCGCCGAACAGCTCCACGCGGATGGCATGCTCGTTCGTGGAGACGGGGAAGATCTCGATCACATCACCGCGCACGCGGAACGTGCCGCGCACGAAGTTGATATCATTGCGCTGGTACTGGATCTCCACCAGCTTGCGCAGGATCTCCTGCCGCGGTCGTTCCATGCCGACGCGCAGCGACAGCACCTGATCCCGATATTCCATCGGGGAACCGAGGCCGTAGATGCAGGAGACGCTGGCCACGATGATCACGTCACGCCGTTCGAACAGCGCGCTCGTCGCGGAGTGACGGAGCTTGTCGATCTCGTCGTTGATGCTCGAATCCTTCTCGATATACGTGTCGGTATGCGGGATATACGCCTCCGGCTGGTAATAGTCATAGTAACTGACGAAGTATTCAACCGCATTGTTCGGGAAGAATTCCTTGAATTCGCTGCACAGCTGGGCTGCCAGCGTCTTGTTGTGGGCGATCACCAGCGTGGGCCGATTCACCCTGGCGATCGTCTGGGCGATGGTGAACGTCTTGCCGGTACCGGTGGCGCCGAGCAGCGTCTGATGCTTCTTCCCCTGCTTCAGCCCCTCCACCAGCTGCTCGATCGCTTTCGGCTGATCGCCTTGCGGCTCATAATCGGATACGAGCTCGAACTTTCTATCGCTGATCATGAATGAACTCATGATATTCACTCCAGTAGGATGAGAATATTTGTTCCCATGCTGTATTATACTCTTATTATTTACACCATTGCAATATGGAAGGGTTTGGCGGCGAAACTTTCCGAACCTCATAAAAAAAACAGCGGGCACCTCCATGTCCGCCGTCCTGAGATCAGGCTGCCCGCTGTTTTCATACGCGCTTATCCGTACGAACTTGTCCATCCCTTTGTGCCATGCCTGCCGCACCATCTGCTGCTCCATCCTGCTGTCCTGGCCTGGTGCTCCATGAATCGCCCATGCTCACGGTTCCTGGAATGTCCATTACCCCGAGATGCCGCCGTCATGCGTCTCCTGATGGTACCGATGGCGGCCAAGCGTCGAGCGCATCTCGCGAAACATATTGAAGCGCTTCGGCTTGATATAGAACTCCGCGCTGTCATCCGGACACAGGATGATGCCGAGCTGATGATGATCCCCTTCAAACAAGGCGCGCTGCACGAAACGATGCTCGCCCCGATGGTCGATGACCTCCAGCCGCGAGAACGCCGGGTTCAGGCGCAGCGCCTGATGCAGCTCCTCCTTCGTCCGCACCTGCTGTCCGTTCACCTTATGGATCACCTCGCCAGCCTGAATCCCCATCTCCATGGCTGCACTTCCCGGCAGTACGGCGAGGACCGTCAGACCGCCGGCAGCATGCACATAGATCGGACTGCGCATGTTCTCGCCGCGCGCAGCGAGCCACAGGATCAGCTCATGAAGCGCGATCGTGAGCAGCGCAGCCGGCAGCAGGAGGAAAGGCACCCACTCGGTGAGCACTCCCAGACCCGCCACGACAACTCCGTATATCAGCAGCTGCCCTGCCGTTCTCCGGATCTTCTGCTTGGGCAACAAGGTGGAGGTCATGTTCGTAAATCCGATCATCAGCGGCATCGCCAGGAACATCCAGCCAGCCGACCACATCTCGCTGCCGCCAAGCAGCGGCGTATAAGGCAAAGCCTGTCCGCTGGCGGAGGACGGGACGAGCAGCAGCAGCGGCACCGGCCACAGGCCCTGGAACTGGTAGGAGCCGATCAGCTTGCCGCGCTTGCCCTCGATGAACACCGGCGTCGCCAGACGTTCTCCCTGCACCCGGATCAACAGAGCCTCCAGGATATGGGCGATGCCCGCAAGAACCAGAAGCGACGGCATATGCAGCTCGATCAGCGGTTCGATGAACGGGTAATAGCTCTCCCCCGCATCCAGCGGAACCCAGCCCAGGACCGCATGCGCGATGCCGAGCAGACCGATCACATAAGAGAAGCAGAGGAAGCGAATGCGAATGAGCGCGAGCAGCAGGGCCGCTGCCCACATATAGATGACAGCCTGGGGCTGAAGATAGGCGCCGATCAGCGCCATCAGCAGGCTGCCCAGCAAACCGGAAGCCAGTCCCCACAGCACGATGCGCACGCTCTCTCCGGGGAGGGTATGCAGCCTGCTGTGATACAGCCTGCGCTCGAAGAAGATTTGCCTGCGCATCTGCAAGAGAATGATCAGAACGCCGATATAGTAAAAAGGGTTGAGAAGCAAGCCGAGCACGGCTTGCCCCAACCTTTCCAGAAGACTGATTGCAAGGGCCATTGGTCAGTTCTCCTTTATGAATCTATCCCTAACGTCTGTCTCAGATATTGCGCGGCCGCGTGGAGCTGCGTATCGTTCCCGGGATCCCGGATCAGCGAGATGATGGCGTCCTCCAGCTTCTGCGCCGTATAGCCGTCCGCCTTGCCGGTCGCGGGCAGACCGTTGTCCTCCTGGAACTTCCTGACCGCCTCCGTCGTCCTGGCGCTGAAGTACCCGTCGGTGCGGTCCGTTTCGTAGCCCAGCGCGTTCAACATCAGCTGCAGATTGGCGATGGCCGGGAGATTCTGATCCTGTTCGAACACCTGATCCTTGGGCAGCGACATGACGTTGAAGTAGTCCGGCAACCGCACTTCCACATCCGGCGCCACCCCTTTGCCATCGATAAAATTCCCCTTCGGCGTCAGCCACTTGGCGATCGTGATCTTCATGTTGCTGCCGTCCTTGAAGCCTTTGGTATAGGTCGACTGAACGGTGCCCTTGCCGAAGGTCCGAACGCCAAACAGCTTGGCCTTGCCGTTCTCCTGCAGCGCTGCGGCGAGAATCTCGGATGCGCTGGCGCTGCCTTCGTTGATCAGCACGGCGATCGGCAGGTCGATGCCCGAGCCGGTTGCGGCCGTGACCTGGGTTTCGCCGCCGCGATTCTCCACCTGGACGATCGTCTGTCCCTCCGACAGCAGATGGTCGAGCAGATCGATCACGCTGTACAGATAGCCCCCCGGGTTGTTGCGCACATCGATGATCAGACCCTTCATGCCCTGTTCTCTCAGTCGCGCCAGCTCCTGCATGAATCGCTGGTCGGAGTTCTGCACGAACTGACGAAGCTCGATCATCCCGATGCCGGGTTCGACCATGCGCGAGAAGACCGTCTCCACATCGATGTCGTCGCGCACGACGACGATCTCGAGCACCCCTTCATGCCCTTCTCGCAAGATGCCGAGCCGCGCCTGCGTGCCCTTGGGGCCGCGGATCTTGGCGACCGCTTCATTCAGCGTCAGGCCGGCAAGGCTCTCCGAATTCACCGAGATGATGATGTCCTTCGCCATGATGCCAGCTCGCTCAGCCGGCGAATCCTTGAGCGCCGAGACCACCGTCACCTGGCCGTCCAGCATCGTCACCTCCGCGCCGATGCCGGAGAAGGTGCTGTCCACCGACGCGGTGAACTGCTCGGCCTCTTCCGCGTTCATGTATGTCGTATACGGATCGCCAAGCGCCGAGACCATGCCGCGGATCGCGCCGTCCAGCAGCTTCTCGCGGTCGATCTCTTCATAGTAGGAAGATTCGAGCATCTGGAGCACCAGCTCCAGCTTGCTCCATTCGGATGGCGTGAAACCGGAAGGAGTCGATCCGCCTTCGTCGGATACGCCCTTCACGCCAGTTTCACGGTCAGCACGGCTATCCTGGTTCTGCGCTTCGGAGAACGCATATCTTGATTGATCGAGAAATGTTGCTGTCAACATACAGCTGACCGCCATTGCTGCGACGACCAGCAGTACGACCGTTCTGCCATGAAACTTTCTCAATGCTAAGACACCACCCGTTCCTGTCCAGTCATACTTAGGTAGTATATGACCGGCTGCTTGGGTTTATTATACCATTTAATTCAAGTAAGGAGCAGGATCGACGGCGGTCTGGTTGATCCGCACCTCGAAGTGCAGGTGATTGCCTGTCGATCTGCCGGTCGTGCCGACCTCGCCGATCTTCTCGCCGACCTTGACCGTTGCGCCTTCTTTCGTCGAGATCTTGGACATATGCGCATACAGCGTCCATACGCTCTGCCCCTTGTCATTCTTGCCGTGGTCGATGATCACGTAGTTGCCATAGCCGTTCACCCATTGCGCCGCAATGACGATGCCGTCAGCAGCCGCCAGGATGTTGGTGCCGGCCGGCGCGCCGAAGTCGATCCCGGTGTGAGATGCGCCTTTCTTGCCCGTGATCGGGTCCACCCGCGTACCGAACCCTGACGTGACCGAATAGCGCTTCGGCAGCGGGAAGGCCAGCTTGCCAGCCTTGAACGCCAGCGATTCCAGTTCCTTGTTGAGCGCGGCCGCCTTCGCCGCCAGCTCCATGACCTCCTTCTGCGCTTCCTCGGAGATATGCTCGTACTCCTCGGTCTTCTGCTCGTACTGGGCGATCATGACCTCCTTCTGCTGGCGCAGCTCCTCGAGCTCCAGTTCCTTCAGCTCCAGATCCTTATACATCCCTTCCAGCAGAGCCAGCTGAGCCTCGATCCCCGCGATGATCTCTTCCTTGACCAGCTTGTCCGCCTTCTGCTCTTCCAGGATCGACTGATCCTGGTTGATGATCAGATTCAGATAACGCATGCGATCGAGGAAATCGGAGAAGCTCGTCGATTCCATCAGCACTTCCAGATACTTGACCTCGCCTTTCTTGTACAGCAGGCGGAGACGATCGCGGATCAGTCCGTCCCTCTCCTCGATCCGCTGCTCGACGGCGTTAAGCTCATCGTTGGCGTCCTGCAGCTTGACGGTCTCATCCAAAATATCGCTTTGCAGCCTGGTCATCTCAAGCGAGACTCTCTCCAGATCCGCCTTGACATCCTCCAGCTCTCTCCGGGTCTTCTCCTTGTCCTTCTGGAGCTGTGCCAGCTGTCTCTCGGCTTCCTTCTGCCTTCTCGCCTGCTCGGAGGCCCTCCGTTGGACATCCTCCAGCTGCTTCTTGACTTCATCGTAAGTTTTGGCGCTGCCTTCATTCGGGGTGATCAATAATCCGATCAATACAACGACCAGTACGAAAGGAATGAGCGACTTCTTCAACAATCTTACCTCCTCCTCATCCCTGTTATCCTCAATCGCCGGAGAGCCTGATGCATGAGGATCGTCTCTCTGGCGCAGGTGTTTCGCGAATCAAACCTTCAGATGCTTGCGCACGGACATCAACGTGCCCAATACGCCTATCGCAACTCCCAGACCCATCAGCAACCCGATCAGCGGAATCGCCACTTCGTCCAGCGGCTTCAGCTGGATCATCGACATGAAGTTGAGCCTCGATTTCGAGGATTCGATCAGGCGATGGTAACCATACAGCAGCACGCCCAGCGGGATGGCCGCGCCGATCAGGCCGATGCAGGCGCCTTCGATGAAGAACGGCCAGCGGATGAAGCCGTTGGTCGCGCCGACGAGCTTCATGATGGCGATCTCCCTGCGGCGGGCCATGATCGTGAGGCGGATCGTGTTGGCGATGAGGAACAGCGCCGTGATCGCCAGGCCAACGACCAGCACGAAGCCGACGCGATTGACCAGATTGCTGAAGGCGAACAGATCCTCGACCGTGCCTTCGCCGTATTCCACATCATCGATCGGAGCCGGCTGCATGATATCGTTCAGGGCCTCGATATTCCTGGCCACGGTCGCTATCTCTTCCGGATTCTTCACCTCCACGGTGAAGGAATGCGGCAACGGGTTGGCATCGCCCTGGAAGCCTTCCACCCAGTCTTCGCCAAGCGTTTTCTCCAATATCTTCAAGCCTTCGTCCTTGTGAATGAACGTGATCTTGTGCACTTCCGGCATCATGCCGATCTGGTTCTGTACCCGGTTGATCTCGCTTTGCTCGTCGATCTCCAGGCTCAGGTAGACCCTGATCTCGACCTGACTTTCGACATGCTCTGCGATGTAGTTAACGTTGGTGGTCAGAAGAACAAATACGCCGAGGATGAAAAGAGAGATGCCAATCGAACTGAGCGAGGCGAATGTCATCCATCCGTTGCGAACCATGCTGCGGAAGCCTTCTCTCAGGTGTCTGCCGGCCGTGCTAATCTTCATAACCGTAATCACCTCTCTGCTGGTCGCGAACGATGAAGCCATTCTCGATAGCGATGACGCGCTTGCGCATCGTATTCACGATATCTCGGTTGTGGGTGGCCATGATGATGGTGGTGCCCCGGTAGTTGATCTCCTCGAGCAGCTTCATGATGCCCCAGGAGGTCTCGGGGTCGAGATTGCCGGTAGGCTCGTCCGCGACGATGACCGCGGGATTGTTGACGATCGCCCGCGCGATGGCCACGCGCTGTTGCTCGCCGCCCGACAGCTGCGCCGGATAGGAGTTCTTCTTGTCCGACAGGCCGACGAGCTCAAGCACCTCTGCCGTGCGCTTGCGGATCAGCTTGGTCGGCGCCTCGATCACCTCCATCGCGAACGCGACATTCTCCGCCACGGTCAACCTCGGAAGCAGCCGGAAGTCCTGGAACACGACGCCGATGTTGCGGCGAAGATACGGAATCTTCCGCTTCTTCAGCTTGGCCAGGTTAAAGCTGTCGACGAATATCTGCCCCTTGGTAGGACGCTCTTCTCTATATATCAACTTCATGAAAGTGGATTTGCCCGCACCGGATGGTCCGACCACATAGACAAACTCGTTGGAATCCACCTTGACCGTTATGCCGCGAAGCGCATGCGTCCCGTCAGGGTATGTCTTCCAGACGTCTTGCATCTCTATCACAGTATCACATCCTGTATGTTGTTAGCCTTTAATAATTCGACACCTTTTGGCCAATTCCTTTAAAGAAGCCAAAAAAACAACATATTCCAACCAAATTTGATCCGTAAGTCTTATAAATCTGTGAACTTCGACTGAACTGTCAAAATGCGGTGAGGCCGAACTTCCCGGGCATATGAAAGGCTGTATTTTAATCGGTGGTGGCTTGACACCAATGGTCTGCTGGCGTAATGGAACGTAAATGCCTTATCAGCGTGGTCTTCCGTTCCTCGCTTCCGCCATCAGCAACATCGAAGATCAAACACCGCCAACAAAAAAACCCCGGCTCCTGCTTCGGAAACCGGGGGATCGGGTCACATCCTGTTCTTCTCCATGTATTGCTCCACCCATTCAGCCGTTGCCGCAAGCACAGGCTCGAAGCGGCTGATGGCGTCGCGCACCTGATTGGTCGCGGTGCCGCCGTAGACGTTGCGCGCATTCACGACGTTCATCGGCTGCAGCACGGTGTAGATGGATTCGTCGAACAGCTTGGAGAACTGCGTAAACTCGGACAGCTCGAGATCGAGCAGATACTTGTTGTTCTGGATGCAGTACAGGACGATCTTGCCGATGATCTCATGCGCCTGACGGAACGGGATGCCCTTGTTCACCAGATAGTCGGCGATGTCGGTCGCATTGGAGAAGTCCTGGCTGACCGCGCTGCGCATCCTGTCGACGTTCACCTTCATCGTGGCGATCATCGGCGCCATCAGCTGCAGGGCTCCCTGGATCGTGCGCACCGTGTCGAACATGCCCTCCTTGTCCTCCTGCATATCCTTGTTGTACGCCAGCGGAAGCGCCTTGATCGTCGTCAGGAGGCCGATCAGATGGCCGTATACGCGGCCCGTCTTGCCGCGGACCAGCTCGGCGACGTCGGGATTTTTCTTCTGCGGCATGATGCTGCTGCCCGTGCAGAACGCATCATCGAGCTCGATGAACTGGAACTCCGTGCTCATCCACAGCACCAGCTCCTCACACAGCCTCGACAGGTGAGCCATGATCAGCGCCGATGCGCTCAGGAACTCGATGATGAAGTCGCGGTCGCTGACGGCGTCAAGGCTGTTCTCGTACACGCCGTCGAAGCCAAGCTGCTGAGCCACGAAATGACGGTCGATCGGGAACGTCGTTCCGGCCAGCGCGCCGGCGCCAAGCGGCAGCACATTGATGCGCTTGTAACTGTCCTGCAACCGCTCAATGTCGCGCTGGAACATCGAGACATAGGCCATCAGATGATGAGCGAACGAGATCGGCTGGGCGCGCTGCAGATGGGTATAGCCAGGCACGATCGTCTCCACGTTCGCCTTGGCCTGTCCCACGAGCGCCTCCTGCAGCTTGTGCAGCAATCCGACGATCTCGACGACGCGCTTGCGCAGATACAGGTGCATGTCCGTCGCCACCTGGTCGTTGCGGCTGCGGCCCGTGTGCAGCTTGCCGCCGACCGGTCCGACCTCCTCGATCAGCATCTTCTCGATGTTCATGTGGATGTCCTCATCCGAGATCGAGTACTCGACCTCGCCCCTGCGGATGCGCTGCATGATCCTGTGCAGGCCGTCCTGGATCTTCTCGACATCTTCAGAAGGCAAGATGCCGCACTTGCCGAGCATCGCAACATGCGCCAGGCTGCCCTGCACGTCCTCCTCGGCCAACTCTTTATCGAACAAGATGGAAGCCGTATATTCCTCCACCAATTGATCCGTTTTCTTCGTAAAACGTCCGCCCCATAATTTCGACACGGTACATGACTCCTTTCTGAATAACCGCACTCATACATTCCATTATAAACAGAAATACGCCCGCAAGCGCAACCGGCGCCGCCCCCGACCAGGCTGCCCACACACAGTCAGACGGCCAGACCCTCATTCGCACGCGAAACCGGGTGGGAGGTTGCCCTGCCACACCCGGCCTCCTGTGCCATATGCCGTGAAGCGAGATTACTGCTGCCTGCTCTGTTCGACGCCGCTGGACACCTTCAGACGAAGCGCGTTCAGACGGATGAATCCGGTCGCATCGTTCTGGTTGTATGCTTGCGTCGGGTCCGCCTCCATCGTGGCTATGTTCGGATTGTACAGGCTGACCGGACTCTTCACGCCTGCCCCGATCACATTGCCCTTGTACAGCTTGAGCCGCACCGTGCCGGTGACGTTCTTCTGGCTCTCCGTGATCAGCGCCTGCAGCGCGGAACGCTCCGGCGAGAACCAGAAGCCGTTGTACACCAGCTCCGCATAGCGAGGGATGAGCGAGTCGCGCAGGTGCATCACCTCGCGGTCCATCGTCAGCGACTCCATCTTGCGATGCGCGACGAACAGGATCGTGCCGCCCGGCGTCTCATAGACGCCGCGGCTCTTCATGCCGACGAAGCGGTTCTCCACCATGTCGACGCGGCCGATGCCGTGCTTGCCGCCCAGCTCGTTCAGCTTCTCCATCACGCCCAGCGGGCTGAGGCTTTCGCCGTTCACCGCCACGCAGTTGCCCTGCTCGAATTCCAGCTCCACATATTCCGGCTGATCCGGGGCATCCTCCGGCGATACGGTGAGCAGATACATGTCCTTGTTCTCCTCCGCGCTGGCATCGAACCAGGGATCCTCGAGAACGCCGGACTCATAGCTGATGTGCAGCAGGTTGCGGTCCATCGAATACGGCTTGGAAGCCGTGGCCACCACATTGATCCCGTGCTTCTCCGCGTATGCGATCATCTCCGCCCGTCCCGGGAACTGCTCGCGGAACTCCTCCAGACGCCACGGAGCGATCACCTCGAGCTCCGGCGCGAGCGCGGCCGCCGTAAGCTCGAAACGCACCTGGTCGTTGCCTTTGCCGGTTGCGCCATGCGCGATGGCGAAGGCGCCTTCCGCGCGCGCGATCTCCACCATGCGCTTGGCGATCAGCGGGCGTGCGATGCTCGTGCCGAGCAGGTACTGCCCCTCATAGATCGCGCCGGCCTGAAACATCGGATAGATGAAATCTCTTGCGAATTCCTCGCGCAGATCGTCGATATAGACCTTGGATGCGCCGGTGCGCAGCGCCTTCTCCTCGAGTCCTTCCAGCTCTTCCTTCTGGCCGATGTCAGCCGTGAAGGTGATGATCTCCGCGTCAAATTTCTCCTTCAGCCAGGCCAGGATCACCGATGTATCCAGGCCGCCGGAATAAGCCAATACAATCTTCTTCGACATACCCATATCTCCCTTACTTGTGCACTTGTCCCTAAGTATATCACGTGCGAGGCCCGATCGTCGCGATCATCACGATCATCAGGACATGATCGCTGCCATGATGGCCTTCTGCGCATGCAGCCGGTTCTCCGCCTGATCGAAGATGACCGAGTTCGGGCCATCGATCACCGACTCCGCCACTTCCTCGCCGCGATGCGCCGGCAGGCAGTGCATGAACAGGTAGTCCCGCTTCGCATAGCGCACGACGTCGTCGTTCACCTGGAAGTCGCGGAACGCCTTCTCCCGCTCCTGCTGCTCCTGCTCGAAGCCCATGCTCGCCCACACATCCGTATAGATGACATCCGCATCCGCAGCGGCTTCCTTCGGATCCCGGTGCAGCGTGATCTTGCCGCCGGTCAGCTCCGCCTGCTCGCGCGCCATCTCGACGATCTCCGGATCCGGATCATAGCCCTCCGGAGAGGCGACGGCCACATGCACGCCGAGCTTGCTGCCGCCCATCATCAGCGAATGGGCCATATTGTTGCCGTCGCCGATATAGGCCAGCTTGATGCCTTCCAGCTTGCCCTTCTTCTCATAGATCGTCTGATAGTCCGCCAGCGCCTGGCAGGGATGCATCTTGTCCGTCAGCCCGTTGATGACCGGGATCGTCGCAGCGCGCGCCAGCTCGATCACCGTCTTGTGCGCATAGGTGCGGATCATGATGCCGTTCAGATAGCGCGACAGCGTCTGCGCGGTGTCCGAGATCGTCTCGCCGCGGCCGATCTGCAGGTCATGGCCGCTCAGGAACAGCGCATGGCCGCCGAGCTGGTACATGCCCACCTCGAAGGAGACGCGCGTGCGCGTCGAATTCTTCTCGAAGATCATGCCCAGGGTCTTGCCCTTGAGCGGTTGATAGACCTCTCCCGTCTTCAGCTTGCGCTTCAGATCGATCGCCTGCTGGATGAGATAGCGAAGCTCTTCCGGCGTATAGTCGATGAGCGCGATAAAATCGCGGCCCTTCAGTCCCAGTGCCAGTTCTTCCTTCTGACGTTCCGTCATGATCTGATTCATGCTGTTCCCTCCCTGGAAAGCTGGCTTTCAAATACCTCGGTCAGAATGTTCAGCCCGCGCTCCGCATCCTCACGGGTTAGGAGCAGATTCGGAAGCAGCCTGACGACATTCGGTCCCGCAGGCACCACGAGCAGATGGCGCCTGTGCGCCTCCGCGATCAGCTCGGCAGCCGGTCCCTTGCAGACGATGCCGATCAGCAGGCCCTTCCCGCGGACCTGTTCCACATACGGATGATCCTTCAGCCGCTCGCGCAGGCCATTCATCAGGAACTCGCCCATCTCCGCCGCGCGCTCCGGCACCCGATGCTCGACCATATAGGTCACCACGGCCTTCGCTGCGGCTGTGGCGATCGGCGTGCCGCCGAACGTCGTCGCATGGCTGCCGGGTCCGAACGCATCCCGCAGCTTCGCCTTGCCGAACATGGCGCCGATCGGGAAGCCGTTGCCGAGGCCCTTGGCCACCGTGAAGATGTCCGGCTCAACGCCATATTGCTCATAGGCGAACAGCGTGCCGGTGCGTCCCATGCCGGTCTGCACCTCATCGAAGATGAGCAGGAGGCCGCGCTCGTCGCACAGCTGGCGCAGCTGCTTCACAAACGTCGGATCCGCCGGGATCACTCCGCCTTCCGCCTGCACCAGCTCCAGCATCACGGCGCAGGTGCGCTCATTCACCGCCGCCTTCACGGACTCGATGTCGTTGTAGATCGCTTCGTTGTAGAAGCCTTCAGGAAGCGGCGCGAAGCCGTCCTTGACCTTGTCCTGGCCGGTCGCGGTCAGGGTGGCGATCGTCCGCCCATGGAACGATTGCTTGAAGGTGATCACTTCGTATTTGTTCTGTCCCAGCACCTTCTGGTAATAGCGGCGAGCCAGCTTGATCGCCGCCTCGTTCGCTTCCGCGCCGCTGTTGCAGAAGAAGACCAGATCCGCGCAGGTATGCCTGGTGAGCAGCTCCGCCAGCTCCCGCTGCGGCACGGTGTGGAAGAGATTCGAGACATGCCACAGCTCATCGAGCTGCTTCTTCAGCGCTTCCTTGACGGGCGCGAAGGCGTGGCCGAGATTCGTCACCGCCAGGCCGCTGGCGAAGTCGAGGTATTCCTCGCCCTTGTCATCCCACAGCTTGCTGCCTTCCCCTCTCACGATCGTGATCGGGTAGCGGGCATAGGTTGGGAACATATCATGGGTCAAATTGCCGTTCTCCAACGCACTCACTCCTAACTGATCATTTATCAGATCGATCCTTATTGCTGATGCCCGCGCGACTGAATCTGCAGTTCGCAGGCCATTACTGCTTCACGATTCGCGTCCCCAGCGGCTCGCCCCGGATGACCCGGCTCAGCACGCGAGGCTCGGCGCCATCGACGATGACGATCTCCTGCACGCGCCCCTGGATGCACTGCACCGCTGCGCGCACCTTCGGGATCATGCCGCCATAGATCTCGCCGCTGGCGATCATCTCGTCGATCTCCTGCACCGTGACGGAGGGCAGCACCCGCTTCTCTCCGTCCACCGTACGCATGATGCCCGGCACGTCGGTCACGACGATCATCCGCTCGACGCCCAGATGCGAGGCTACCGCTCCGGCGGCCGTATCCGCATTGATGTTGTAATGCTGTCCCGCTTCATCGATGCCGAGCGGCGCGATGACCGGCATGTAACCCATGCCGATGATCCCCTCCAGGATCGAGGCGTCCACGCGCGTCACCTCGCCCACCAGGCCGACCTCATGGCTGTTCGGCACCGGGGCGGCGGTCATCAGCCCGCCGTCGATGCCGGATATGCCGATGGCCCTGCCTCCCGCCCGGGCGATGCGGCGAACGATCTGCTTGTTGATCTGGCCGCACAGCACCATCTCCACCACATCCAGCACGCGTTCATCCGTCTTGCGCAGACCGTTCACAAACTCCGACTCGATATTCAGGGCCGTCAGCACCTGATTGATCGCCGGGCCGCCGCCGTGCACGATCACCGGCACCGTGCCGCTCTCCTGCATCGCGCGCAGGTCCTCGAAGAACAGCTCCGGCAACGCCGCGAGCGTGCTGCCACCGCATTTCATGACAAAACAGTTCTGAGCCATTCCCGCACCACTCCGTTCGATCTATGTCCGATAAGCCGCATTGATCCGCACGTATTCATACGTCAGGTCGCAGCCCCAGGCGGTTGCCCGGCCTTCTCCCTGATTCAGGTTCACGTGGATCTGCACGAGCTCACCCTTCAGATATTCGGTCGCCAGATCATCATCGAACGGCACCGGACGCGACTGCTGCAGCGTCACGATGTCGCCGATGCGGATATCGACCGTATCCACGTTGACCGGCTGTCCGGAGCGGCCGATCGCCGCGATGATCCGTCCCCAGTTGGCATCGGCACCGAACGCCGCCGACTTCACCAGACTGGAGCCGACCACGGTCTTGGCGATGGCGCGCGCCGCTTCATCGGAGACGGCGCCTGAGACATTCACCTCGATCAGCTTCGTGGCGCCCTCGCCGTCTCGCGCGATCATCTTCGCCAGCTCGCGGCACACGTAGAGGAATCCGTCCGCGAAGTTGGCCCAGTCGGCGTGCTCCGGCGTCAGAGGCCGGTTGCCAGCCAGCCCGTTGGCGAGAACGACGACCATGTCATTGGTGCTCGTATCCCCGTCCACCGTGATCATGTTGAAGCTCTCGTCCGTCGCCTGGCGGAGCAGGCTCTGCAGCTGATCGGAATCGATATTCGCATCCGTCGTGATGAAGCCGAGCATCGTCGCCATATTCGGATGGATCATCCCGGACCCCTTGGCCGCGCCGGCGATGTGAACCTCCACGCCATCGATGATGACCCGCACGCAGGCTTCCTTCTTCACCAGATCGGTGGTCAGGATCGCCTGACAGAACTGCTCGCTTCCGGCCGGTGCGCTGCTCACCGCGTCCGGCAGGCGGCTGATGCCGCTGAGCACCTTGTCCATCGGCAGCAGTTCGCCGATGACGCCGGTCGATGTGACGCCCACGAGATGCGGCTCAAGGCCGAATGCACGCGCCGCGGCATCGCGCATGCTGCGCGCGTCCTCCAGGCCTTGCTTGCCCGTGCAGGCGTTGGCGTTGCCGCTGTTGACGACCATCGCCTGCAGCTTGCCCTCGCGGCTGATGCTCTCGCGCGTCACATGCAGCGGCGCTGCCTGAAACGCGTTGGTCGTATATACGCCGGCTGCTGCCGCCGGCACTTCGCTGATGATGACCCCAAGGTCGTTGCGCCCGGTCTTCTTCAGCCCGCAATGCAACCCGCCCGCCCGGAA
>Ga0310833_100436_pt1 | contig 32297 bp, 26 predicted proteins | sample SM_ome_FD_201312 | JGI IMG/M metagenome (GOLD analysis project Ga0310833, IMG submission 201312) | Sorghum-adapted microbial communities enriched on stacked mutant (SM) sorghum from Joint BioEnergy Institute, Emeryville, California... ...
CGAGGCCGGGCGCGGCGAACGAAAGCCGCCACACGAAAAAACGCGAAAAGCGCGAAAAAAGCGAAAAAACGCGAAAACCGATCCGGAGCCAACGGATTGAACCGCTCCCGATCGGCTTTCGCTTTTCATTCAGTCAAGCGTGAATTCCGGCAATCCGGTCGGCAGCGGCGCGGGCTTCGCGCAGGTGCTCGACAGGTGGTAATGCCGCTCCTCCTCCGACGCGATGTGGAAGCCGTGCATCGCCTCGAGCACATGGTACGCGAGCTCGCCGCTTGCGCGGTGCGCCCGGCCCGTGCGGATCGCCTTCGCCATGTCGGCCGCGCCGACGCCGCGCGAGTTGCCCGTGTAGCCGTGGGTGAGCGGCACCTCGGCCCACTCGCGCCGGCCGGCCCTGGACAGCAGCACCGGACCGCCGAACGTGTTCGGGTCCGGCACGACCAGCGTGCCCTCGCTGCCGTACACCTCGATGCGCGGCAGCGTCGTGCCGCCCCGCACGTCGAAGCTCGTGATGATCGTCGCGACCGGCCCCGCTTCGAAATCGAGCACGCCGGCGATGTGCGTCGGCACCTCGACCGGAATGACCGTCCCGGCCTTCGGCTGGCTCGTGATCGTCCGCTCCGGGAACGAGATGCGCGCCGAGCCGGTGACGCGCCGGATCGGGCCGAGCATCGCGACGAGCGCCGTCAGATAGTACGGCCCCATGTCGAACATCGGCCCGCCGCCGGGCTGATAATAGAACTCCGGCGACGGATGCCACGACTCGTGGCCGCCGATCATCATGAACGCCGTCGCGCCGATCGGCGTGCCGATCGCGCCCTCCTCGATCAGCTTGATGCAGGTCTGGATGCCGCCGCCCAGGAACGTGTCCGGCGCGCCGCCGACAAGCAGCCCCTTGCGCCCGGCCAGTTCCAGCACCTCGCGTCCTTCCTCGCGGGTCACCGCCAGCGGCTTCTCGACGTAGACGTGCTTGCCGGCTTCGAGCGCCTGCAGATTCACCGGCGCGTGCGCCTGCGGAATGGTCAGGTTGATGATCATCCCGATCTCCGGATCGGCGAGCAGCTCTTCGACGGCGCAGCCGCGCACGCCGTACTCCGCGCCCTTCGCCTTCGCCCGTTCGACGTCGATGTCCGCGCACGCCACGATCTCGAGCGATTCGAACCGGCTGCAATTCTGAAAGTATACGCCGCTGATGGTGCCGGTTCCGATAATGCCGGCTTTCACTTTGTCCATGGTCGAAATGTTCCTTCTTTCCGTACCGAATGTGGATGCTCTTGATGTCCTTTACGACGCCTTGCTCCGGCTCAGTCCGGGCTGTCGCCCATGCCCGTGTAGCTCGTGTAGATGACCGGATTCGTGCCGCCGTACAGCGCCTTGCCTTCCGCCGCCCACAGGAAGCCGCGCCGCATCAGCTCCGTGACGACCGGCATGCGGAGGATGTCCGCCTTGTGGCCGAGCGAGCAGTAGTACACGCGGCCGACGCCCCAGCGCTTCGTCCAGATGACCGGCATCTCCACCGGACCGTTCAGCTCGTGCGGGCCGGGGACGGTCGGGAACCGGGTGACGGCCAGCACCTCGACCGCGGGGTCCACATGCAGGTAATATTGCTCGCTCTTCACCGTGAAGTCCGCGATCCCCTCCACCAGCGGGCTCGAAGACTGCTTGATGTGGACGAGGTATTCGACGCCGTCGTTGCCCGGATGCGCGACCCAGTTGCCCCCGGTCATGAACTGCCAGTCCACGTTCTCGCGGAACGCGTCGCACATGCCGCCGTGGCAGCCCGCGAGGCCGACGCCGGCCTGCACCGCCTCCGACACGTTGCGCACGTAGCGCTTCTTGATCTTGCCCATCGTCCAGATCGGGATGATGAGGTCCAGCGATTTCAATTTTTCAAGGTCGGCAAAAGACTCCAGCGAATCCGACACTTCGACGGCGAACCCTTCCTTCTCCAGAATGCCGCGAAAATGCTCCGCCGCCAGGTCGGGCTCGTGTCCGTCCCAACCGCCCCATACGATCAGTGCCTGCTTCTTCATGAGGTTCTCCTTTCGTCCCGCGTCCGCGGCGGCTTCCCGGAGCCGCCCGTCCGGTTCTCACATTTCGCTGACGCTCACCCAGCGCCGCTCTTCCACCGATTTCTCGACCGCCTCGAGCACCGCCTGGCATTTGACCCCGTCACGGAAGTTCGGCTCCGGCTGGCGATCTTCCGCGATCGCGTTCAGCAGCTCGACGACGACGTGCGTGAACGTCTGGCCGTAGCCGATCGAGTGTCCGGCCGGCCACCAGGCGTCCATGTACGCGTGCGCCGGGTCGGTCGCCATGACGCGGCGGAAGCCCTGCACGTCCTCCGCGTCGTCCGTGAAGTACACCTGCAGCTCGTTCATCCGCTCGAAATCGAACTTGACGCTGCCCTTCGAGCCGTTGATCTCGAACGCGTTCGTGCAGCGGTGGCCCGGCGCGAAGCGCGTCGCCTCGAAGCTGCCGAGCGCCCCGTTCGCGAATCGCGCGAGGAACAGCGTCGCGTCATCGACCGTCACCTCGCCCTTCGGCGCGGACGCGTCGCCCTTCGCGCTGAGGCCGGTCATCGAGGACGGCAGCGGCCGCTCCTTGATGAACGTCTCGCTCATGCCGACGACTTCCGTGATGTCGCCGACCAGGAAGTGCGCGAGGTCGATCAGATGCGCGCCGAGATCGCCGTGCGCCCCGGAGCCGGCGATCGTTTTATCCAGCCGCCAGACGAGCGGAAAGTCCGGATCGACGATCCAGTCCTGCAGGAACCACGCGCGGAAGTGGTAGATCCGGCCGAGCCGCCCCTCCTGCACCAGCTTCTTCGCGAGCTGCACCGCCGGAGCGAACCGGTAGTTGAAGCAGACCATGTGCTTCACGCCGGCTTCCTCGGCGGCCTGCAGCATCTCGCGCGCGTCGGCCAGCGTCAGCGCCAGCGGCTTCTCGCAGAACACGTGCTTGCCCGCCCGGGCCGCCGCGACGGCGATCTCCTTGTGCGCGTCCGACGGCGCGTTGATGTCGACGACGTCGATGTCGTCGCGGCTCACCAGCTCGCGCCAGTCGGTGACCGCCGTCTCCCAGCCGAACTGGGCGGCCGCCTGCTCGACGCCGTCCCGGTTCCGGCCGCAGATCGCCTTCATGACCGGCACCGGCGCGCCGGGGAACGCCATCGGCGCTTCCTTGTAGGCGTGGCTGTGCGCCTTGCCCATGAACTTGTACCCGACCATGCCGATGTTGAGCTTCTTCATGCGAATCACTCCTCCATACGGGTAAAATTGGACTCTCGAGACCGGGGCGCCGGGCTCCGGCCGAAATGCTACGAGCGCGGCGCGGAAGACTCGCGCACGACGAGCTCCGTGGGCAGCGTCTCGTGGAAGACGGATTCGGGTCCCCGCCAGTCGGGCAGACGGTCAAGCAGCCGCTCCGCCGCGGTCCGTCCCATCTCGCCGAACGGCACCCGGACGGAGGTCAGCGGCGGGTCCACCATCGCGGCCGCGTCCGAGTCGTCGCAGCCGACGATCGCGAGGTCGTCCGGCACGCGGACGCCGCGCTCGCGCAGCGCCTGCATCAGCCCGATCGCCATCCGGTCGTTCGCGACGAACATCGCGTCGAGGTCGCGCAGCCGCTCGCACACGGCCTCCGCAGCGCGGCGGCCGCTCGTGCGGCTGTAGTTGCCGGAGAACATGCGCTTCGGGTCCGGCTCGAGGCCCGCTTCCCGCAAAGCCCGCGTGTAGCCCATCTCCCGCTCCCGGCTTGGCGAATACCACGGGGAACCGTTGAGAAAGCCGATTTTCCTGTAACCGTTCTCAAGCAAGTGCTCCACCGCCCGCCGGCTGCCCTCCTCGTGCGCCGCGCCGACGGAGCTCGCCCGTCCGTCCGCGCTGCGGTGGTCGATCAGGCAGAACGGCAGCCCTTCCTCCGCCATCGCCCGGATGCCCGTCTCCTCCTCCGGCAGGCTGCTCGCCCCGAGCACGATGCAGGCGTCGATCCGGACCGAGCGGAACAGCGGCACGTAATCGTACGCCTCGCCCGGCGAGCGGTACAGGAGGAGCAGCCCCATGCCGCGCTCGCGCGCCGCTTCGCCGATGCCGCCCAGCATCTCGGAGAAGTAGTACGTCGAGAACAGCCGCACCTTCGGCACATGCGGCAGCACGACGCCGAGGTTGCCGCTCCGGCCCCGCGCGAAGCTCGCGGCCAGGGCGTGAATCTGATAGTTGAGCTGGCGGGCCGCCTCCAGCACCCGCCGCCGCGTCTCCTCCCGCACCGGGCCGACGCCGTTCAGCACGCGCGAGACCGTCGCTTCCGAGACGCCGGCCAGCTCGGCCACTTCCTTGCGGGACGCCACATCGCTCCTCCTTCCGGCCGTCGACGTCGCCATGAATGTACGCGCGTACATTTTCGCACGAAAAGAACGGGAAGTCAATGCGCGACCCGCACGAATTCCCGCCGCGAAACCTATCCTTCCAGCCAGACCGTCTTCTCCGCGACCGGCCGGCGTTTGCCCGCGGGCGCCGGTCCCTCCGGCTTGCCGAGATAGACGAGGGCGACGAGCTCCTCCGCCTCCGCGAGGCCGAGCGCCTGCTTCATGAGCGGATGGTACATCGGCTCGCCGGTCCGCCAGATCGCGGCCAGCCCGAGTGCGTGCGCCGCCAGCAGCAGATTCTGGACCGCGCAATGCGCCGCCGCAAGTTCCTCGTTCCGCACGACCTTCGGCGCGTCGGAAGGCAGCGCCGACACCGCGATGACGACCGGCGCGCGGTACGCCTTCGCCTCCGCCTTCGCGCGCGCCTCGTCCCGCTCCGCCTCGGGAGCCCCGAGCGCCGCAATGTCGCCGTAAGCCTTCGCCAGCGCGGCGCGCCCGTCGCCGGTCATGACGCGGAACCGCCACGGCTCCGTGCCGTGGTGGCTCGGCGCCCAGTTGGCCGCCTCGAGGATCTCCTCGATCGTCTCGCGCGGCACCGGCTCCCGGCTGACCCTTCCGGTCGAACGCCGCGTGCGGATCGCTTCCAGAACGTCCATTTTTCCCGCCCCTCTCCGGTTTCTCCAGATCAACTGAACACTTCCGCTATGTAGGTCATCGCGAGCAGGCCGGCAATGAAGCTGTACGTCGACGGCCGCTCGAACCCGTGCCCGTGGCTCTCCGGGATCAGCTCCTTGTACGAGATGAACAGCATCGCCCCCGCCGCGAACGCGAGCCCCGGCCCGATCAGCCCGTCGATCACGCTCGCCGCCCCGTAGCCGACGACCGCGGACACCATCTCCATGAGGCCGGTCGCTGTCACGATGAGCAGCGATCTCAGCTTCGGCGTCTCCGCGTTCTGCAGGAACACCGCAAGGATGAGTCCCTCCGGCATGTTCTGCGCCCCGATCGCGATCGCGACCATCGGACCGAGCCCTTCATTGCCGCTCGCATAACTGAACCCCGTGCTGAGACCTTCGGGGATGTTGTGGATGAAGAGCGCGATCATGACGAGCAGCGCCTTGTTGTCGAGCGAGCGGATGCCGTTTTTGTTCTCGACGTCGATGTGGGGGATGTTCTTCTCGATCACGTCCAGCGCCAGCACGCCGAGCACGAGACCGGCCGTCATCACCCAGAAGCCGGCCTCGGCGATCGCCTGCGGAATGAGCCCGAACGTCGAGGCGGACACCATGATGCCCGCCGTGAAGGCGACGAGGATGTCCTTCCACCGCTCGGACATCTTCCGGATCAGGAGCACCGGAAGCCCGCCCAGGAGCGTCGCCATGGCCGATACGAAACTGCCGAGCAGCGCGTCTTCCAAATCCGCCGACACCTCCCGCAATCCTGTGCGCTATTTCCGAGTATAGCACGAGCGCGGTCGGCGGCAAGTGCCTTTGTCGGGAAGATCGTTACTCGGTCCGGGCCGGCGCGTTTTCCTTTTTCCCCACAACCCCGGCTTCCCCGCTGCCCGGCGGCACGATCCGCACCTTCGCGATCCGCTTGTTCACCGGACCTTCCGCGCGGAACGTATACCCCTCCCAGACGATCTCGGCGGTGTCGCCCGCCTCGGGGAACCGGCCGAGCTGCCCGATGACGAAGCCGCTCACCGTGTCGTACCGGTCCGTCGGCAGCCCGATCCCGAGCATCCGCTCGATCTCGTCGAGGTCGACGATGCCGCTCACGAGCAGCGACTGATCCTCCATCCTCACGATATCGCGAACGTCCTCGTCATATTCGTCGAAAATGTTGCCCACGATCTCCTCCAGCAGATCCTCGACCGTGACAATGCCCGCCGTACCCCCGTATTCGTCGATGACGATCGCCATGTGGACCTTGTTCTTCTGGAAGTCGCGGAACACCTCGTCGATCGGGCGCTGCAACGGCACGTGAAACGGCTTGCGCAGCAGCTTCGTCAGGTCGAACGACGCTTCGTCGCAGTCCTTGATGTACATCGTCAGATCCTTCACGTGCAGGATGCCGACGATGTCGTCCATGTGCTCGCGGTAGACGGGGTAGCGCGTGTACTTCTCGCTGCCGATCGTCCGGACAATCTCGTCCAGCGTCGCGCCGAGCGGAATGCCGACGACGTAGAGGCGGTGGGTCATGATCTCTTCGACGGTCTTGTTGTCGAAATCGAAAACGTTGTTGATCATCATTTTCTCCGTCTCGTCGATCGCGCCCCGCTCCTCGCCGACGTCGACCATCATCCGGATCTCTTCCTCCGTCACTTCCTCGTCGTCCGCGTTCGGATCGACGCCGAACAGCCTCACGATCAGGTTCGTCGACCAGGTGAGGAGTCTCACGACCGGATAGGTGATCGCCGAGAGAAAAACGAGCGGACGGACGGCGAGCATCGCGATCGGCTCCGCCTTCTTCATCGCGAGCCGCTTCGGTACCAGTTCCCCGAACACGAGCGTGAAATAGGAGAGGATGAGCGTGATGACGACGAGCGCGATCGTGTGCAGCACTTCGACCGGCAGAGGCACGCCGCGGCCGGCGGCGAAGGCCGCGAGATCGCCCGCGAAGCTCTCGGCCGCGAAGGCGCTCGCGAGGAAGCCGGCAAGCGTGATCCCGATCTGGATCGTCGCGAGAAACCGGCTCGGCTCGCGCAGAAGGCCGGCGAGCAGCTTCGCCTTCTTGTGGCCGTCCTCCGCCATCGCCCGGATCCGGTTGTCGTTCAGCGAGATGAGCGCAATCTCGGAGGCCGCGAAAAAGGCGTTCAGCAAAATCAGCACGATGAGCACAATGATGGCCATGCGTTCACTTCCCCGTTCGGTTCCGGCACAGACTTCATGCGTAGTATAAAGCTTGCGCCGGTCAAATATGTCCGCGCGCCGCGAAAAGGCGCGGTTTCGCGCTTTCTTAACAAAAAAGCCGCCGGCGGCGGTTTCCCGTCGCGGCGGGCTCCCTAATACGGCAGCAATTCCCGTTCAAGCTTGTCGATCTCCGGCCGGACCGGTTCGGGCGCCAGGGCGCGGACATGGCCCAGCACGGCGCGCAGCAAGACGCGGTTCGGCAGCATTTTCGACGCTTCGGACTCGAGCAGGGCGAGCGCTTCGTCCAGTTCGACGGCGGCACGGACGTTCTGGGCGTCCCGCGAATCCCGGGGGTCTTGCGAGTTCCGGGTGACTTGCGAGTCCCTGGAGCCATGCGAGTCCCCGGCATCCCGCGAATCCGCGGGGGCTTGTGAGTCCCCGGCATCCCGCGAATCCCGGGGACCTTGCGAGTTCCCGGCGTCCCGCGAATCCGCGGGGCCTTGCGAGTCCCCGGCATCCCGCGAATCCCGGGGACCTTGCGAGTCCCCGGCGTTCCGCGAGTCCCGGAGGTCTTGCGAGTTCCCGGCGTCCCGCGAATCCGCGGGGTCTTGCGAGTCCCCGGCGTTCCGCGAGTCCCGTAGGTCTTGCGAGTTCCCGGCGTCCCGGGAATCCCGGGGACCTCGCGAGTTCCCGGCGTCCCGCGAATCCGCGGGGCCTTGCGAGTCCCCGGCATCCCGCGAATCCGCGGGGTCTTGCGAGTCCCCGGCATCCCGCGAATCCGCGGGGCCTTGCGAGTCCCCGGCGTCCCGGGGGTTCCGGCCTTCCGTTCCCGCCGCCTCGAGACGCTCGCGCAGCTCCCGGATCGCCTGCAGCCGCTCCGCCGGCCCCCTGCCGCCCGCCAGCCCGCGGATGATCGCGTTGAACTCATCCCCCGCGACGAGCGGCCGCTCGCGGCTCCCGGCCAGCCCGCCGGCGATATCGTCCATCCGGCGGACAAGATAGCGCGAGATCCGCTGCGGCTCGAGCGGCTTGCCGCCGAGCAGATGGCAGCCGATGATCTCGGCGAGCGCGCCCTGCATCATCAGCGCGATGTCGCCCGCATAGGGCGCGCAGGCGTGGCCGTAGATGCTCCGGATTGAACGTTCCAGCCACTCCGACGTCTCCGCGCGGATGCGCAGAATGAACCCGGGAGAGGCCTCGTGGAGGCCGGCCGCGTGCTCGTGCCAGAGCCGTCGGATCCATTCGGCATTGTCCTCGCCCACGGCGAGCTGCTCCTCGAGCTGGCGGACGAACCGTTCGCGCGGCGTCAGGCCTTCATCCGCCTCCAGCTCCGCCATCCGCCGCCGGACGCGGTCATAAACGTCGGCGACGGCGGCCAGCGCGAGCTCGTCCTTCGATCTGAAGTGGAGATAGATCGATCCCTTCGCCACCCCGGCTTCCCCGGCGATCTCCTGCATCGACGCGGCGCGGTAGCCCTTGCGCGCGAACACGCGCTGGGCGGCTGTCACGATCAGCCGTTTCTTGTCGGACAATCAGATCCGCTCCTCGGGCTGTCCGCGGAAGATCGCTTTCCGGATGCGCATCAGCACCTCGTAAACCGCCGGCACGATGAACAGCGTGAGCAGCGTCGAGCTGGTCAGGCCGCCGATGACCGTCACCGCCATGCCCCGCGAAATGATGCCCGCGCCCTCGAGGCTGAACAACATCGGCAGCAGCGCGCCGACCGTCGCAAGGGCGGTCATCAGGATCGGGCGCAGACGGGTGCCAGCCGCCTCGATCAGCGCTTCGCGCGTCGGAAGGCCTTCGCGCTCCTTGTGGATGACGCGGTCAATCAGGACGATCGCGTTCGTGACGACGATGCCGATCAGCATGAGCAGCCCCATCATCGCCGAGACGTTCAGCGTCTCGCCGGTGGCAAGCAGCGCAAGGAACGCGCCGATCGCCGTGAACGGCAGCGAGAACAGGATCGCGAACGGCGCGAGACCGCCGCCGAACGTGATGACAAGCACGAGGTAGACGATCGCGACCGCGGCGGCCATCGCCAGGCCGAGCTGCATGAACGTCTCGTTCATCTGCTCGATGACGCCCCCGAACTCGACGTCAACCGAACGCGGCAAGTCGAGATCCCGGATCTTCTTCTCCAGTTCGGACGTCGCCTTGCCGACGTCCTTCACCGTCACCTCGGCCGTGATTTCCGTGAACAGGCGGCCGTCGAGCAGATTGATCGTGTTCGGCGATTCGCCGCTTTCGACCGTCACGACATCCCGGATCGGCACCTCGAAGCCGAGGGGCGACGTGAGCGCCACGCCGGTCATGTCGTCGATCGTGTCGTATTTCCGCGTCTCCGTCCGCACGTAGACATTGTAGACCTCGCCGTCCGCCTCGACCGTCGTCAGGACGGGCTGTTCCCGCGCAGGCATGAGCGCGAGCATGATGTTGGCGGGCGTCAGCCCGTAGCGGGCAAGCTGCGCCTGATCCGCCCGCATCGTGTACTGGTCGTAGGTCTCCTCGAGGCCGGTCTCGATATCCTTGAAGTTCGGGTCCTCTTCCATGACCGCCCTGATTTTCCCGGCGGCTTCCTTCACTTCCTCATAGGTGTCGCCGTAGACGTACATGGTAAATCCGCCCGCGCCGAAGGAACCGGAAAAGTCGAGCATGCCCCACTCGCCTTCTCCTGATGCCTTCGCCCGCACATCGGTCAGCACCTGTTCCTTGACTTCCTCAAAATTCTTGGTGTCGCTGTCAAAAATGACATAGAACAGCGCGTCGCGTCCCGAGCCGAAGCCCATCATGCCGGCGGCGCCGCCCCGGCCTCCGATCCCGAACGACACATCCGTCACGTCCGCACGGTTCATCAGGTAGTCTTCCGCCTTCAGCGCCGTGTCGAACACCTCGTCCTGCAGTTCGCCCGGCGCTGGGGAGTAGGTGAGCATCGCGTATTTCTGTTCTTCCTCCGGCAGGAAGCTCGTGCCGACGAATTGGAAGAGCCAGCCGCTCGTCGCCAGGAGCACTACGGCGATCGAGAACGTCACAATCTTGTAGCGGAGCGCCCGGCGCAGACCGTTCTGGTACGCCTTCGCCAGCCGGCCGGGGCCTTCGGCGTGCTTGTGCTCGGGCAGACCGCGCCGGAACAGCGTGTTCGCCAGCATCGGCACGACCGTGATCGCGACGAGCAGCGACGCGAGGAGCGAGTAGACCATCGTCAGCGCGAACGGCAGGAACAGCTCGCCCACCATGCCGCTGACGAGGCCGAGCGGCAGAAAGACCGCGATCGTCACGATCGTCGACGACATGATCGGGATGAACATTTCCTTTGTCGCCGCGAGGATGAGCGCCTTGCCCCTGAGCTTCTCGCCCTTCAGCGACATGCGACGGTAGATATTCTCGATGACGACGATCGAGTCGTCCACGACCCGCCCGATCGCGACCGTCATCGCGCCCAGCGTCATCATGTTGAGCGTGATGTCATTCACTTTGAGCAGCAGGATGCCGATCAGGAGCGACAGCGGGATCGAGACAACCGCAATCAGCGTCGAACGGAAGTTGCGCAGGAACAACAGGATGATGATGATCGCGAAGATCGCGCCGAACAGCGCCTTCTCGAGCATCGTCGCGACCGATTGTTCGATCGGCAAGCCCTGGTCCAGCATGGTGATGACATCGATGCCTTCGTGGCTTGCCTTGAACGCGTCAAGCTCGTCCTTGACCCGGTTCACGACATCGACCGTGTTCGCGTCGGGCGCCTTGACGATCTGCACGGCGATCGCTTCCTTGCCGTTTGTGCGCGAGATCGAATCGGCCTTGCCGACGAGCTCGATGTCCGCGATTTCCGAGAGCGGCACCGTCGGCAGGCCGCCGCCCATCAGCGCGGCGAGCAGATCGGCGTCGCCCGCGCCGGCGTCTATGCCGCCGAGACCCGCCGCCGGGTCCATGGCCGCGGCGTCACCCATGGCCGCGGACGGATCCATGCCGGCTGCGGCGTCTATCCCTGCTGCGTCGCCCATGCCGGCCGCGCCGCCCATCCCTGCAGCTCCGCCCATGCCGGCGGCTCCACCCATGCCTGCCGCGCCGCCCATACCGGCGGCTCCACCCATGCCTGCCGCGCCGCCCATGCCGGCGGCTCCACCCATGCCTGCCGCGCCGCCCATACCGGCGGCTCCGCCCATGCCTGCGGCGCCGCCCATGCCTGCCGCGCCGCCCATGCCTGCCGCGCCGCCCATGTCTGCGGCTCCACCCATGCCTGCGGCGCCGCCCATGCCTGCCGCGCCGCCCATGTCTGCGGCTCCGCCCATGCCTGCCGCGCCGCCCATGCCTGCCGCGCCGCCCATGTCTGCGGCTCCGCCCATACCGGCGCCGGACGGGATAATCGGGATGGCCAGATTGCGCAGATCTTCGATAGAACGCACGCCGCCGTCCACGACGATGTTTTTCTGCGTATCTTCCATCTCGAACAGGCCGAGCGGCGCCTTCAGCACCGAACCCTGGATGATGCCCTGGACCGTCTCCTTGGAAAGCCCGAGCTCCGCCAGCTTGTCCTCTTTCCAGGTCAAAACGACTTCGCGAACGTACTGGCCGGTGATCTGGACGTCCGATACGCCGTCAAGTCCCGCAAGGGACGGCCGCAGCTCTTCCTCGATGAGCGCGGTCAGCTGTTCCAGCGACTGCGATTCGCTGTTGACGCTGAAGACCAGCACCGGAATGGCGTTGAGCGTGATCCGGTTCAGCGTCGGTTCGGACGCGCCTTCCGGCAGCGTGACGCTCCCCACCGCTTCGCGGGCTTCATCGAGCGCCTCCTTCATGTCCTTCTCATACTCGTACTGGACGAACACCATCGAGTAGTTTTCCGCAGAGATCGATTGCATGACGTCGATGCCTTGCAGATTGCGCATCCGCTGCTCGATCGGACGCGTCACCTGCTCCGCGACTTCGTCGGGCGCGGCGCCCGGATAGACCGTCATGATGGAAATGACCGGAACGTTGATGTCCGGAATCGTCTCCTGTTTCATCGTGAGCCCGGCGTAGAGACCGGCCGCCACGACGATGAACGTCATGATCCACAGCGCGAACTTATTGTTGAGCGAAAATTTGATGACGCCGTTCAATCAATTCCACTCCTTGTTATGTATGGTTTCCGTGCGACTGACCGATTGTTCAGAACGGTTTTATTCTATCCCAACGGGCGCATGGTTTCAAACAAACTCCGCCGCTGACCGGACGGTCAGAGCTCGTCCGCCCCTTGTCCCGATCCGCAGTGGACCCGAAATGTTCATACGTTTGAACCCGCGTTCGGGAGCCAAAAAAAAGCGCCGGACGCGATGTTTTCCGGCATATGCGGGGTGTCGACACGGAGCGCGGAGGATGCGCCTGCGTAATGGCGGAAGCGTTGACCGGACAATTGTGGCGAAATTCCGAATTATCGGGGACGGGGCGCGGGAGCAGCCCGGCACGCCGACGTTCGGGATGCCGGCGGCCGCGGCCCTCACTTGGGCGGGAACTCTATCACCCTAACGGAACCACGTTCCGTTAGAGCCGGATCCGCGGGCGACACAGGCCCGCTAACGGAACCACGTTCCGTTACAGGCGGCCCAGAGCCCCTCACTGCGACCGACCGGCGGCCCTAACGGAACCACGTTCCGCTAGAGCCGGATCCGCGGGCGACACAGGCCCGCTAACGGAACCACGTTCCGTTACAGGCGGCCCAGAGCCCCTCGCTGCGACCGACCGGCGGCCCTAACGGAACCACGTTCCGCCAGAGCCGGATCCGCAGACGGCGACGACACGCCAACGGAACCACGTTCCGTTACAGGCGGCCCAAAGCCCCTCGCTGCGACCGACCGGCGGCTCTAACGGAACCACGTTCCGCCAGAGCCGGATCCGCGGGCGACACAGGCCCGCTAACGGAACCACGTTCCGTTACAGGCGGCCCAAAGCCCCTCGCTGCGACCGACCGGCGGCCCTAACGGAACCACGTTCCGCTAGAGCCAGATCCGCGGACGGCGACAGCCTGCTAACGGAACGCCGTTCCGTTACAAGCGGCCCGAACCCCCTCGCTGCAACCGACCGGCGGCCCTAACGGAACCACGTTCCGCTAGAACCAAATCCGCGGGCGACACAGGCCCGCTAACGGAACGCCGTTCCGTTACAGGCAGCCCAGAGCCCCTCACCTCGCCCGACCGGCGGCCCTAACGGAACCACGTTCCGCTAGAGCCAAATCCGCGGGCGACACAGGCCCGCTAACGGAACGCCGTTCCGTTACAGGCAGCCCAGAGCCCCTCACCTCGCCGTGCCCTTTTGATTTTCGCAACATTTTTGTATAAAATGTTCCTCAGGCATTCATCGCATCCACTAAATTCCGCACAAGGAGTGGTACTGGTGTTCGATATCGCCATCATCGGCGCCGGTCCGGCGGGCGCGAGCGCCGCGCTGTTCGCCGCCAAGGCCGGCAAGAAGACGCTGCTTCTCGACAACGACAAGAGCATCACGAAACGGGCCTGGATCGGGAACCACTACGGCGTTCCGGAGATCACCGGTCCGGACCTGGTCGAGACCGGCAAGAAGCAGGCGGCGAAATTCGGCGCCGAAGTGAAGCAGGCGACGGTCACGAACGTCGCGAAGGACGGGGACAAATTCCGCATCGAGACGGAATCCGGCGAGTCTTATGAAGCGAGCCAGGTCATCATCGCGACCGGCCTCCTGACCGATCTCGCCGAGAAGATCGGCCTGAAGCTGAAGGACGGCACCGAGCCGCGCATCAAGACGGTCATCGACGTCGCCGCGGACGGCCGGACGAACATCGACGGCATCTGGGCGGCCGGCACGGTCGCGGGCGTGAGCGTCCACACGATCATCACGGCCGGCGACGGCGCGAAGGTCGCGATCAACGTCATCAGCAAGCTGAACGGCGAACGGTACGTCGACCACGACGTGCTGAAGACCTGATTCCCGCACCGAAACAAAACGGCAGCCCGACCCGACGCGCCGCAGCGCGCGCCCAGGTCAGGCTGCCGTTTCTTTATTGATGCGGCATCACAAACAGCCCGTTCGCGGGGTCCCAATCGGCGTACAGGACGCCCTCGTACGAGTCGATGCCCCGGTCCGCCAGCTCCCGCTTGAGCCATTCCTCGGACAGCGACGCTTTCCCGAGATTGTCTTTCTGCACCTGCCCGTCAAGGATGAGCGTGATCGGCACGCTGCCGCCCTCGCCGTGCAGGCCGAGATCGCTGCGCGTCGGCGCGCCGTAAGGCCGCTTCGGCAGCACGCTGATCATGCCGTTCGTCTCGAGCACCGCGTAATCGATCTCGCGCAGCGAGAAATACCCCTGCTGCCGCAGCATGCTGAGCAGTTGGTCCAGATCGAGCATGTTGCGCCGCATGACATCGTATTGCAGCTTCCCGCGCCGGATGACGATGGACGGCTCGCCTTCGAAAAGCGTTCGCATCTTTTTCGACTTGAGCGTCAACCGCCCGATCCCGTAAATGATGATCCCCCAGACCAGAATGCCGTACAGAATCTGGTCCGCCGTCACGTCCGGCTGATAGACCGCGTTGCCGACGAGGTCTCCGAGCACCAGAATGGCGACGAACTCGAAGGGCGTCAGCTTGGAGAAATGCGCCTTGCCGAGCACCTGGTTGAACACGAACAGTCCCGCGAAACCGCATAGCAGATCCAAGGTAATGTGCGCATAGTGACTCACGGCAACCCCCCGCATTTTACGCTGCGGTCATTGCCGTTAGTATTCCCTTATTTTCCTTGATCCGAGCCGGATTCCGCTGCCAAAAACTTCACCCGCGGCATCGTCAAGAGCACCACCGCCACACAGGCGAGCATCACGCACCCTGTCACGGCGAACTGCCCGGCGACCGGCAGCGGAACGAGGCCGAGGCCGGACGATCCGGCCACCGTGCCCGCCGAGAACAGCGCGTAGAACCAGCCGTAGGCCCGCCCGCGGTTCGACTCCGTCGTGCCGTGAATGAGCAGCGTGTTGATCGCCGGGAACAGCAGCGCGAACCCGAGGCCATACAGCGCCATCACCGCGCCCAGGACGGCCATTCCGGAGCTCTGACCGAGCAGAATCTGGCTGGCGGCCATCATCGCGAGCCCGGCCGCGAACCGCATCGCGGGCGCCAGACGCCGGAAGCCGACGCGCGCCTGGAAGATGAACACCGCGACCGCGATCAGTCCAAACAGGCTCATCAGCGTGCCGCTCATCCGCGAACTGTAGCCGAGATCCTCGACATGCCGCGGCAGCAGATAGGCGAGCGCCCCCTGCGAGAACATGAGGAAAAAAGCGCCCGCGAACGACTGCAGCAGCTCCCGGTTCCGCGCCAGCCTGCCCGCCTCCCGCCGTTCGTCCCTTCCCCGCGGGTCCATTTTCCGGAGAAAAATCGCCGACAACAGGAGCAGCCCCAGTCCGAGGACCGCCACCGTCGCGAACACGAACGGCACCGATGTCCGGTTCGCCATGATGCCGCTGTACGCGGGACCGACGATCGCGGCGACGCCGACGAACGTGCCCGACACCGCGCTCTGGCTGCCCTGCCGCTCCCGCTCCGTCACGTTCGCGAGGAACGTGAAGGCGGCCGGCACGATCAGACCGCTCACGAAGCCGTGCAGGAAGCGCACGGCCACCAGCGCGGCCGGGCTCGCGGCGAGGCTGTACGAGAGCAGCGCGCAGGCGGTCAGCGCGAGCCCCGCGGTGAGCACCGGATACGCGCCGCGCCGGTCGGTCCAGATGCCGGAGACGATGTTGCCGAACAGGTTCGTCGCCGAGTACATGCCGACGACCAGCCCCGCGACGGTCGCGCTGGCGCCGAGCGACAGCGCGTAGGTGCTCATGACCGGCAGCTGGACGAACAGATCGATGAACGAGAAGAACACGACCGCGTAGACGAGCCATTTGAGCGGAATCGGCTTCGGCTCGAACCGGTCGCGCCGGCGCACGATCGCGCGGTCCGCCGCGAACCAGACGAACGGCACGAACGCGGCCGCGAGGCACAGCAGCGACCAACCGACGTGCCATTGCAGGCGCAGCTGCGCGTACAGAATCGCAAGCAGATAGAAGATGACGATGTAGCCGTGGATTGTGCCGACGATCGTGACGGCCATCGGCACGCCGGCGAAGTATTTCAGCGGCATCGCGACGCCGAGCAGCACGAGCAGCGAAATGCCGTCCACGAGCCCGGCCGCGCGGACGACATGGACAGGGTGCAGCAGCTTGTTCAACCGTCTTCCTCTCCTCCGAATGTTGACGCCTTCCCATCTCCCCCTATATTAACACGAGTTTCGACAAAAAAGCCCGCCCCTTGGGTTGGGACGGGCAAAAAGAATGCTCCCCGGCCTGTGGCGGCGTCCGCCCGGGCCGGCGACGCGATCGCCCCGATCAGCCGGCTGCGGCGTCCGCGCGGGCCAGCGACGCGATCGCCCGGAGCGCGGCCTCGATCTCGCGCTCCACCGCCTCCGCGACGACGTCGCGGTGCGGATCATACGCTTCGTCGACGGTGTCCGCGTCGCCGTCCAGCGCGACGATCGCGCCCGCGCGCATGCCGCGCAGCGAGGCGATCACGTAGAGCGCGGCGATCTCCATCTCGATGGCGAGCGCGCCCGCCTTCGCGTACGCCTCGTGCGGCAGCTCGACGACACCGGTGAAGAACGCGTCGAACGTCGCGGTGATCCCCTTGCCGACGCGCCCGCCGCCGAGCGCGACCGCCTCGCGGTACAGCGCCTCGGTCACGGCGCTGTCGGCGACCGCCGGGAACCCCGGCGGCACGAGCTGCTTCGTCAGCCCCTCCTCGCGCGCCGCCGCGACGCTGACGATCAGGCTGCCCGCCGGATATTCCGGCGAGAGCGATCCGGCGGTGCCGACGCGGATGATCGTGCGCACGCCGGCCCGCGCCAGCTCCTCGAAGCAGACGGCGGCGCCGGGCGAGCCGACGCCGTGGCTCACGACGGCGAGCTCCACGCCGTCATACTTCCCGACGAAGGTCCGGTATTCGCGGGCGAACGCGAGCTCCCGCGCCCCCTCCAGCCTGCCCGCTATTTTTTCGGCGCGGAACGGGTCCCCGCAGACGAGCGCATAGGCCGGAATGTCGGCCGGGTCGACGCGCAAAATCGGCAATTTCATGGACGGTGTCCTCCCATGTCGGTCAGTCATATTCGTTGTGCATCCATTCGTCTTCCGGCATGTAGTACGAATCATCCGAGAACCGCTGTTCCCGGAACGGGTCGGCGTAATGGTGGAAGCCCCGCCGCTCCCAGTACCCCGGCCGGTCCTCCTTCATGAGCTCGATGCCGCGCACCCATTTCGCGCTCTTCCAGAAGTAGAGATGCGGCACGATCAGCCGGAGCGGCCAGCCGTGCTTCGGCGTGAGCGGCTTGCCGCCATACCCCCAGGCGAGCAGGACGTCGTCCCGCATCAGATCCTCGAGCGGCACGTTCGTCTCGTAGTCCTGATCGGCGTGGATCATCACATGCCGCGCCTCCGGCGAGACCCGGATATCCGCCGCCGCGAGCAGGTCGCGGAACCGCACGCCTTCCCATTCGGTGTCGAATTTCGACCAGCGCGTCACACAGTGGATGTCGCAGACGACGGTCGTCCGCGGCATGTTCTTCAGATCCTCCAGGGTAAAAAACCGCTCGCCGTCCACAAGGCCGAACACCCTGAGCGACCACGTCGATCCGTCCCCGTAATCCGGCACTTCGCCTTCGTGCAGGATCGGGAACCGCTCCGTCAGCGTCTGGCCCGGAGGCAGACGATGCGCCTGTTCCGGACTTGCGTTGGGTGCCGGGACCGGCGCGCGTTTGAGGCGTTCCGCTTTGTCCTTTTGGTCCATGCCGATGAACCTCCCCCTTCGAAAAAACTCCCGCCGTCACTCGATCCGACCGGACTGCCTCAGGTAAGCGCGATCCTTGAAGAAGAACATCGCGGCGAGCGTCATCACGTACGGCAGCGCAATCGTGAATTGCGTCGGCAGCGCGAAGCCCTGCAGCCGGATGCTGAGCGCGTCCATGAACCCGAACAGCAGGCTCGACAGCGTGACGCCGAGCGGATTGTTCTGGCCGAGCATGACCGCGACGAGCGCGATGAAGCCGCGGCCGGCCGTCATCCCCTCGGTGAACTGCGTCACCTGGCCGAGGGAGAGCTGCGCGCCGGCGAGGCCGCACAGCACGCCGCTCGCGAGCACCGCGAGATACCGGATGCGGTCGATCTTGATGCCGAGGCTCCGCGCCGCCTCCGGATGCTCGCCCGCGGCCAGCAGCCGGAAGCCCTTCACCGTGCGGAAGAAGAAGAACTGCAGCGCCAGCGCCAGCAGGAACGCGAGATACACGAGCGGCGAGTGGCCGGACAGGATGCCGCCAACAACCGGAATGTCGCCGATGAGCGGAATGTCCCATTTCGGCAGGCCGGTCATCTGCGGATCATAGTATGAGCCTTTCACGTTGAAAATCGCAAACAGGCAGTACGTCGTCAGCCCCGTCGCGAGGAAGTTGAGCGCCACGCCGACGACGATCATGTTCGCGTTCAGGCTGATCGTCAGCCAGGCGAGAATGAGCGACATGAGGCCCGCGCAGACCATGGCGAACAGGACGGCCAGCCACACGTTGTGGAACAGATGATTGCCGACGATGGCCGTGAACGCGCCCGTCAGCATGAGCCCTTCGAGGCCGACGTTGAAGATTCCGACGCGGGCGCAGATCGCGCCGCCGAGCGCGGCGAGCAGAATCGGGGCGATCATCCGCAGCGTGGAGCCGTACAGCGAGATGTCAAGCAGCAGATCCATCGGCAGCCCTCGCTTTCCTCCGTCTGAACAGCGCAAGCGTGAACCGGGCGGAGATGAACAGGATGATCGCCGCCTGGATGACGCTCGCGATCTCGAGCGGCACCTCGGTGTTCCGCTCCACGCCCATGCCGCCCGTCTGCAGCGCGGCCAGCAAAATCGCGGCGGCCGCCGTACCGAGCGGATGCGAGTTCGCGAGCAGCGCCGCCATGATGCCCGACCAGGCGTAGCCGGGGGCGGTCAGCGCGTTGTCGATGTAGCGGTATTGCGTGCCGAGCACTTCGACCGCGCCGGCGAGGCCGGCGAAGCCGCCGCTCGCGAGCATCGCCCAGGCCATCAGCCGGCCCCGGCGCACGCCGCCGTACAGCGCGAACAGCGGATTGCTGCCGTGCATGCGCAGATGGTAGCCGGCGACCGTGTGGCGCAGGATCAGGTACAGCAATACGGCCGCGACAGCCGCGATGACGAAGCCCGCGTGCACACTCATCCCCTTGAACAGCTTCGGCAGCCACACCGCCCGGTCGACCATGTTCGTCTGGTTGAGCGCGGCGTTGCCCGACGTGTCCTTCAGCGGGAAGCTGACGAAGTAGCTGCACACATAGATCGCGATATAGTTCAGAAGCAGCGTCGAAATGAGCAGGTTCAGGCGGAACCTCAGATCGAGCCAGCCCGCGAGCAGCGACCACGCGCCGCCCGCGGCGATGCCCGCGACGAGCGCCGCGAGCATGGCCAGCGCCGGTGGGACCGGCAGATAGAGCGCGGTGACCGCGGCGGCCAGCGCGCCGAACAGGAGCTGCCCCTCCGCGCCGAGGTTGAAGAAGCCGGAGCGGAACGCCAGCGCCACGCCGAGGCCGATCAGCATGATCGGCGTCGAACGCGCCAGCGTGTTCGTCGTGTAGTAGAAGCTGCCGAAGGCGCCCTTCCACATCTCCGCGTACGTCTCGGCCACCGAGCCGCCGACGGCGACAATCGCGATCGCGCCCGCGACCAGGCCGAGCAGCAGCGCCGCGAGCGGGTGAACGAGCCCGCGCAGACGATCCGCCGCGAACCGCTTGAGCCGCGTCGTTCCCGTGTTTCGTGCGGCCTGATCAGCCCGCGTGGTCCGCATGGTTCGTCACCCCCGCCATCAGCTTGCCGATAACCTCTTCCGTCGCCTCTTCCGCCTTCAGCTCGCCGACGATCCGCCCCTCGAACAGGACGAGGATGCGGTCGGACAGCTTCAGGATCTCCGTCAGCTCCGACGAGACGAGCAGCACGGCGCCGCCCTCGTCGCGGCGCTTCAGGAGCTCGCCGTGGATGATCTCCATCGCGCCGATGTCGACGCCGCGCGTCGGCTCGGCGGCGATGACGAGCGGCGAGCCGTGCGCGAGCTCGCGCGCCGCGATCAGCTTCTGCAGATTGCCGCCGGACAGCGAGCCCGCCTTCGCGTTCGGCGATCCCGCCTTGATCTTGTAGCCGGCGATCCAGGACTCGGCCAGCCTGCGGATTCGGCCGCCTGACAGGACGCCGGACAGGACGCCGGAGCCTTTCAGGCGGTCCGTATGGCCCATCGCCGCGTTGTCGGCGACGCTCTCCTCCTTCGCGGAGCCCCACAGATAGCGGTCTTCGGGGATGTGGGCGAGCCCGTGCCGGCGGATCTCCCGCGCGTCCGCGCCGGTGACGTCTTGTCCGCACAGCCTGACCGCTCCCGCGTCGACGCGCCTGAGGCCGGTCAGCGCCTGGATCAGCTCGGATTGGCCGTTGCCGGAGACGCCCGCCACGCCGACGATCTCGCCGGCCCGGACGGTGAACGTCACGCCGTCGAGGAGCGGCTTCGCCTTGCCCCGGCCCGCGCGGATCGTGAGGCCTTCCACCTCGAGCACCGGCTCGCCCGGGCTGGCCGGCCGCTTCTCGAACGGGACGAGCTCGCGGCCAACCATCAGGCGGGACAGCTCGCCGACGTTCGTGTCGGCGGCGCGCACCGTCGCGACGACGCGGCCGTCGCGCAGCACGGTGATCCGGTCGGCGGCGTCCATCACTTCCTGCAGCTTGTGCGTGATCAGGATGAAGCTCTTGCCCCGCCGCGCCAGCTCGCGGATCGCCGCGATCAGCTCCTTGACCTCGAGCGGCGTCAGCACGGCCGACGGCTCGTCCAGGATGATGATGTCCGCGCCCTGGTACAGCACCTTCAGAATCTCGACGCGCTGCTGGATGCCGACCGGACAGTCGGCGACCCGCCGGTGCGGATCGACCGGCATGCCGTACTCGGCGGACAGCCGCGCCACCTCCTCGGCCGCTTTCTTGCGGTCGAACAGGATGCCGGCGGCCGGCTCCCGTCCGATCACGATGTTCTCCGCCACGGTGAACGAGGGGAACAGCATGAAATGCTGGTGGACCATCCCGATCCCCGCGCGGATCGCGTCCTCCGGCGAGCGCAGCGACAGCTCCTCCCCGCGGAGCCGGATCTTGCCGGACGACGGCGTCTCCTCGCCGTACAGAATGCGCATCAGCGTCGTCTTGCCCGCGCCGTTCTCGCCGACCAGCGCGTGCACCTCACCGGCCTCGAGCGTGAAGTCGACGCCCGCGTTGGCGACGACGTCGCCGTAAATCCTGGTGATTCCCTCCATCCGGAGCAGCATGCCGTTTCCCCTTCCGTCGTGCGTATGTTCACCGGCAACACGCGCAGCAGCCGGCCGCATGGCGGCAGCCGGCTGCAGATGAATAAGTTATTGCTGTTCGAGCGGATTCACGACTGTGATCGCGCCCGAAACGATCTCGTCGCGGATCTTCCTCAGCTTGTCCACATTCTCCTGGCCGATCACTTCGTGCAGCGGCGACGGCGAATCCGCCGTGACGAACGTCAGGCCGACGCCGTTTTCCGCAAGGCCGTAGTTGACCGTGCCGAACGTGAAGTTGCCCTGCGCGAAGTCCTTGACCGTCTCGTAGACGACCGTGTCGGTCTCCTTCAGCTGCGACAGGATGATGTGCTCCGGATCCTCAACCGTGCGGTCGACGTCCTGGCCGGAGGTCAGGAAGCCCTTCTCCTTCGCCGCCTCGAAAATGCCGTTGTCGCTGACGGCCGACATGCCCGCGATGAAGTCGGCGCCCTGCTCGAATTGCACCAGCGCCAGCTCCTTCGCCTTCGCCGGGTCGGTGAAGCTGCCGACATAGCTGACCAGGAAATTCGCGTTCGGGTTCGTGTGCTTGAGCCCTTGCTCGAAGCCGCTCGTGTACTTGCTCATGAGCGGAATGTCCATCGCGACGACCGCGCCGACCGTGTTCGTCTTCGTGACGAGGCCGGCTGCCGCGCCCAGCAGGAAGGCCGCTTCATGCTCGCGGAACTCGATCGCGCGCACGTTCGGAGCGTCGAACGACGTGTCGATGATCGCGAACGGCCGGTCCGGATTTTCGGCGGCGACCTTCGTCAGCGCGTCAACCGCGGTGAAGCTGCTCGTGATGATCAGATCGTAGCCGTCGGCGACGGCGGCGCGCAGGTTCTGCTCGAATGCGGCCGGGTCCGTCGACTCGATCGTTTTCACGTCGACGCCGAACTCGTCTCCGGCCTGGTTCAGCCCGTCCACCATCTGGGTGAAGAACGCGTTCACGCCGATCTTCTCCGGCAGCACGAGCGCGATGCGCTTCTTCGGACCTTCCGCCCCGCCGCCCGCGTTGTCCGAGCCCGCGTTCGTGCCGGCGCTTGAGCCTGCGTTTTGGGACGATCCGCTTCCGCTGTCCGCTTTGTTTCCGTTATTTCCTCCGCCGCACGCCGCCAGCAGCGAGACGACCAGCACGGCGAGCAGCACCAGCAAAGACGCTTTTCTCATGGATTTCATGGCCGTGGTTTCTCTCCATTCCCAAATTGTTTGTCAATTTAATCCTATTGATTTACTCTGGTTTTGTCAATAGATGCCGCTGTTGATTTTGTCGAATTTTATCGAATTTTTGTCGATTTTCTTCTTTCAGCCGAAAAAGCGCCGCCAGCCTCCCTCCATCCGCATATCCTGCCGCTAGTATTGCCCGAACCCCCGAATTTTCCGCCATGCCCCGCTTCCCTCCGCCGCCTTGCTTGCGAAGACAAAGAACTATATATTCTTTGTACAATAACCGGTTGCGGATCCGGTTGGCGTCGGAACCGAAGGAGGACAGGACACATGCAAACCGCGGCTTACGTTCTGCAAGGCATTTTGGCGCTCATGTTCCTGATTGCGGGGGCGGGCAAAGTCGCCGGCTCCGACATGCACGTGAAAAACTTCAACCGCTGGAGGCTGCCGCAATGGTTCCGCGTTGTGACCGGCATTGTCGAGCTGACGGGCGCGGCGCTGCTCGTCATCGGCTATCGGGTCGAAGCGTGCGCCATCGCGGGCGCGCTGGCGCTCGGCTTGACCGGCGTCGGCGGCACGCTCGTCCACTTGCGCGTCAAGGACCGGTTCCAGCAGACGGTAACGATCCTCGTCCTGGGCCTGCTGTCGTTCGCCGTGCTGATTCTTTATCTTCTGATGTAATGGAGACGGGGATGGCGCGCGGTTCAATCCTGCGCGTCATCCCCGTTTGCGTTGACGAACCTGCCGTCGCGCATGATCGGCACGGCCCGGCTGACGTCCGTCCGCACACAAAATTCCACGACTTCGCCGAACCCTTTCTCCCGCAGTTCGCGCCCGCTGGCGCAAGCCGCTATCAGTTCGCCGATCCGCCCGCGGACGTTTTCATACGTGGCTTTGCACACCATCGCCTCCGGCGACAGGCTTCCCTCAAGCCCGGACAAAATCATGCCCGCGCCGATATAGTCCTCGATCCCCGGACGCAGCTGGTTCTCGCCCTCCCGCGCGTCCGCCCATTTCTCCCCGCACGGCACGACCGTGACGTTCGCCCGCAGCTCGCGCCTCAGCCGGTTCGCAACCTCGGCGACCGCCGATGCGTTGAGCAGGCAGCCGACGAGCAGCGCGGGAGCGCTCCCGGCCAATTGCGCGCATGCGGCGCCGTTCGGCGAGCACAGCACGAACCGCTTCCCCGCGTCCGCCGGCGTGTATGTCAGCGGCGACAGCGAGTGGCCGCCGACCCTGCGCGCCTCCGCCCGGCCCGCTACGAGCTCCGCCCCCAGTTTCTCCGCGCAGGCCTTCGCCTCCTCGTCGACGGGCGGCCGATAGGGCCGGACTTCCGCGCCGTACCCCACGGCGGTTGTGACGGCGGACGAGAAGCTGAGCACATCGACGATGATCACGATGTCGCCCCGCTCCGCCGCGGCCCGCGCGCCCCTCTCGCCCACTCGACCTTGATTTCAAACGGCGACTGATCGGACCAGTCCACAAATGCCACCCCGGTTCCATGTGTCGGTGATCGCCCCGATGAGAGGCGGATGCTCCGGCACGGAGATGTAAACTTTCGGAAAATTTGTGTCGTCTTATCCATAGCAACCAAGCCATCAGGCCATGGAGGTTATTCATGAAGTATTCGGTGCGAATCGTCATTCTCCTTTTGGCAGTGTTCGCGTCGGCCGCATGCTCTGAAAAGAGGGAAAAGGAACAGGAACAGGACCTTTCCGGCACGCTGAAAATCGTCTATGCCGACGAATCGTATTTCCAGAGCGAATACGGCGAGTTTTTCCATGCGAAATTCCCCAACGTCGAGTTCGAGGTCATCAGCCTGGACGAAAAGTATCAGTTCCTGGCCGCGAACGGTTTCGACAACGGGAAATTTCTCGAGGCGTACGAGCCGGACATCCTCCGGATCGATGACCTGCAGCAGTACGCCGAACTGGCGGAGGCGGGCGTGCTTGTCGACCTCGATGCCCTGATCCGCGACGACGGATACGACATCGGCTCCATCCATGACAATGTGATGGAACTCCTGCGCAAGCCGGTGAACGGCGGGCTGTTTGCCCTGTCGCCCCGATTCGACAATTTCGCGCTGTACTATAATATCGACCTGTTCAACACATACGGCGTCGATCCGCCCCGGGACGGCATGACCTGGGATGAGGTGCTCGAGCTCGCCGGACGCTTCCCCGCGGACGGCGACCCGAAGGAAAGGATCGCGGGGTTCAGCGACAGAACCGGCCTGTCCTCCATGGTCATCCAGATGGCGGAGGCGGAAGGCCTGAACCTGTACGCCGGCCTGAACGGCGAGCTGACGTTCCGATCGGACGGTTGGCGCGCCATCATCGAGAAGGTCGTGAAAGCGGGACAATCGGGAGCCCTCTATGTGCCCGGCGTCTCGGAGATCACCGACTTCAATCCCCGGGGAGTGGTCCAATCGAACCTGTTCATCACAGGCCGAAGCGCGATGACCGTGGATTATCTCCGCCTGACGGACGATATCCGGGAGATGCGGGATCGGTTGGGGAGCGAGCTCAACTATGGGGTGGTGACGGCGCCGACCGCCGGCCGCACCGGAACGGGCGGCAGCGGGGTGATACTGTACGACATCTTCGCCATTAATGCGAACTCGCCGCGGCAATCCCTGGCCTGGGAATTCCTCAAATACGCCGCCGGCGAAGAATTCGCGCAGCTCCGATCCAAATCATCGGCGCTGCTCCTCGCCCGCTCCTCGTTCATGAAGGAGAAGGACGGAGTAAATCTCGAGCCGTTCTACAAGTTCCGGGCCAATCCTGACGCGAGACCGCTGCTCGGGGCGCATTATCTGGTGTACCACGCCTTCGACCAGGCGTTGAATCGGGAACTGCCGAAGGCCGTGAAAGGCCAACAATCGCTCGACGAGACCATCGAGGCGATCGCGCGGGCGATGGAGGAGGCCGAACTGCAGATCCCGGAATAACGAAAAACGGGATGATGCACGGATCCGCTCCGCGCATCATCCTGCTTAATTTTCGCGCATCAACCCGCTTTATTTGCGCCTTATGAATTCTGGATCATCTGGATCAGGTTGCCGCAGGTGTCGTCGAAGACGGCGACCGTCACATTCCCCATCGTCGTCGGCTCCATCGTGAACGTCACGCCCGCCTCTACCAGCCGCTTATACTCCGCGTGAATGTCGTCCACCCCGAACATCGTCGCCGGGATGCCGTCGGCGAAGATCTTCTTCTGGTACGACTTCGCGGCCGGATGCTCGTTCGGCTCCAGCAGCAGCTCGACGCCGTCCGGCTGCTCCGGCGACACGAGCGTCAGCCAGCGGTGCTTGCCCATCGGAACGTCATGCTTCTTGACGAAGCCGAGCTTCGTGGTGTAGAAGTCCAGGGCCCGCTCCTGATCCTCGACGAAAATGCTCGTTACCACGATCTTCATCCATGCACCTCCGTGAATCAAAATCGCTCCGCCCGACCGTCCTGTCAAACCGGTTCGGCCGCCTGACCGCCGGTTTGGCCTTTCGACTCGACTACCCGGCCCGACCGACCGGTTGGTCCGCCTGACCCGACCATCCGGATCGACCATCCGACCCGACTACCCGGGACCGTCCGGACTGACTGTCCAACCCGACCGCCCGGTTCGGCCTTTTCGACTCGACTACCCAGCCCGACCGACCGGTTGGTCAGCCCGACCCGACCATCCGGATCGACCATCCGACCCGACTACCCGGGTTCGCCCGGACTGACTGTCCAACCCGACGCCCGGTTCGGCCTTTTCGACTCGACTACCCGGCCCGACCGACCGGTTGGTCAGCCCGACCCGACCATCCGGATCGACCATCCGACCCGACTACCCGGGACCGTCCGATCCGACTCCCCGGAACCGTCCGACCCTGCCACCCGGTTCGGCCGCGTCATTCGAGCCAGCTCTTCAGCAGGTCCCGCAGAGGCTCCCGGTTGAACCGGATCAACCGGTACTTTCCCTTGCGGACGGATTGCGTGAGCCCCGCTTCCTCCAGCACGCCGAGATGCTTGGCGATCCCTTGCCGCGTAATGGACAACTGATACTTCATGATGAGCCGCGTCGTCAGCTCGAACAGCGTCATCCCGTCCCGCTCGGCCAGTTCGTCCAGAATGATCCGCCGGGTCGGATCGCCCAGCGCCTTGAAAATCAAGTCTCGATTGTCCACGTTGTCGTTGTTGTCGCGTATCATACCCGTATTATATGCAACCGTAAAGTTGCATTTCAAGTATGACTGCTTATCGGACCGTTAGAGCCCTACGCGAGACGTGCCGGGACGCCACAATGCGCCGCTAACGGTCCGCAGGTCCGTTAGAGCTTCCGCACGACCGGCGCCAGTCGCTCTAACGGTCCACTGGTCCGTTAGAGCCCTACGCGAGACGTTCCGGGACGCCACAATGCGCCGCTAACGGTCTACAGGTCCGTTAGAGCTTCCGCACGATCGGCGCCAGTCGCTCTAACGGTCCACAGATCCGTTAGAGCCCTCCGCAAGACGTTCCGGAACGCCACAATGCGCCGCTAACGGTCCGCAGATCCGCTAAAGCTTCCGCACGACCGGCGCCAGTCGCTCTAACGGTCCACTGGTCCGTTAGAGCCCTCCGCAAGACGTTCCGGAACGCCACAATGCGCCGCTAACGGGCCGCGGGACCGTCAGAGCGAAAGCCGCAGGCTTATCGCGCAAAATACTGTAAAAACATAAAAATTCCTGTCCTCAATTTCCAATCCCTTTCAAATCCCGAAATCCCTTGCCCGTCAAGCCCTCTCAGCCCTTTTCAAGCCAAAATCGGAATAAAAATTATTGTCCACTCATGTCAGGTTTGAAGGCACTTTTTCAGGTAATATCTGGAACAATTGTGAACAAAACGAGATAAAAATTATTGTCCATTTGTAGGGGAAAGGAGGTGGTAAAGGGAGCAGGAATTTGCTTGAACAAATGCTTGAGCTGAAGCTTGTGACAGGCTTGGATGCCCAGATCCAACGCCTTGCATCGCTCCTTTTTCCCCTGCCATTATTTTTACAAAAGCCACGTACCAAATCCATTATTTTTACAAAACCCGCGTACTCTTCTCTATCAAAAAATTTTACAATTTCCGCGTACTCCAATTCAATTTTTCAACCATTTCTCCGTTCTAAATTTAATCCATACCCTTTTCATCCTGCTTTTTTGACCAAATTTCCGTTCTACTTTTGAACGGCCTAATTCCTGTCCAATTTTTTGACCATTTTCCCGTTCCAAATTGATTTTTTAACCATTTTTCCGTTCTACTTTTTGTTTGACATCTCACCAATGTGAATCAGCTAATCCCAGTTCTAAAAGACTTTTTACACAAGTTACGCACTTTTATTAAAGCAAAGCCCGAAAGCTCAGCTTTTTACATAAAGTACGCACTTTATCACCGATATTGAACCCCCAAAAGCTCCTTTTCCTGCTCCTACTTATGATTCGGAAAATACGCGGAAATCCTGCAAAGATGGTGACGCGACGGACGGAAAAAAGACTGGATCATGATCGGGATCAAACCTGATCATTTTCCAGTCTTTGGTCGTTTCATGGACACGAATTTTTATCTCTGGACAATTATTTTTATTCACGGACAGGAATTTTTATTTGGGGAAAAAGAAAGGAATTGAACCAATCTCGAATCTATGGCTTATAAGTACGGATTGTTAAGAACTTTTTTGTCTTCCTTCTCTTCCTCAAGTAAGAAATATAAATAATTTCTAATTTGTTCGAAATCCATATCAGGCTTAAAACCTTTTGAATCATCTAAAAATCTGACGTTCATCAATCTATCAAAAGTAGCTTCACATGTTCGACGTGGAAATTTCCCTAATGAAGAATCAAAAAAACTTTTGTGGCAAGAATAATGATGTGTATGAATAAAGTCTTTCCAAGTATCTCTAAGTTCCTCATCTGATTTAATATCAATAATTTCAATTTCTTCAAGTGACCGATTTTCTACTTCTCCCCAAGCTTCTTTAAGCAATGCAATAGCAGACACATCTGTTTTTGGGGCACTGTATCCAAAGATCGTAAACATATATGCCCTTTCCAAATAGTATCGAGTCAAGTTCCAATTATCTCTTATAAAGATGTCATTCGAGTAATCCTTTTCTTTAATAGGATATAATAATTTGGAGGGTTTAAATGCTTTTCTACAAACTGGACATCTATCTTGAATAAGACCTGCACGATTATGTTCTAGACACAAACCCACATAAACGTTTCCATGTAGGAATGCTAGCTTAGGTAAATTATCTGTTATTTGTTGAACTCTCGTGTAAGCTTGTAACAACAATGGATCCCAATTAAAAGTAGCTATCAAATCTTTCTTTGTTAGACTAAGTATCAAAAAATCGTACACAGTAGGTTCATCAGGTATTACAAAATTAAAGAAATAGTCATAAATACGTTTTTCTAACTCAATAGCAATCGGTTCACATTCAGGACGGCTTTTTAATTCTGAGTAAATATCTTCTAAGTTTTTGCTTTTTGTCTGTAAATTAGCCTTTTTAATTGTTTCAGTCATATTTAATTTTTCAATGAATCCTTCCATGACCGAGGTTCGCTTATTATATTTATCTCCATTTGGAATGGCGGCTACGCTCGCTCCAGCACCCAACAAAACAACATGGGGGCGATTTTTCATTATAGCTTCATACTCGTCAAACTTCATTTTTGTCCTCCAATATGTAAAATTTTGTCGAAAAATCCACAAAAATAAACGTACAAAAAACTTCCAGCTATCCCCAAATGGATTTCTTCGCAGTTTCACTTATAATGTCAACTAATATTTCTCGGAAAGATTCCGCAATGGGAGATCCTACTTTGGCAAGTAACTTCTTGAATCTTGTCGCGGCAACAGTTGTCTTAGGTGTATCCTTTATGATTTCGTCAATACTTTTTGCGAGAAGTTCCCTTTCATCATCAGTTAATTCATTAATTTCAGATGCTAGCTCTTGTGCGGCTTCAATTTTCATCTTCGTCCAAGGATAAGGCTGGCCACAATTATGACAAAATTTTGGGAGTTTATACCTATCACCTATTATGACTACTGAGTCAGAATGGTAATCACCTCGGATATGATTATTACAAGAAGGGCATTTTGTTATTGTTTCTGCTCCGCATTCTGTGCAAAAATTTTCGTTATATTGGGGATAAGTTCCTGCTGAATCATTTACAACATGACCATTTAAACAAATTTGAGCATAATCGAAATACCCCATATTCATCCTCCCATATATGAGAGATAAATATAAACCAAAGTATAATGCTCACAAATCTATTCTATAGAAGTAATTTTTAAACTCACGATTATCATTCAAAACCTGTTCAACCTTACTAACCCCTGACTTCGCTTTTATCCTATTCAATGTTATTGGTTCTTTTTCTCTTTTTAATTCATGAATTGCCCATTCGATTCGACGTTTTTTGAATTTCTCTGAGTCCTCTATTACCTGATCCAAATACTCTTTCGTCAACGGCATTTTTTTCAGGTGCTTTGACATCAGACACTGTTTTCCAATTAGCTCCTGTATTCTTTTTTTCGTTATTCGCTTTGGTTTTCCCTCTTCATCCATCATTTGTTGAACAGCAATCCGTACCTGTTCTAGGGTCTCTTTGTCTCTTTTCTCCCAGTCATGGCGTAGAGTTTTCGCTTTAGAAGTCATCTTTTCTGGCATATTTTCCATCAAAAATTCTCGATCATACAAATAAAGCCAGGCATAAACCTTGGGATTAAGCTTTCGCAATTGTAATCGGCTAAGATTTGGATATTGTTTTCGCATTTGCAACCAAGCTTCCCGTCGTTCATTTCTTGCCTGTTCCTTATATTCTTTGGTCATCGTTTTCTTCATTATTTTTCTTTTAGGTCTATTCGCCTTAATTTCATGATCGTTGTTCAGCGGGTATTCTTGGGCATAAAAAACATCTTCAAGAGTTAATCCAAGAAAATGTATAACAAGCAAATGTCGGATCGGATGGAACCCTTTTCTATGTTTTTGAAAAATCAGCCTTAACCAGTTACTCTCACCTTTAACCGAAGACTGAAGAATGTTAAGAAGTTCCTCGCCGTAGAAATCAACAAAGTCCTTCTTTAATCGTTTTTGATCTACCCTTCCTCTTTCGGTTGCATACCCTTTTTTCATCAAATGGTGTTTGTAAACCAGATAAAACCATTCTTGCGGACGATGCGGATATTTCGTATTCAGTAATTTTTCAATATCGTTTATGATATAACGATAGTGGTTCAACAGTGCTTTTTCTGTTACCTTTTGAACTTTATCATCTGGGCAATTTGTTAACGTCGGAGCAGTAAACGCATATTTCGTTGTTCCTCGAATGGGAACCAGACTTTGATTTAGCCAAACCCCATGTTTCACGCAGATTTTCACTCCTGGGATTTGGAAAAGCCGTCTCCAGTACATTTCCCCTAGAGTTTTCAAATCGGACTCATTGCACAATGGACAATATAGAAAATAAAAATGGGGCTTGACGGTTGATGACATGAGTCCGATGGCATTATGGATGTCTCTGCCATGATCCCCGAGCATTTCGTTTCGTATGGATTGTGCCTGTTCCTCATCACGGAAAGCCGTATAGAACAAAAACATAGTGTTTCGAAACAAGAGTTGTTCCTCAGTTATCGTTGAACCCAATGGCAAATTTTGAACAATACGGCGAATTCCAGGTTGTAACTCCAAGCAAGCTGTAAAATTTTCCGAACCAAACACATCGGCTAAAATGGCTTTATGGCTTGTGTTCCCACTTCGAATCCCATAGCGGCTGATCACGCTGTAAAGAAGTTCATCTTCGTAAGGATAGGGAAAATGCGTCATCATGTTACGTCACCTGCACTTTAAAGTCGGAAACGATAATCCCTGCTTCTTTCAAAGCCTGATATGCCGACTTGCCTGCTTCCTTCCCCTTTCTTACAATCGTCCTTAAATCAAGATCCTCCTCTACCTTCTCTGAATTTCTGCCTACCGCAAAGCCAAGGTGTAGCTTATACGCTTCTTGGATAATTTCATTCACTTTCTGCAATTGAGGATTTTGATGAACGACTTTTTGTATCAGCAACTTCGCTTCTTGTTCAGAAATTCCCAACAGCATTAATCGTACAATTGCATCTTGTTTCAGTCGCTCGATACCGTTTTTTTGATCTTGATGTGCCTTTTGAAATGTTTTCAGCATACTTCCTAGTTCGAGCTTAGATTGCTCCATCGCTACAAATCCATCAATCTGAACAGGTTGTATGTCGGAATACTTGGCGATTTGAACGGGATTTCCAGAACGCAAAGCTTTCAGCATGGGCTGTACCAATATCAGATTCTCTTTCGCTACGTTCCGAATCAGTTGTGGAGTCAGCTCTTCTATCCCTGCTGAAGTGATTGCTTTGATTTGCGACATGATAAATACTTTCACAACGATGTCCGTAATTCCGCAAGATGCTTCATAAATCGCATCATTTAGCTCCTCCGTTAATGGAGTGGGCTTTCGTAACCATTG
>Ga0310833_100465_pt1 | contig 30629 bp, 30 predicted proteins | sample SM_ome_FD_201312 | JGI IMG/M metagenome (GOLD analysis project Ga0310833, IMG submission 201312) | Sorghum-adapted microbial communities enriched on stacked mutant (SM) sorghum from Joint BioEnergy Institute, Emeryville, California... ...
GCGCCGTCATCGGCTCTTGAAAAATCATCGAAATTTCGTTTCCACGAATGCGACGCAACTCCTCTTTCGACAGTTTCGTTAAGTCGCGGCCAGCAAACTCAATCGAACCGCTCTCTATCGCACCGTTGCTCGGAAGCAAGCCCATGATCGACAGTGAAGTGATGCTTTTCCCACACCCTGATTCGCCGACAATGCAAAGTGTCTCCCCTTTGCGGACGGAAAACGAAACCCCCCGCACAGCGGAAAGTTTCCCTTCCGCTGTGCTGAAGGTCGTAACAAGGTTCTCGACACGCAGCAAGGTTTCAGTCATGCTATCCCCTACTCTCTATGAACGTGATAGAGTGACCATTGTCCTGTTGGATCGATCTCTAATCCTTTCACTGATTGATCAACGACCGCGGTGACAACGCCGTGATTCATTACAACAACAGCCGCGTCTTTCAACAAAAGTTCGTTTGCTTCTTTTAATTTTTGTTTGCGCACTTCTGGATCAATCGCATTTCTCGATTCTTCAACAAGTTTGTCGAACGTCGGGTTGTTGTAGAATATACGGTTTGTTGCCCCTGCATTTTTGGAATGGAAGTTCGGGTAAAACAACTCGCTGCCGTCGGCAGTAAGGTTCGCCCAACTCAAGAATGTAATATCATATTTCCCTTGTCTCGCTGAATCTAAGAATGTCCCCCACTCCATCGACTCAATTTCAGTGTGAATACCAACTTCCTCCAACTGAGCTTGGACGATCTCCGCCATTTTCCTATGGGCAGCTGTATTAGCAACAAGCATTTTAACGGTTGTCCCTTTATAGCCCTGTTCTTCGATAAGCTGTTTTGCTTTTTGCGGATCGTAGATGTAAGCGACGTTTTCTGACGACTCATCATAGCCGAACACTTTCGGGCCGATGACGCTATTTGATTTCACGCCGAGACCTTTCAACTGTTGGATGTATTCATCCTTGTTGATCGCATACGAAACGGCTTGGCGGAATGCAAGTTCATTCATCGGTTTCTTTTTCATATTAAAACCTAGATAGTAGACCGGTGTGCCTTCTTTTTTGATGAACTGAACATTTTTCATCGCTTCAATACGGGAAAGTTGTTCCGCCGGAATATTGTCGATAAACTGCACATCGCCAGTTTGCAACATTGAAATGGCAGTCGTCACTTCCGGAACGACTTTGAATGTGACTTTCTCTAATTTCGGTGCCCCTTGCCAATAGTCGTCGTTTTTCTCTAGCGTCACATGATCACCTGGCACCCATTCGACGAATTTAAACGGACCTGTACCAACTGGATATTTCATTAAATCTTGTTTTTGATCGGCCGTCGGGCTGATGATTGCAGCGTTCGAATGTGCTAAGGCAGATAACATCGGACCATAAGGATATTTCGTTGTGATCACAACAGTATAATCGTCTTTCACTTCCACCGATTCAACCGGTTCAAGCAATGAAGCACGCGGTGCTGCTGTTTTCGGATCTCTTAATTTATCAAACGTATATTTCACTGCTTCGGCGTTAAAATCGGTACCATCGTGGAACTTAATGCCTTGTTTCAATTTGATAACCCATGTTTTATCATTCGGATTTTCGTACGATTCCGCCAAATGAGGTTTGATTTCCATCGTCTTCGGATCGCGAACAAATAACGTTTCATACACTTGATCGATTACCTTCGATGATACGGAATCGTTCGTTAACGTTGGTGAAAGGCCAACCACATCAGACGTCGTCGCATATGTCAGCTCCTGAGCAACGTTTCCTTTCCCTTGTGAACCGGATGATGCGTGATTGGAAGCCGATTTGCCTCCGCATCCGGCCAATGCCGTAGAAACAGCGAGTACGAGAGCAGACAACAGGTAAGACCAATACTTCTTTTTCAATCGCTTTCCCCCCAAATGGTATGTTTATTGATTGATATCCATATTTGGATCAAGCGCATCGCGTAGCCCGTCGCCAACGACGTTAAAAGCAAAGACGACAAGCATAATGGCGATACCAGGAACAATCGTCATGTGCGGCGATGTCCACATAAACGCCTGTCCGGCGGCGATCATCGCCCCCCACTCCGGCGTCGGCGGCTGGGCGCCTAACCCTAAATAGCTGAGCGAGGCAGTCGACAAAATGGCGGTTGCCATGCGCATCGTTGCAAAGACGATAATCGGCGCTAGGCAGTTCGGCAAAATATGCTTGATGATGATGCGGGCATTGCTGGCTCCGAGCGCTTTCATCGCCAAAATGTACTCGCGTTTTTTCACTGACAGGACACTGCCACGGACGATGCGGGCGCATGTCGGGATCGACCAAATGCTAATAGCGATCGCTACATTGATTAGACCTGTGCCTAAAATCGCGATGATGAGCATCGCAAGCAAAATCCCCGGAAACGCAAACAGTAAATCGACAATCCGCATGATCAGTCCATCAAGCTTTTTGTAATACCCCGCCAACAAACCGAGCGCCACCCCGCCAATCAGCCCTAAGCTGACAGAAACGATGCCGACCACGAGAGAAATGCGAGCACCATATACGATGCGGCTCCAAATGTCCCGCCCGTAGTTATCAGTCCCAAGCCAGTGACCCTCAGAGAAAGCGGGGAGCTCGGCAGCTGCCAAGTTTTGCTTCACCGGGTCATGAGTAGCCAACCACGGGGCGAAGATGGCCATCAGCACTTGAATGGCGATAATGATAAGTCCTACGACCGCTAATCGGTTTTTCAGCAGCCGTTTGATCGTGGTGACATACATTTTTTCCTTTTTACGCCCAAGGCCGACCGTCGTATGTCCTGTATTCACCGCTGCACCGGTTTCCATCGGTTTCCCCCTCTCTATCCTTGGTTTAATCGTAGCTGATGCGCGGATCAATAAACGTATAGATGATGTCAACAATCAAGTTGACTAACACAAACAATGTAGCGACAAGCAGGACGGAACCTTGCACCATCGGGAAATCCCTAGCAGCGATAGCTTGTACCATCAAGCGGCCGACACCGTTAATGGCGAAAACTTGCTCAGTAATGATCGTTCCGCCCAGCAAAAAACCAAAGTTTAAGCCGATGACGGTAATGACCGGGATCATCGCATTGCGCAAGGCATGCACCCAAATAACTGTCCGCTCCCGCACCCCTTTCGCCCGTGCCGTCCGGATGAAGTCGGCCCGAATAACCTCAAGCATCGACGAGCGGCTCATTCTCGCAATCATCGCTGCCGATCCGGTCCCAAGCGTAATGGCCGGCAGCACAAGTTGCTTCAATCCTTCTGCCGTGTAAAAAGGTGCATCCAATCCGCCGACTGGCAGCAGCTGCAAGTTGACAGCAAAAATTAAAATGAGCACAGTGCCTAGCCAAAAGTTTGGGATTGAAATGCCCGCCAAGGCAAAAATGGTGCTGGAAACGTCAAACCATGAATTTTGCCGGATGGCCGAAATAATGCCGGCAACCACGCCGATGATCACGGCAACAATAATGCTGGCGATAGCGAGTTTCAGCGTGTTCGGAAACCTCGTTGCGATCGCGTCCCACACCGGCTGTTTTGTCTGATATGAGTACCCAAGATCACCATGAAGCAGCCCGTTCATGTAACGGCCATACTGAACGAGAAACGGGTCATTGAGCCCTAAATCTTCGCGGATAGCGTCGATGTCTGCTTGCGACGCGGTCGGGCCGGCGATGATCGCTGCCGGATCTCCTGGAGCAATGTACATGCTCGTAAACACAAGAAACGAGATACCGATTAGCAGCAAAATCAGCTGAAAAAATCTTCTGACAACCACCCCTACCATCCTATTCACCCCTTTTCTGTTGTTTGTATAAAAGAGAATTTTATATACATTTGTTAAGCAAAATTTAATGATTATTTAACAAAGTTAATTTCTATTTCGTTTTTTATGATTATATAGGAATTTGAACCATTTTTCTACACAATTGTCTAAAAAAAATGAATTTTTTATTTAAATAAAAAAACACCCTTAAAAAGGTGTTTTTGTGACGCTTCGCCGTTCCGCTTCAGTCAATCTCTACAATTTCAACCCCGTCCGACTTTTGAAACGACGCAGCAAAATATGGCTTTCCACTCTCGTAATACCTTCTAGTGCATATAACTCGTTGTTGATGAATTTCTCGAGGGCGTTGAAGTCTTCGACAAGTACGTGCATATGCAGCGTGCTCGGACCGGTCATTTGATAGCAACTCGCCACATTCGGATTCTCCGCCAGCTTTTGCGCGACTTCGACTAAATACGCCGGTTCGCAGTCGACTTCGAAAAACGCTGACACTTGTTTGCCGAACTTCTCCGAATTAATGACAACAGTGAATTTTTCGATAATTCCACGTTTGACGAGCTGGTTCACCCGTTCGCGGACAGCGACACGGGAGAGATTCAGTTTTTTCCCAATATCGACATACGACATGCGGCCATCTTCAATCAACATTTCAAGAATTTTGCGGTCGATATCGTCTAGTTTCACGACAAAGTCACCCCGACTCACACCTGTTTTCTATCATTATATCGGTTCAAACAGCGCGTTGGAAACCACTTTCTTTTTTATCTCCCGCTTCTACCTATGCTTACACTTAGCGGTGGGAGACTCTTAGGAACATCCGCCTCAAGGCAGGCTGGCAATCCCCCTTCCCCATCGGTTGGTGAAGGACTTACGTTCACGTGTGGAAGCGGAAGTCTTCTCCGGTTCGGGATGAGAAAACGGAAAAAGACCCGCTGTTCGCTTTGGCAAACAGACGGGCCTTTCTTTGTCATTCGTTCCCTCCATGAAATCGTTACGCTCTTGCCATACCGATCGAAGCGTCTGGCATTTTGTTGGAAGATGTGTCATTATTTTGATCTTGTTTGTTGTCGTTTGGCGTCGTTGTGTCGTCGTCAGCCGGCGTTTGTTCTGATTCATTTGCCGGATTGTCTTGAGTCGGCGCTGTTTCGTCGCTTGGCGTCGTTTCTTTCTCCTCGCTTACGTTGGTGTTATTGGTTCCGGCGTTGTCCTCCGATTTGTCGGTCAATGCGGTCAACGGTTTGTCGAAATAGTCGATCGGGTTCACCGGTTTTCCGTCTTTGCGAATTTCAAAGTGGACGTGGATTCCGGCTTCTTTATTAAATTCGCTTTGCCCTGCCTTACCGATCACTTCGCCTTGTTTCACCGTATCGCCTGCTTCTACTTTCACATCAGCAAGCGATTGATAGACGGTCGTGACCCCTTGTTCATGGTTGATTTCCACAACGTAGCCTAAAATCGGGTCTTTTTCCGCTTTCGTCACCGTGCCGCTTAACGAAGCGGTGACGTCAAATGTTTTACCGTCTTGGCGCACAAGGTCGATGCCTTGGTTCGGATGGTACGTATGATCATAAAAGACGAGGGCTGCTTCCTGCTCTTGTTCTGATGCGTTTTCGTCATAGAACGGAGTTTTCACTTGTACTGCGTTCGGATCAACCACAGGCATTGCAATGTTTTCGACCGTTTCATTGACCGGAATGGCCGGGTCTTCTTGCTGGGCGGTTCCGTTTTTTGCTACGTTGTTTTCGTCTGTGCTCTCTTGCTTGCCCGCTTGGAACCAAAGTGCACCGGCGACAATCAACGCCGCGCAAGATAGATAAATAGCCGGAAATACCCAACGTTTGCGGAAGAAACGCTTCAGCGACGGTTGTCTTTGTTCCTCTCTCATGTTCATCACCTCAGCAACCATTTTGAACAGAAAGAGGAAAAGATATACACGCCGCAAACAATTTTTTGTTTATTTTTTGACATTCGGCCTCGTTTTATGCAAAAAAAATCGGAGCAGACGCTCCGTTATTTTTTCGCGGTCAACTTATTCAAAAAGGCGGTCGCTGAGGAGATGCGGACGCCGCGGTAATAATGTTTGACGATATCGGCGTATGTTTTTCCTTCTTTCGCCATGAAGTTGGCTCCATACTGGCTCATGCCGACGCCATGGCCGTAACCTTTTGTCGTGATGATGATTTCATCGCCTTTGCGTGCCCATGTAAAGTCAGTGGATGGCAGGCCGAGCCGTTCACGCACCTCGCGACCAGTGAATGTCTTGCCACCAATTTTCACCTCACCAACGCGGCGGCCAGGTGTACGCGAGACAATGACGCCGACCGAACCGTCAGAGGACAGCGTCACGCCAAGGCGCCGTTCAAATTCCGAGACCGCCATCGTTTTTCGTTGGTAAAACTTCGGCGATTGTTCGTCCCATGGGCTGGCGACGCTTTTTAAATACGGAAAATCGTTTTGCCAGTATGCCTCTGAATTTTCGGTATAACCGTTGCTTGTTGAAAAAAAGAGCGCTTCGATCGGTTCGTTGTTATACGTTAAAATTTGTCCGCGCGTATCGAGAACCGCTTTCGTTATTTTTTTGATTTTCCAGTCATAGTCGCTTCCCCATAACTTCCGCAATTCAGCATCGCTGTAATACACTTGGTGCGTCACCGTGTCCGTCACGTTCGCGCCTTCCGGCAGGCGAAACGGCTGATTGGCGAGCAACTGCTTGACGATGTATGTTCTTGCCGTCAACGCTTGTGCCTTTAACGCCTCGAGTTCAAATTCAGCCGGCATTTCCGCCGCCACCACGCCAATGACATATTGCTCGAGGGGAATTTTTTCTACGCGTTGCTCTCTGCTTCGGTAGACGGCCACGTCAACGGACGGCCCTTCGGCTGCCTGTGAACGTTGGATTTGTTCTTGCTTGTGCAGTTGTTCCGTCAATTTTGCCACCTTCCCGTCGTAAAATGGTAGAACGAGCGCCGCCGGAATGACGAGGATGGCGACAAACAGGCATAGTGCGAGTACGATGACTGGTTTCAGTCTTTTTACCATAGCCGAGCCCCCAATATGCATTTTTCAAGCACAAGCGGACATCATGAATCAATGCCTGCATTGGCTTCGGTTCGTTACTATAGTTATGGGCTCGGACAAGTATATATGACAGTTTTCTTTCGCGTTTCGTCTTATCTTTAAAGGAGCTCGCCTCCCTACAAGTTGAAAGCGGGGGTCTTCATTCTCTCTTCGACAAAGCAGGGGGGGACGTTCGCTAGTAAGCGGGGAAGGTGCGGACAAAAAGAATAAAAACGACCATTCCCTACCCAAGGTAGTTCACGGTCGTTTTTTCGCCATTATCCGTTCCATTCGATTGCTTCGACTTGGTCGAGTTGTTTCGTTTCTTCGCGGACGCGTTCAATGTCGGCCCCAAGCGCAGCCAACTTTTCATGGAAGCGGACATAACCGCGGTCGAGATGACGCAGCTCGGTTACGCGCGTATAGCCATCGGCTGCGAGACCAGCCAAAATTAAAGCAGCAGCGGCGCGCAAATCGGTAGCCGCCACTTCAGCGCCTTGCAGTTGACACGGGCCGTTAATAATGACAGAGCGTCCTTCAATTTTAATATCCGCGTTCATCCGGCGGAATTCTTCCACATGCATAAAGCGGTTTTCGAATACCGTCTCGGTGATCATGCTTGTGCCTTCCGCTTTTAACAAGAGAGCCATCATTTGCGACTGCATGTCGGTTGGAAACCCAGGATATGGCATCGTCTTAATATCGACTGCTTTCAACGTTTCCGGCCCGATGACACGCACGCCGGTTTCCTCTTCGATAACCGTTACGCCCATTTCTTCCAACTTCGCAATGAGTGAGCTTAAATGTTCGGGAACGGCTCCTTGCACGAGGACATTGCCACCAGTGATGGCGGCTGCGACCATAAACGTGCCAGCTTCGATGCGGTCCGGGATGACCGTATGCGCCGTACCGACAAGCTCGTCGACCCCTTCGATGCGGATCGTTCCGGTGCCGGCACCGCGTATTTTGGCACCCATCGCATTCAAAAAGTTCGCCAAATCAACGATTTCCGGCTCTTTGGCACAGTTCTCAATCACGGTCGTGCCTTCGGCGAGCACGGCCGCCATCATAATATTTTCTGTCGCTCCGACGCTCGGGAAGTCCAAATACACTTTCGCGCCGCGGAGACGACCATTGATTTCTGCATCAATAAAGCCGTTGCCGACTTTCACGGAGGCCCCCATCGCTTCAAAGCCTTTTAAATGTTGATCAATCGGGCGCGAACCAATGGCACAACCACCTGGCAACGCAACGCGGGCCCGACCATTGCGAGCCAACAGCGGTCCCATCACGAGCACGGAAGCACGCATTTTCCGAACATACTCAAACGGCGCTTCCACCGTTAACGGACCGGTGGCATCGACCATTACAGCATTGCCGGCGATGCGCACATCAGCGCCTAAATAGCGGAGCACTTCGCTGATCGTATATACATCGGAAAGAGCAGGCACATCATGAATCGTACTTGTTCCTTTACTGGCTAATAAGGTGGCAGCGATGACGGGCAAAACGGCATTTTTTGCGCCTTCCACTTTGACGGTGCCGCTCAACCGGTTTCCGCCACGGACGATGATCTTTTCCAAGATATTCCCCTCCGCGTCCAATTTCTCTATATTAATATTCAATGGTAATGATTGGGGTTCCAACAACGACACGCGTCTTGCCGCCCAATCTTTCTCTCAAAGCAATTTGTACATTGATGTCTTGGTGATTGGCCGCCGGGAGAACGTTCTTCCACTGCCCAGTATATGCAGACAGGGAGACGAATGACTCTTCCCGCAGCCACTCAACAGGCGTCGCTTGAAAGTCTCGTAGCAATTGGGAAGCCTGTTCGAGTAAACCACCTTTCATATTATCACTGAATTCACCTTCAATACAAGCATAAAATGTGGGGTTGTTCACAAATAATCCATTCGTCTTTGTTTGAATGTGTTGTGCTGCTTCTTTCCACCTAGTTTGGCTCCATGTTGGGCCTGTTGCTTCATAGAGGATATACGTTTGCGGTGTCCCATTTGCGACGGTCATTACCAGCTGAATTTGTTCTTGGAAGAAGGGGGATTCGTTTGTGCCGATCGCTTTTTTCCCATGGCTCGTTTTTTCAAACGACCAATGAAACGAACGATACGTTTGTTTCAGCTCGTCCATTTTTTTGAAAAAGTCCGCATCATTTTGAATATCGTGGGCATACTCTCTTGTGTAAATGATCCATCGACCAAGCGAAGCACCGTGTTTCGTTAATGTGTGCGCCATCGTTTCCATCGGTACCGACCATTCGTCTCCCCGCACGCCTTCCGTCCGATACTGCCACGCGGCTAAAAACAAGCTCGTGAGCACGAGCGCCATTAACCATTTCATCCGTTTTTTTCTCATCTTCGTTCCCTTCCTCTCCTTACTTGTTATTGTTGCCACCAGACAAGGGAACATACGTCAAAAAAATCGACAACGGACCATCTTTGAAATCGTTTTCTTACATAAAAAAAGAGCGAGCAGGCAAAGCTGCTCACTAAGGCAGAAGGCGCCACGGCTAGGTGTACGGTGGACACGAAAAAGCGAACGAGGGCGCATCGACGCTCGAAATGCGTCGATCACTTGCATATGTTTCGGATCGCCAGCGGGGCAGCGAACGGGACAAAACCATTGCCAGCCAAGAGGTGAGGCAGCACGATGAAGCATACCCCTGCTTCCGTGCTCGTTCGCCCCCATTTTCCTCAATCGCGGAACAAATACGGCAAATCGGTCGACCACGCCAAATAGTCAAGGAAAAAATTCGCGACGGTCGAGCCGATGGCGATCGTGAGCAAAATGTACAAAAGCCGCCCTTGGACGACCCGGTTCGGCTTCAGCAACACATCAATCCGCACTGCCTGCAGCGTCCACCATGTCACGGCGATAAACGCCAAATGGACGATAATCGAAATTAACGCTTGTTGGCCGATAACAGGCATCATCATCCATTCACCCCCTTGCTTTCGAGGAGATGGACTCCCATTCGAAATAAAAAAGAGGAGAGGTGTTCCCCTCCCCTTATTGTACCGTTACGGCAAAAAATCGCCAAAATGTCCGAACTGGGCAAGCACATCGTACGCAAGATCTGGCACCCAACCGATCGCCAGTGTCCCGAGCGCGCAAAGAACTACGGCAGTTGACAACCCGGCCGGCAAACGACGCAACGGCGCGAGAGAAGCCGGACGGAAAAAGAGCTGGACGAGCAAGTTGAAATAGTAGACGTACGAGACGACAGTCGTTACCGCCATCACCGTAGCGAGCACGTAATGACCCGGTTCGGTGACGACAAGGCCGATGAACAAATAGAGCTTGGCAATGAATCCGGCCGTCCCCGGAATGCCGGCGAGCGAGAGCAAAAACAGCCCGAGCGCCGCGGCCAAAAGCGGACGGTGTCGGTATAAGCCAGCGAGCCCAGCTAAATCATCAGAGCCGGTTTCGTTAACGATATGCGCCACGATGGCAAATGCCCCGATATTCATAAACACATAAGCAAGCAAGTAAATCCAAAGCGAATCGATCATCGCCCACGACATCGCGGCAAACCCGGCGAGCAAATAACCGGCATGGGCGATACTCGAGTAGGCAAGCAACCGTTTTAAGCTCCGCTGCCGGAGCGCCACAACGTTGCCGATAATCATCGTCAGCCCCGCCAACACGGTGATCACTGGCTGCATCGATAACAAGAGCGACGATGGATCCCGGCCTTCCGCCGGCGCAGCGGCAAAGATCGTCACAAACAGGCGAAGAAGAAGAACAAAACCAGCCGTTTTCGACACGACGCTGAAAAACGCCGTCGCCGGAACGGGTGCCCCTTCGTACACGTCCGGCGCCCACATATGGAACGGGACGGTCGCTAACTTAAACGAAACGCCAATCAGTAAAAGAAGGAAGGCCAAAGCAAGCATATACGGCTCGTTCGTCTCTTGCAGCTCACGTGCGATATCACCGAGATTCGTCGTCCCGGTCAAGCCGAACACATAACTCATGCCAAACAGCATGATGGCGGTGGCGATGCCGCCGTTAATGACGTATTTCAGCGCGGCCTCATTCGACGCTGTTGCGGTTTTGCGCAAGCCGGCCAAAACATACGACGATACCGTCAAAAGTTCAATGCTGACGAACAAGGTAAGCAAATCGCCGCTTGACGCTGTCATCATCGCTCCAAGCAAAGCAAACAGCATCATATAGGCAAATTCCCCGCGGTAATGACTCCCCTCTTTCGGCTCCCACTCGGCAACAAGAAGAAGCGCGAGGGCCCCGCCGGCTAATAGGATGAGCTTGAACGCTTTCGCAAAGCCATCGAGCCGGAACGTATCGTGCAAAATCGAAACCGGATCAGCCGGAATCATGGCCGCCGTCGCAATGAGTGCGAGCACCGCTCCAGCGGCAGCGCCCCAAGCGAACGGACGGCGGCTTCGTTCCTTCGGCATGACCAAATCAATCAATAGCAGCACGATCGCCGCCGCGAGGACGATCCATTCGGGTGTCATCATGCTCCAATTTGCTTGCCACACATCGTTCATGTCGATCAACCCCCTAACCCGTTCATCATCGTCTCCAGCACGGTGGCAAGCGGCTCAGCCAATAGCTGCGGGTACACGCCGACCGCCACGATCAAGGCGACGAGGACGAACGCCGGTACGGCTTCTTTTGCTTGCAAATCGATGACACGTGGCTCACTTACACTCGCCGCAGACTCTTTCGCCCCACGCAGGCCCAACGTCGATTCATATCGCTCGCGGGTGTGGCCAAACGTGATATCAAGAATGGCCCGCAGCGAATAAACAGCGGCGAAAATCAACCCGAGTGCTCCAGCCGCCGCAAGGGTCGGCTTTGTTTCAAACAGTCCAAGAAAAGCAGTCAATTCGCCGACAAATCCGGCAAGCCCCGGCAGCCCGAGCAAGGCAAGCGCCGCCGTTAACAAATACCCGGAAAAAATCGGCATTGCTTTTGCCAGCCCGCCAAGGCGGTGAATATCGGTCGTTCCAATCCGGTTGGCGAGAACACCGACGAGTAAAAACGACAAGGCGGCAATGAGCCCGTGGGCAACCGACTGAAACACTGCTCCTTGAATGCCGGCCTCATTGAGCGCACCAAGGCCGACAAGCACGACCCCCATATGTGATACGCTCGAATAAGCAAGCACATGTTTTAACTCGCGCTGCCGAAGCGCCAACAACGCACCGTATAGGATGTTGATGACCCCCAACACGGCAATGGCACCGGCGAAGGCGCGAAACTCGTCCGGAAACAGGCCGATCCCGAAACGAATCATCCCGTATGTTGCAATTTTCAGCAATACCCCAGCGTGAAGCATAACAACCGGTGGTGGCGCTTCGACGTGAACGCGGACGAGCCAACGGTGAAGCGGAACAGCTGGTAGCTTGACGGCAAACGCCAACAGCAACCCACCAAGCAGCCAATACCGCGCTTCTGCTGTCAATGGGGCGATCAGCTGCCCTTCGGCGACCGGATTATGTAACGTTTCATGAAGCAAGGCGAAATTCGCCGTTCCGGTGCGAGCGACAAGCACTGCGATCACGACAAGCAACAGCGCCGAGCCAAGTCCGTTGTACAGCAAGTAACCGTATGCTGCCCGTTCTCGTTCGAAGCCGCCCCATTTGCCGACGAGCAAAAACATAGCGACAAGCGTCACCTCTAAGAAGAGGAAAAACCAGATGAAATTGGCGGCGGCAAACACGCCAAGCATGCCGATCTCCAACGCGAGCAGCCACATAAAATACCCTTTTTTCTCCACTTTGATGAGCAAAGAAGCGACAGCGGCCAATGTCCCGAGCACGGCGGTCAAGACGATAAAGAGAAGCGACAGTCCATCGATGCCGAGCTCATAGCGGATCACATACGCCGCGTCCGTGAAAAACGGGAGGTTGGCAAGTCGCACCCAATCGTACGATTCATCGAGCTGCTCGAGGCGAAAACCGCTCCCCGACTGAATGAAAGCAAACAACGCCAGCAATAACGGTGGCACGGTGGCAGCCGTCCCGAGCCATTGAATCGTTTTCGTATCCGTTCGGCGGACAAACGCCAGCAAAATGATACCTAACAATGGCGAAAAGACGAGCAGCGACAAAAAGCTCATAGCCAGTACCCCCCTGTCAACGCGAAGATGACGACCAAAATGGCCAATCCAGCCACCGTCACCGCCCCGTACGTCTGCGCTTGCCCGTTTTGCCCGCGCGATCCGGCGGAAGCAGCGGCACTGACCGTGCCGGTGACAAGCCGAACGATCCCTTCCACAAGGTAACGGTCGACATATGCCAACAGGCGGCTAATGAATGACACAAGCGCCACAACGGTACACCGGTAAAAGTCATCAACGTAATAGTGACGGCGCAACAATTCGTACCCGTGCGGTGCACGCGCGGATAACCAGTCGCGCGGCACAGTCCGCTTCCCGTACATCAGCCAGGCAAGGAGAATCCCCGCAAGCGACACAATCGTCGCCACAACAGCGATCCATCCCGGCGCTGCTTCATGATGGTACGCCCCATCGGTCAGCCACTCACCGAGAAACGATCCAAACCAAGGGGTTTGAATGTATCCCGAAGCGACTGATAATACACCGAGAACGACCATTGGCCCGACCATCGACATCGGCGCTTCATGAGCATCTCCATCATGGCGCGCCTCACCAGTAAAGACGAGGAAAAAGAGCCGGAACATATAAAATGATGTCAACAGCGCCGCCGCTACCGCCAGCCAAAAGAGCTCAACCGATCCGTTCAACCAAGCGGCCGCTAAAATTTCATCCTTGCTGAAAAAGCCGGCAAACAGCGGCACTCCACTAATCGATAGCGCCCCGACAAGAAAGAGCGGCGCAGTCCACGGCAGCCGGCGCCAAAGCCCGCCCATTTCTTCAATGTTTTGCGTATGGACGGCGTGAATGACGCTGCCGGCGGCCAAAAAGAGCAACGCTTTGAAAAAGGCGTGCGTCGTCAAATGGAAGATGGCGGCGACATAACTGCCCGAGCCGAGCGCAAGCATCATATAGCCGAGCTGACTAATCGTCGAGTAAGCGAGGACACGTTTAATGTCCGTCTGTACCAAACCGATCGTCGCCGCAAAAATCGCTGTCACCCCACCGATGACCGCCACGGTCATCATGGCAGCCTCGCTTGCCTCATAGAGCGGGAACAACGCCGCCACAAGGTACACCCCAGCCGCCACCATCGTCGCGGCGTGGATGAGCGCCGACACGGGCGTCGGCCCTTCCATCGCATCCGGGAGCCACGTATGAAGCGGGAACTGCCCAGACTTGCCGATGGCGCCGATGAAAATGAGGATGGCCGTCAGTGTCGTCATGCCCGGCGACAGCGTGCCGTCGCCGACGGCGCGGAAAATGTCGTCGTAGTCAAAGCTTTTCGTCTGCCAAAACAACAGCAACATACCGATAAAAAAGCCGACGTCACCGATGCGCGTCATAATAAACGCTTTTTTCGCGGCCGCTTTTGCTTCTTCTTTGTAGAAATAAAAGCCGATCAGCAAAAACGACCCGAGCCCGACGAGCTCCCAAAAGATGTACGCCTGCAGCAAGTTCGGCGACAGCACAAGCCCAAGCATGGCAAACGTAAACAAGCCTAAATATGCATAAAACGTCGAAAACCGCTCATCCCCGGCCATATAGCCTTGCGAATAAATATGGACGAGCCAGCTGACAAAAGCGACGACAACGAGCATCCATGCGTTTAACGCTGTAACGGAAAACCCGGCCGTCAACGTCACGTCACCGATCTGCATCCATGTCCAGTTCGCTTCATATGTCGTTCCGCCGAGGCGTCCGGCCAGTACGCCGAGCGCCGCAAGCAACGACAGAAGCGTGGCAACAATGCCAACATAGGCGCTCGCTTTCTTCCATTTCCGTCCGAACAACAGCAACAAAGCAAATGAACAAAGCGGGAACAGCGGTACAACCCAAGCTAGGTTCATCATCTTTCCCCATCCCCTTTTCTAATGTTTCAATGAATTGGCTTCATCGACTTGAACCGTTTTGCGGTTGCGGTAAAAGGCGATGAGCGCTGCCAATCCGACAGCCGCCTCCGCCGCCGCTATGGCGATCGCAAACAATGCGAACACGTGCCCGTGAACGCCGGGATGGGCGCCGTATTTGGCAAAAGCGACGAAATTGATGTTGACCGCATTTAACATCAGTTCGATACAAATGAGGACAATGACCGTATTTCGTTTCGTGAGCGCCCCATACAGCCCAATGCAAAACAAGATGAGCGCTAACGCTAAATAAGCTGATAATGTCATTTATCTTCCGCTCCCTTGCCGTCTTTTTTCGCCAGCACGATCGCCCCGATCAAGGCGACGAGCAAAATGACGGACACGATTTCAAACGGAATCGTATAATACGAATACAGCCATTTGCCGATTTCGCGCGCGTTATCAGTCGCCAACGCGCTGCCATCAGCGCCGAAATCGAGACGGCGGATGCCAAAATAAACGGCAAGACCAAAGGCGAGAACAGAGATGGCGGCAACCGCTCTATGCCAAACGCCGCCCGTCGTTTGACGCTCCTTGTCGTCGGCGTGATGACGCGTCAGCATGATGGCAAATAGCATAATGATCGTAATGGCTCCAGAATAAATGAGCACTTGCACGACGGCGACGAACTCAGCAGAAAGCAGAACGTACAGCCCAGCGATGCCCAAAAACGTCATGACGAGGGCGATCACCATATGGACGACGTTCGTCAGTTGAAGCATCGTCACCCCGCCAGCAATGGCTGCAAGGGCAAGCAGGAAAAAGGCAATGTCGGTTCCGCTCACGGCTTATTCTCCCTTCTTACGTTCGTGTCGTTTTCATCGAGCCAAGTCAAATCTTTATACAGGGCATCACGGCTGTATTCAGCGAGTTCGAAGTTGTTCGTCATGACAATCGCTTCCGTCGGACAAACTTCCGTGCATAAGTCGCATAAAATGCAAATTTCAAAGTTAATGTTGTACGTCTCGATCACTTTCCCTTTTTTCGTCGGATCGGGATGTTTTTTCCCGGTCAGCTGAATGCATTGCGTCGGACAAATGTTCATGCACTGATTGCAGACGATGCATTTTTCCGGATAAAATTTTTGGATGCCGCGAAACCGGTCCGGGAGCGGGAGCGGCTCATGCGGGTACTTGTACGTTACTTTTTCGCGCGTCAATTCTTTTAACGTATACGCTAATCCTTTTACTAACCCGATCATCCGTCCAACCCCTCTCATGGGAAAAATGGCGTTCCGGCACGGCCTCTTGCCTTGAAAGAAGCCGTGCCTATGGATAGCGGCCGCCTCTCGCACAAGGCAGGCGCCTCATTTTTTAGAAGAATAACGATTTAATCACAGCCGTCAACACGATGTTGACGAGCGAAAGCGGAAGCAGCACTTTCCAGGCAAACTCCATCAGCTGGTCGGCGCGCACGCGCGGGAACGTCGCGCGAAACCAGATCAAGACATAGACGATGGCACAAAACTTAAGCGCAAACCAGACAGAGCCAGGAATCCAGCCGAGAAACGCAACTGGGTGCCAACCGCCTAAAAACAAAATCGTAATCAAAGCGGCCATCGCAAACAAATAGACATACTCAGCAAGCATAAAGAACGCCCAACGGAATCCGGAATATTCGACGTGAAATCCGGAAACAAGCTCAGATTCCGCCTCCGGTAAGTCAAACGGCACCCGATTCAACTCAGCCACTGCAGCAATAAAGAAGATCAAGAAGGCGAGCGGTTGGGCAAAAATAAACCAAACGTTGTCTTGCGCTGTGACAATGTCGACCAAATTCATGCTTCCAGCCAAGAGCACGACGCCAAGCGCCGACATGACGAGCGGAATTTCGTATGAAATCATTTGCGCTGCCGCGCGCATGCCGCCAAGCAAGGCGTATTTGTTGTTGGATGCCCAGCCGCCGGTGACAACGCCGATCGTGGTTAATCCAGAAACAGCAATATAGTACAATAGGCCAACGCCGATATCGGCAAATCGGAACGCATCGGTAAACGGCAGCGCCGCCAACACCATAAATGACGGCGTAAAGGCGATGATCGGCGCCAACACGTACAGCGGGCGGTCAGCCGCTTTCGGAATTGTATCTTCCTTTAACAGCAGCTTTAATACGTCAGCGACCGTTTGCAACAGCCCTAGACGGCCGCCAACTTGGTTCGGGCCGATGCGCCCTTGCATAAATCCCATCACTTTCCGTTCCGCCAAAATGGCGTATGTGACGAACCCGAGCACGACTAGCAGCAAAAGCGCCCCAAGCCCGAAGAAGACGGCGACATTCGTCCAGCCTGGCGCCGATTCGAGCCATTGTTCCATTATCCGTCGACCTCCCCGAGCACAATGTCAATCGATCCGAGAATGGCGATGACGTTGGCCAAATTTTCTCCTTTAAGCAGCTTCGGGAGTATTTGCAAGTTGTAAAACGACGGGCGCCGGAATTTGAGACGGTACGGCTCTTTTTTGCCGTCGCTCGCAATATAGCAACCGATCTCGCCGCGCGGCGCTTCGATGCGGACAAACGTCTCACCCGGCGGCGCCTTAATGATGCGCGGCACTTTGCCCATAATCGGCCCGTCGGCCGGAAACTGCTCACATGCCTGTTCAATAATACGAAGCGACTGTTCAATTTCTGCCATCCGGCATTCATAGCGGGCAAGGCAGTCGCCGCCCTCGCGCACCGGAACATCAAAATCAAACCGGTCATAGACTGAATATGGCTCATCTTTGCGCAAGTCCCATTTGACGCCGGTCGACCGCAAGTTGACCCCGCTTAATGAATAACTGATCGCTTCTTCTTTCGTATACCTCCCGACGCCGGTGACGCGTTCACGGAAAATCTCATTGCCGGTGACAAGGTCATGGTAACCGGCTAGTTTTTCCCGCATGTATGGAACAAACTGTTTCACTTTGTCGATCCAGCCGTCCGGCGCGTCCCATTTGACGCCGCCAATGCGCATATAGTTAAACGTCAACCGCGCCCCGGACAGCTCATTTAATAGATTAATAATCATTTCGCGCTCGCGGAATGCATACAAAAACGGGCTCGTCGCGCCGAGGTCAAGCAAATACGTCCCCCACCAGACGAGATGGCTGGCAATTCGCCCAAGCTCCATCGCGAGAACGCGCAAATACTCGGCCCGCTCCGGCACTTCAATGCCCATCATGGTTTCAACCGCATGGCAAAGCACATAGTTGTTCGTCATCGCCGACAAATAGTCCATCCGGTCGGTATACGGGATGATTTGTGTATATTGCAGCCCTTCAGCGATTTTCTCCGTCCCGCGGTGCAAGTAGCCGATGACCGGCGTCGCTTCTTGGATGATTTCACCGTCAATTTTTAAAATGAGGCGAAATACCCCGTGCGTACTTGGGTGCTGGGGGCCGACGTTTAAGATCATTTCTTCTGTGCGCAGCATCGTTCACACCTCCGCATCATACGGCTCGTAATCTTTGCGCAGCGGATGCCCGACCCATTGCTCCCCTAGGAAGATGCGGATTAAGTTCGGGTGGCCGCGGAATCGGATGCCAAGCAAATCGTACGCTTCGCATTCCGGCCAGTTCGCCCCTGGCCAAAGCGGGACGAGCGAATCGATTTCCGGGTTGTCGCGGTCGATTTTCACTTTGAGCGCCACCGGTTGCCGTTTTGGATAGGAATACAAGTGGACGTACACTTCCATATGTGTCTGAAAATCGGTGCCGTGCAACTCGGACAAATAATCAAACCGGAGTTGCTCATTGTATTTTAAAAACTCAGCCACTTTGTAATACGCTTCTTTATTGACAACAAGCGTCGGCACGTCTTTCGCCAACCGGTTGATATAGGCGTCTTCGAGCACATCCGGCCCAAGATGTTCCTCAATAACGCGGACATACTTTTGCAGCAGCGGATCGTTCGGCGACGGGGAAGACGGCTGTTCCGTTCCGCCTCTAGCGCCAGCGGCTTTGGCCTTGGCGCGGGCGGCGGCTGCTGCTTTTGCCTTCGCAGCGGCGGCTGCCTTTTGTTTCGCCGTATCATCATCGCCAGCACCGTCGCCTTGCTGTTTTGCCATAGCGGCAGCCCGCGCTTTCGCCGCGGCAGCAGCTTTCGCCTTCGCTGCAGCCGCAGCTTTTTTCTTCGCCAGCTCGTCATCGCTTCCCGCCGCGGCCGCCTTTTGTTTGGCTAGCGCTGCTGCCTTCGCTTTGGCAGCCGCTGCCGCCTTTTTCTTCGCTAACTCGAGATCTTCTTCCGTCGTGCCTCCGGCCGCAGCGGCCTCACGCTGTCGCCGCAGTTCCGCTGCTTTCGCTCGCGCTTCTTCTGCCGCTTTTTTCTTCGCCGCAGCCAGGTCTTCTTCCGTCGTGCCTCCGGTCGCAGCCGCCTCACGCTGTCGCCGCAGTTCCGCCGCTTTCGCTCGGGCCTCTTCTGCCGCTTTTTTCTTCGCCGCAGCCAGGTCTTCTTCCGTCGCGCCCCCGGTCGCGGCCGCCTCACGCTGTCGCCGCAGTTCCGCCGCTTTCGCTCGGGCTTCTTCTGCCGCTTTTCTCTTCGCCGCGGCAAGGTCTTCTTCCGTCGCGCCCCCAGTCGCGGCCGCCTCACGCTGTCGCCGCAGTTCCGCCGCTTTCGCTCGGGCCTCTTCTGCCGCTTTTCTCTTCGCCGCGGCAAGGTCTTCTTCCGTCGCGCCCCCGGTCGCGGCCGCCTCACGCTGTCGTCGCAGTTCCGCCGCTTTCGCTCGCGCTTCTTCTGCGGCCCGCTTTTTTGCTGCAGCGAGCTCTTCCGCTGATGACGGCTGCGCCGCATCCGACCCTTCAGTTACCGAATCGGTGGACAAGTCAGAAGGCGTTTTCAATTCTCCGGTTGACGTGTCGCCGTGATCAGCGGCTGACTTGGCCTGTTCGGCTGCTTGCTTGGCGGCCAGCCGTTCGCGCGCTATCTGTCTCGCCCGCTCGGCTGCTTCTTTTTTGCGCTGGGCCAAATCTTTTTCCTCATCCATCGGTTACAACACCTTCTTCCCCGTTTTGGCTTCCAAGCGGATTTTTTCTTTTAATTTATGAATGCCATAAATCAGTGCCGCAGGGTTCGGCGGACAGCCAGGTATGTACACGTCGACTGGGACAATTTGGTCAACCCCTTTCACGACGCTGTACGATTTGACGTACGGTCCTCCCGCCGTCGCACACGACCCCATGGCGATCACCCATTTTGGCTCCGGCATTTGATCATACAACCGACGCAAAAGTGGTGCCATTTTTTTCGTCACGGTTCCGGAAACGATCATGACATCTGATTGCCGCGGCGAGGCGCGGAAAAATGAACCAAACCGATCAAGGTCATAATGGGCGCCACCGACTGCCATCATCTCAATCGCACAACAGGCAAGACCGAACGTCAGCGGCCAGAGCGAGTTGCTTCGCGCCCATCCTTTTAACTGCTCCAGCGTCGTAAAAAACACGTTGCGCTTTACTTCTTCCATTTCATCGAAGGTCATACCATCCCATTTTACATCCATCGTAACACCTTCTTTTTCCAAGCATAAATGAGGCCAATGGCAAGCAAAACGATGAAAATGATCATCTCCACTAAAGCAAATAGGCCGAGTTGATCATAGACAACGGCCCATGGGTATAAAAACACTGTCTCGACGTCAAAAATGACAAATAACAAAGCAAATAAGTAATAACGAACTTGAAACTGGATGCGCGAGTCATGAAACGGGATGTTACCGCTTTCATACGTCGTTGCCTTTGCCTCATCCGGCACGTTTGGCCGCAGCCATCGTCCGATTGTAAGCGCCCCGATCGGAAGCAACACCCCAAGGCAAAGAAAGACAAAGACAATCAAATAACTATTGGCATAAATGTTGCTCAACCAGCTCGCCCCCTTCCCGGTTTATTACATACGTATGATGTTAATGATAAAATTTTTAAATAATTTCATCGATTTCATTATAACATTTATATCCAGTCGTGTCAGCAAAACTTCGGGTTATCACTGCCAACACTGTAGGAAATCGCGAAAAACCGCCAAGTCATAGTGAGTCGACAGATCGGACAAGCCATAAAAAAAGCAGAGAAGCATTCGCTTCTCTGCTTATTTCATTCCAGCAACGTTCAAGCGGTTCATGGCGCGTTTTAACGCCAGTTCGGCCCGCTTGAAGTCGATATCGTCCTGCTGGCTTTGCAGACGGCGTTCCGCCCGCTCTTTTGCTGCTTTGGCACGAAGGACATCGATGTCTTCCGCGCGTTCAGCTGCTTGGGCCAAAATCGTCACTTTGTCCGGGCGGACTTCTAAAAAGCCGCCGCTGACCGCAACATAGCTTGTTTTGCCGTCCTTTTTCAGACGGGCCGCGCTAATCTCGAGCGGGGCGACAAGCGGGATGTGTCCCGGCAAAATGCCAAGTTCTCCGCTTTTCGCCTTCACGCTTACCATTTCCACATCGCCTTCGTATACCGGGCCATCAGGAGTGACGACGCTCACACGGATCGTTTTCATTGTCCAATCCCCCTATCCCGGGTCACACTTCGACACCCATAGCTTTCGCTTTTTCGACAACTTCTTCAATGCGGCCGACTAAGCGGAACGCATCTTCCGGAAGGTGGTCATATTTTCCATCCAGAATTTCTTTAAAGCCACGCACCGTTTCCTTAACCGGTACGTACGAACCCGGTTGGCCCGTGAACTGTTCCGCCACGTGGAAGTTTTGCGACAAGAAAAATTGAATGCGGCGGGCACGGTGGACGACGAGCTTGTCTTCGTCTGACAGTTCGTCCATCCCTAAGATGGCGATAATGTCTTGCAGTTCTTTATAGCGTTGCAACGTTTGTTGTACGCGACGAGCAACTTGGTAATGCTCTTCGCCAACAATTTCCGGTGCCAATGCACGCGATGTCGAAGCAAGCGGGTCAACGGCCGGATAAATCCCCATCTCGGCGAGCTTCCGCTCAAGGTTCGTCGTCGCATCCAAGTGCGAGAACGTCGTCGCCGGAGCCGGGTCAGTGTAGTCGTCGGCCGGAACGTAAATCGCCTGGATCGAGGTGATCGAGCCTTTCGACGTTGACGTGATCCGCTCTTGCAATTGACCCATCTCCGTCGCCAATGTCGGCTGATAACCAACGGCAGACGGCATGCGGCCTAACAACGCTGATACTTCCGAACCAGCCTGTGTGAAGCGGAAAATGTTGTCAATAAAGAGCAACACGTCTTGACCTTGCTCATCACGGAAATATTCGGCCATCGTCAAGCCGGTCAACGCAACACGCATCCGTGCTCCCGGCGGCTCGTTCATTTGTCCGAACACCATGGCCGTTTTGCTAATAACGCCGGAATCTTTCATTTCATGGTACAAGTCGTTTCCTTCACGCGTCCGTTCACCGACGCCAGCGAAGACGGAAATCCCGCCGTGCTCTTGGGCGATGTTATGGATCAACTCTTGGATCAAGACCGTTTTCCCTACGCCGGCACCGCCGAACAAGCCGATCTTACCACCTTTAATATACGGGGCAAGCAAGTCGACGACTTTAATCCCGGTTTCCAAAATTTCGACTTCCGTCGCCAATTCCTCGAATTTTGGCGCCGGACGGTGAATCGGGTCGCGACGGGCTTCAGCCGGAATGTCATCTTGCAAGTCGATCGGCTCACCTAAGACGTTAAAGACGCGGCCGAGCGTGACATCGCCAACCGGCACCGAGATCGGCGCACCAGTGTCTACGACTTCCATGCCGCGGATCAAACCGTCAGTGGACGCCATCGCGATCGTCCGTACTGTATCATCGCCAAGGTGCAAGGCGACTTCCAATGTCAAGTCGATGTCGACTTCGTTTTCGTTGCGCGCTTGATGTTGAATTTTCAGGGCGTTGTAGATGGCCGGCAAGTGACCGTTTTCGAACTTGACGTCTACAACCGGACCCATGACTTGAATAACGCGTCCTCTTGTCATCGTTTTCCCTCCTAACTTGCTAGTCCGCTATTGCAAGGCGTTTGCCCCGGCGACAATTTCCGTAATTTCTTGCGTGATTGAAGCTTGGCGAGCGCGGTTGTAGGAAAGCGTCAACGTGCGAATGAGTTCATGCGCGTTGTCGGTCGCGTTCTTCATCGCTGTCATCCGGGCGGCGTGTTCGCTCGCTTTTGCATCGAGCAACGCGCCGTAAATGAGGCTCTCCGCATATTGCGGCAACAAGACGTCCAAAATTTCTTCTTGCGACGGTTCAAATTCGTACATCGTGCGCTGCTGGTTGTCAGCCAAATCGGTGAGCGGAAGCAGCTTCCGTTCCGTCACATCTTGCTGGATCGCGCTCACGTAATGGTTATAGTACATATACAGTTCATCAAACGTGCCGTCGGCAAACAATCCGACCGCTTTGTTAGCAATCTCTTTAATATCGGCAAACGACGGCTGATCCGGCAAGCGGGTAATGTCGAGAATAACCGGCATGTTCCGTTTGCGGAAAAAGTTTAATCCGACGCGGCCGATGACGATGATGGCGTACTCGTCCGGAGAAGAGTGGCGCGCTTGAATCGTCTGATAAACAGTGCGCAACACGTTGCTGTTGTATGCTCCGGCCAAGCCGCGGTCCGATGTAATAACCAAATACCCCGTCTTTTTCACCGGGCGCGAGATGAGCATCGGATGGGAAGCGCCACCGGCGCCAAGCGCGACGTTGGCTACGACTTCCTGCATTTTTTCCATGTACGGAACGAACGATTTCGCGTTTTGCTCCGCGCGGTTTAATTTCGACGTCGAGACCATTTCCATCGCTTTCGTAATCTGGCTCGTTTTTTTCGTCGAATTGATGCGCGTTTTAATGTCGCGTAACGATGCCAAAGGTTTCACCACCTTTTTGCTGCACGAGATCTAACAGGCGCGGGGGGCCAAAACGCCCCCGTCAGCCTTATTGAGAAACGACAAACGTTTTCTTGAACGCTTCGATCGCTTTATTGAAATCTTCCTCATTCGGAAGATCTTTCGTCGTACGGATATGTTCAAGCAAGTGCTGCCCGTTTTGGTCGAGCCACAAGAAAAATTCTTTTTCAAAACGGCGCACGTCTTCGACCGGAATGTCATCCAAGAAGCCGCGCGTCAGAGCGTAAATGATAGCGACTTGTTTTTCGACTGGAATCGGTTGGTGCAAGTCTTGTTTCAGTACCTCAACCGTGCGCGCTCCGCGAGCGAGCTTCGCTTGCGTCGCTTTATCAAGGTCGGAACCGAATTGGGCGAACGCTTCTAATTCACGGTACGCCGCCAAGTCCAAACGGAGCGTCCCCGATACTTTTTTCATCGCTTTAATTTGCGCAGCACCACCGACGCGCGAAACAGACAACCCTGCGTTGATCGCCGGGCGGACGCCTGAGAAGAATAAGTCCGATTGCAAGAAGATTTGTCCGTCCGTGATCGAGATGACGTTCGTCGGAATGTAGGCGGAGATGTCGCCCGCTTGCGTTTCGACGAACGGAAGCGCAGTCAAGGAGCCAGCCCCTTTGGCATCGCTCAATTTCGCTGCGCGCTCGAGCAGGCGGGAATGCAAGTAGAAGACATCCCCCGGGTATGCTTCACGGCCTGGCGGACGACGAAGCAACAGCGAAAGTTCGCGGTACGCAGCGGCTTGCTTCGACAAGTCGTCGTAGACAACTAAGACGTGTTTCCCTTTATACATGAAATACTCGCCCATCGATACACCGGCATACGGCGCCAAGAACAAGAGCGGAGCCGGTTGCGATGCCGAAGCGGTGACGACGATTGTATAGTCGAGCGCACCGTGTTTACGGAGCGTTTCAACAACCGTACGAACCGTCGATTCTTTTTGCCCGATGGCGACGTAAATACAAATCATGTCTTGGCCTTTTTGATTCAAGATCGTGTCAATGGCTACAGCCGTTTTCCCTGTTTGGCGGTCACCGATAATAAGCTCGCGCTGCCCGCGCCCAATTGGCACGAGAGCGTCGATCGCTTTAATCCCGGTTTGCAGCGGCTCGTGAACCGATTTCCGATCCATAACGCCCGGCGCTGGGCTTTCAATCGGGCGCGTTTCCGTCGTTTCCACTGGGCCTAAGCCGTCAACTGGCTGACCGAGCGGGTTGACGACGCGACCGATGAGCGCTTCCCCGACCGGCACTTCCATAATCCGACCGGTACGGCGTACTTCGTCTCCCTCTTTAATGCCTGTGTATGGTCCTAAAATAACGATACCGACGTTGTTTTCTTCCAAGTTAAGCGCCATGCCCATAACGCCGTTGGCAAATTCAACGAGCTCGCCGGACATGACGTTATCAAGTCCGTGAACGCGGGCGATCCCGTCGCCGATTTGGATGACGGTACCGACGTCGCTCACTTGGATTTGCGATTCGTAGTTTTCAATCTGCTGCTTAATGAGCGCGCTAATTTCTTCCGCTCTAATGCTCATGCCTTTCACCCCTGTCTCCTAATGTTAACTAATGAGCTGCCGCTGAATCCGTTCTAGCTGTCCGCTGACGCTGCCGTCATAAATGCGGTTGCCGATGCGCAACTTCACGCCGCCAATCAGTTCCGGGTCGACGATATTTTCAATGCGGAGCGTTTCTTTGCCAACTTTTTTGGCAAATACGTCAGAAAGCGCCTGCAGTTCTTCATCCGTCAACGGCCGTGCCGAATAGGCGACCGCCTCAGCGATACCGCGTGCGTCGTTAGCGAGGGCGATAAACTGCTCGGCCAGTTCAGGCACAATGCCGAAGCGATGGCGCTCAAGAAGAAGCAAAAGCGTATGTTGCACCGGAGCGGAAACGCCGGCAAACGCTTCGCGAACGAGCGCTTTTTTCTTGTCTAAGGAAAGTTTCGGATTGGAAAGAAGCGATAAAAACTCGCCGTTTTCCGCCAACGCTTGGCGCACGGCGCGAATGTCTTCTTCGATTTGGTCCAGCTGCTGTTGTTCAAGCGCGATTTGAAACAGAGCGGATGCATACCGTTTAGCGATCACTTCTTGGTTCATCGCGCTCCTCCTACCTCTTGAATGTCCTTAATGTATGCTTCGATCAGCTTGCGCTGGTCTTGTTCGGTCAATTCTCTTTCAATCACTTTCGAGGCGATGAGGACAGACAACGAAGCCACTTGTTCGCGGAGCGCAGCCATCGCCTGTTCTTTTTCACGCTCGATTTCTTGCTTCGCCGCTTCTTTCACCCGCTCTGCTTCAGCACGGGCCGAGGCGACGATTTGTTCCTTCTGCTCTTCGGCGAGCTTGCGAGCATTTTCAAGGATTGTTTGCGCTTCTTGGCGCGATTGCTTCAGCAGCTCACGTTGCTCCTCAAGCAGCTTTTCTGCCTCTTGGCGGCGTTTTTCCGCTTGGTCGATTTCATTGGCAATATGCTCTTCACGTTGCTTCATGACGCCCATGAGCGGTCCCCAGGCAAATATGCGAAGCAAAAGCATCAACAAAATAAACGCGACAAGCTGAAAAATGATGTCCCCGCTGTTGACCGCGCCGTGCCCAGCCGCTGCGCCGAGCGCCGCTGTTTGTAATGCTGCTAACATGTTTTCGTTCACTCCTTTCGGCCGTTGCGTCTTGACCGGACATTGCTTGATCGGTCGTTCCTCTATGTCAAGGCTATACATAAAGCAATGGCGAAGGTTCTTACCGAATGATCTTCGCCATCATGACTTTGACCTTTCTTTTTGTTGAAGGCGCTTGTTAACATTTCGTTAACAAGCGCTCCCCATTCGTTATCTTCCTTGTACCATAAATGCGATAACGACCGCGATGATCGGAATCGCCTCAACAAGCGCAACCCCGATAAACATCGTTGTTTGCAACATACCACGCGCTTCAGGCTGGCGTGCGATTCCTTCTACTGTACGAGAAACGATTAAACCGTTACCGATACCCGCACCAAGTGCGGCAAGACCAATAGCAATTGCTGCAGCTAATACACCCATTGAGATATCCTCCTTGTTAACTTAAAAAGTTGATTTATTTTAAAAATGATAGTAAACAAACATGTATTAAGATGAAGATTAATGATCATGGCTGACTTTATGCGCCATGTATACCATTGTTAGCATGGTGAAAATGAATGCTTGAATGGCCCCGACGAAAATACTGAATGCTTGCCATACCATTGTCGGAATGATTGCGGCAATCGTTCCTCCGACACCGGTGGCCAGCCCCCCGACAAGCAATGCAAGCAAAATTTCGCCGGCAAAAATGTTTCCGTAAAGACGGAGACCAAGTGTCAATGTATTGGCGAATTCTTCAATGATTTTGAGAGGAAACATAAACCACATTGGGCTTGTAAAACCTTTTAAATATTCAGAAGCACCGCGCAATTTAATGCCGTAATAGTGGGAAAGGGCTACAACCATCACAGCCAACGTCAACGTAATGGCCGGATCAGCTGTCGGTGATTTCCACCATAATTCATCATGGACAACCACGGAGAACGGAAGACCTAACATATTAGCGACAAAGACATACATAATGAGCGTCAAACCGAGTAAATGAAAACGCCCCCCTGTCTCCCAGTCCATGTTGCTTTTAATGATTCCTTTCACAAAATCGACAACCCATTCCATAAAGTTTTGCAACCCTGTCGGCCTCATCGAAAGATTGCGCGTTGCCGCAATAGCGATGGCCAATACAATGATACAAGTGATGGTCACCATCAATACATTGGCCAAGTTAAATGTGAGACCAAACAATTCATAAAGTGGCGCCTTATGATCCATCATCGTTCACCTCACTTTCTATGTAACTGATTGATCATTATGTAAAAAATGATTTACTACCAACAAAATGTATGGGGTGGACAGGCCGATGACAACCGGCACCATCGACAAATGTTGGGGGTAACGGGACACAAGCAGCGCGACTGCAATAGCCAATGCAAACCGAACCATTGTCCCTAGTGATGGCGGACGCCGCCCATCAGCGATCGCTTCTCCGACTTTGATTACACGCCGGGCTAACAGCCGTATGCTGTACAACCCTGCCGCCGTGCCGACGAGCAGACTAAAAAACCATGCTTCATACTTTGTCCATATCGACCCTAACGCGTAACAAGCCATCAATATAAACAGTTGTTTTTGCATTCGTTTCACGATCATGTCAAGCATGGCTTCTTATTCCTCAAAAAAGCGTCGGACTGTTTTTAGCGTGGCAAAAACTCCCGCTGCCAAACCGAGCAACAGGCCAATAACTAAAAAAAGCGGTTCACTGTCTAATTGTCGATCGGCCCATCTTCCGCCGAACAAACCGACTAACGTACAGCCGACAAGCTGTGATGTAATTGCCGACATTAACCCAATAGCCCGAAACGGGTGGCGGTCATTTTTTTTCATAGGCCATATACCTCTCTAACCGATAGGAAAGGGGGATTTCAGACAGTGAAAACCCTCACAATATGTCCCCTGTAAAGCATACAATACCACTAGGTTAATGTCAATGTGTTTCCACATAAAACCACATTCACACAGGGCAAATATTAATAATTTGTGACAATTTCTCATTTTCTTTTCACAAATATCACGTATAATGATATATTTTATTTTTATCTACTCTTTCTGCCTGACCTAGTTCTTGAAGCTCCCTGCATGGTAGGCGAAGCTGATAGTCGTCATAACCAAGAATGTTTCCATATGTAAAAAGGGTGTCCCGACCATTGCGGGCACCCTATTCTTCGTCGTATGCGTGGCGTCCTGTCTCATCGACTGTCATTTCGTTCCAAACAGTCGGTCACCAGCATCGCCAAGACCGGGGACGATATAGCCGTGGTCGTTCAGCCGCTCATCGAGGGCAGCGATGTAAATATCGACGTCCGGATGCGCCGTTTCAACCGCTTTGACCCCTTCCGGTGCCGCGATGAGGCACATGAACTTAATGCTTTTAGCCCCCCGCTTTTTCAATGCTTCGATCGCCGCCACCGCCGAGCCACCGGTCGCGAGCATCGGATCGACGATGATAAAATCACGTTCTTCGACATCGCTTGGCAATTTGACGTAATATTCTACTGGCTGGAGCGTTTCCGGATCGCGGTACAGGCCGACGTGGCCGACTTTTGCCGCCGGGATAAGCTTCAAGATGCCGTCAACCATGCCGATACCGGCGCGCAGAATCGGGATGACGCCAAGCTTTTTGCCGGCGATGACTTTCGCTTTCGCCCGGCTGACAGGAGTTTCGATCTCCACTTCCTCAAGCGGAAGGTCGCGCGTAATTTCAAACGCCATCAACGTCGCCACTTCTTCAACGAGTTCGCGAAACTCTTTTGTACCTGTATGCTTGTCGCGAATGTACGTCAGTTTATGCTGGATGAGCGGATGGTCAAATACATACACTTTTGCCATAGGTCATCTCCTCTTCCGTATGTATGCAGTACACTTCTATACATTCTACTGGAAAACGGGCGCCCGTTCAACCGTTGAAGCAAAGGAAAAGGCACACTGCCCAACCGATCATTGGCAGTGTGCCTTTATCATCGCGTGAGCGTAGGTAAGGGAGCGTTCGATTGTCCGGAACGCTCCCTTCGTTCCCTTAGTCTTGATAGAGCGGGAATTTTTCCGTTAAGGCAACGACGCGTTGGCGTGCTTCCTCGAGCGCCTGCTCGTTGTCGATGTTTTTCAGCACAAGACCGATAAGGGAAGCAATTTCATCCATTTCTTCCAAACCAAAACCGCGCGTCGTAACCGCGGCTGTACCGATGCGGATGCCGCTCGTGACAAACGGGCTTTCTGGATCATACGGAATTGTGTTTTTATTGACGGTAATGCCGACTTCATCCAACACTTTCTCCGCTGTTTTCCCTGTCAGCTGTTGCGGGCGCAAGTCAACAAGCAGCAAATGGTTGTCCGTGCCGCCGGAAACAAGAGTGAACCCTTCTTTTTGCAAGGCGGCTGCAAGGCGTTGAGCGTTGTCGATGATGCGCTTTGCGTATACTTTAAAGTCATCTTGCAGCGCCTCACCAAGTGCGACTGCTTTCGCGGCAATGACATGCATAAGCGGGCCGCCTTGAATGCCAGGGAAAATGGATTTGTCGATTTGTTTCGCAAACTGCTCTTGGCATAAAATCATTCCGCCGCGCGGGCCGCGCAATGTTTTATGCGTCGTCGTCGTGACAAAATGGGCATACGGCACTGGATTCGGATGAAGACCTGCCGCAACAAGACCGGCAATATGGGCCATATCAACCATTAAATAGGCGCCGACTTCATCAGCGATTTCCCGGAACTTGGCAAAATCGATGACGCGCGGATAGGCACTTGCGCCGGCGACAATCAGCTTCGGCCGATGAAGGCGCGCTTTCTCGCGCACATCATCATAGTCAATGACATGCGTTTCCGGATCGACGCCGTATTCGACAAAGTTGTACTGAACCCCGCTGAAGTTGACCGGGCTGCCGTGCGTCAAATGCCCGCCGTGCGACAAGTTCATGCCAAGCACAGTATCGCCGGGCTTGAGGACGGTGAAATAGACAGCCATGTTCGCCTGTGCTCCGGAATGCGGTTGGACGTTCGCATGCTCTGCTCCGAACAATTGCTTCGCCCGTTCACGCGCCAAATCTTCGACTACGTCAACGTATTCGCAACCACCGTAATAGCGGCGACCTGGGTAGCCTTCCGCATACTTGTTCGTCATCACCGACCCTTGCGCTTCCATCACGGCGCGGCTGACAAAGTTTTCTGAGGCGATTAGCTCAATTTTTGCATGCTGCCGTTTCCGCTCTTGTTCGATGGCGGCGAACACTTGCGGATCTTGTTGTGGCAAGTAGTTCATCAATAGCTCCCCCTTACGCAAAATTCAGTGAATATTCGTTTTTATTTTATCAGCTTTCATCGGACAAATCCAAAGAAAAAGTGAATAAA